>Ga0209596_1002918_pt1 | contig 13807 bp, 24 predicted proteins | sample M_130807_MF_Meta_FD_187314 | JGI IMG/M metagenome (GOLD analysis project Ga0209596, IMG submission 187314) | Freshwater microbial communities from Lake Montjoie, Canada to study carbon cycling - M_130807_MF_MetaG (SPAdes) (version 2) | ecosystem: Environmental > Aquatic > Freshwater > Lake... | reverse complement strand
CGGTTTAGGTTATAATTAATTTGTTTAATGATTTCCTTGCGGCTCACGTCGTCTTCAGATTCAATGTATGCTTCAATTTTCCAGATTTTCATGATAATAGACTAATTAAAATATTTTGTTCTTTGTTCTTTGGTAGGCATCAGATACAACATATCTTCCGGCAAACCATGATTGTCTGCCACACGATTTCCCCAACGCCCCAGATGCCAGTCAGCTTTCATCATTTCGTCGTATTCTGGATGTTCAGCATCACGTTCATCATTTATATTGTAGTACCCACCCCACCAATACACGCTCAAATACGGTGGAAACAGTCCCTTGCATACGTCCACAACTTCCACAAGTCGTTTGGTTCCGTCTTCCTCAAACCACTCATAAATTCCACTTTGATTTGGTTTCATATTTCATGACTTTACCGCTAGTTTACAAGTAGTCAAGCAGCAATCAACCGATATTTCACTCCGTCAACTTCCACAACCTTGCCAACACAACTGGCAACTTTGGGCTTGACTGCTTCAAGCCATTGTGCTTGTGTCAAATATTTGTCGTCAAGCCACCATTCTTTGCTTCCATTAGCATATTCAGCAGCAGGTCCATCAACACGATGCCACTTGCCGTCAAGATACCAAAGCTTGGTGCCATCAGCCCATTCAACAGCAGGTCCATCAACACGATGCCGCTTGCCGTCCTGATACCAGACTTTTGTGCCATCAGCATATTCAGCAGCAGGTCCATCAACACGATGCCGCTTGCCGTCCTGATACCAATGCTTGGTGCCGGTGTCGTCAACTTGTACAGTGTAGATTGTCATAGATTTATATTAACAGAGGTTGGGTGGGAAGTCAAACTGTTTTCTTTCAATAGTTGCCAGTAATGTTCGTAGCCGTTACTGTTTTCAAATACCGCCAAATCTTCTTGATAACGTGCAATGTTTTTTTTGTATGCGGCAATTCGCTCTTGTCTTACAGACTCAAACAAACGAGATTGTGTTACAACATGTTCTTGTTCTTCCCAATACTCGTCGGTGTATGTATCTTTGAATGTTACATCATTATCTGTATGAGATATATACCGTTCGTCATCTGTATCTATGATCCGGTCGTGTATAGTACCGGTGTAATACATTTCATAATATGTGATTTTCATGCGTCTTTGTCAGGAGTATACATTGGCTGAACTGAAATAATATCTGAGATAGAAACATCCGACATTATTTTATTTATGATTGGAAATGTAAATTTGGAAGATGGATTCTTTTTCCAATGTCTATCCAACTTGTCACGCTGCTTTTTTGTGGGCGGTCTGTACGTATCCCATAGAACAGATTTACCATCATTGGCAATCGTACCCCAACCTTTTATAAAGTCGTGAATACGTTCGCCGTGAGTTGAAGCTACACTGATACTATTCAGATTCCACTTTTCACGATATCTGCGATGTCTTTTCATATTTTTATCCTCAATGAACACACAATGCTTCAACTGCATTATTTATCAATTCTTCATCGTAAATATCTGCAACATCTTCATGTTTACCATAATACCATTCCTTGTTATGGTCACGAATAATTTTGATGGTTTCAAACGCATCAACATCGTTGTATCCACCTTCATAGCCAGATACAACCACAGGCAAATCGGATGGATAATTCTTCAATGATTCAATTAGTTGTGCTACAGTCATAATTTATAGTACCACAAGTTTACAAGTAGTCAAGCAGCAATCAACCGATATTTCACGCCATCCACTTCCACAAGCTTGCCAACACAACTGGCAACTTTAGGCTTGACAGCTTCAAGCCACTGTGAGTGTGTCAATTCTTTACCATCAAGATACCATTCTTTGCTGCCACTAGCATATTCAACGGCAGGTCCATCAACACGATGACGCTTGTTGTCAACATACCAAATCTTGCTGCCATCAGCACCTTCAATGGCAGGTCCATCAACACGATGCGGCTTGCCGTCGTGATACCAATGCTTACTTCCATCAGCATATTCAACAGCAGGCCCATCAACACGATGCAGCTTGTTGTTCAGATACCAATGCTTGGTGCCGTTGTCGCTAACTGTTACAGTGTAGATTATCATAGATTTATAGTACCACAAGTTTACAAGTAGTCAAGCAGCAACTAGCTTGTATTTCACTCCATCCACTTCAACCACCTTGCCAACACACGACGGTTTAGGCTTGACTGCCAGCTTCCACTGTGAGTGTGTCAATTCTTTGCCGTCAAGATACCAAAACTTGCTTCCATTAGCATATTCAATGGCAGGTCCATCAACACGATGCACCTTGTCGTTGAGGTACCAAAGCTTGCTTCCATCAGCGTGTTCAACGGCAGGTCCATCAACACGATGACGCTTGTCGTCAACATACCAACGCTTGGTGCCGCTGTCGTCAACTTTTACAGTGTAGATTGTCATAGGTGAATATATTATCAGAGGTTGGGTAGTAAGTCAAGCAACAGTTATTTATTTTTTAATGAACCAATCTGGTATATCACAATTCTTAAACCAAAAAAAGTCTTCGTCAAAGCTGTAATAGAAATTCATGTCGGTTGCATGATTTGTTGCTTCAATTACAGTTCTTCCTTTGATTTGTCTGGGTTTGCCCCGAAACTCCATATTGGGATATTTATCAATTGTTTCTTGTGACACATGAATGTTCATTCATAATCCTCATCTGGATCATTCACACCACATTCTTTGCAGCCGTCAAACAACAAAAACAAAGGTAGGTTTTTGCCGGTTTCAGCTTCTGAACCAAAGTGTTTGTTTAACGTATCATTAGCCTTTTCGTAATCCTCCCAACCTTGCCACTTTCCGTCGCCGGGAGTACCACCCAATTCCAAATAGTTACACCAAGGTACATGAACTCCATTGATGTCTTTGGTCTCATAATATGGACAAACCTTGGTTTTGCTAATAAAATTGTTTTTTTCACTCGGAAATTCAATCCATGTGTAACAATACGGACCACTTGGAATTATGGATGTATCTTTTATGTGCGACATGTTGTTATTCCCAATTAACAATATTTTTAATATCAATTAAAGTGCAATCATTGCCATCCGCCAAATGACGATTATTATTTAGAGTTTTTACTATGGCGGATTCAAGACGTTTGATACGTGTCTTCAATTTTTCATTTTCTGTAGCAAAAGCCAGATTGGCGGTACGTAGATTGCGTAGGTCAGCTGGAAGACATGGCATATTGCTGTGTTCAACCAAATCATCTGTATACTTTTCAAGGTGACGAACTTCCGAATGAAGACGTGCATTTTCTTCATGTAGTGTTTTTACATTTTGAAGAAGTTCGTCAATAAGTTCCGATTCAGTCTTATTTTGTATCATATCCTTATTTTAACACAACTTTTGATGTTGTCAATGTGTTATTTTTTATTGATCAGTTCTTTCACACTGAAATAAAGTATCATAAATGCTATTCCCAACACTGGTGGAGCCACGTCCACTTTGAACTGAGTGTAGAGTTCATAACTGATAAATAATGATAAAAAGAATGTTCCGATAAAAACCAACACACAGTGTTTCATATTATTATGGTGTTCCCAAAGTTAATGTTGATGCCCTCACACCCAGTGATTTATAATCGTCATTACTGATTGATTTTTTTGTTGATCCGTCGATACCAAAATGTTCATCCAAAACACCCTTGGGTTCTTTGAATCCTCTGAAACTCTTGGCGAGCATCATAACATCAGTATCGTTTATGTCATAACCTTGCCTCATATATTTCACAAGACGTTTGAGTGTCACACTGGGATAGTTGATTTTCTTCAACACAATCTTTTTGTTGTTTATGGCATTCATGGTTGATTCACTCACATGTATGCTTTCTCCATCATAAGCCAACATACATACATCAAAATCAAACGAGTCAAACAACTCACCAACGTCTTTGAAATAAACAAATGACACACACTGAATCTTCCAGTCACGTTGCATATAATTGATGGTGATGGTGGTATGCCACTCACTCACAATCATTTCTTTGGTTGTGTAATGACTTGAATTCATATCCTCTTCAAGTCCTCGGTATGCATTCAACGCAATTTGTGATATAAATTGTGTCAGTTGCTCTTGACTTTGAAAAAAGACATCCACGTCACTATCCAGAGCTTTTCCAGTGTATGTTCGCAACAAAGCACCCCCTGCCACCCAAGGACCATTGCTTGTACATTTTGGTAGAATTTCCAAGATGTATTCCAAAGGCGTTGCACATTTTTGATGTGCCACCAAAAAACCGAATGTGTGTTTAATTGTGTTCATGGGTTGTATCGGCAAATATATAGTTCAATATCATTTTGATCAAAAATGTCTTCGATGATTGCTCGTACAACATGCCAACTACCTCCGGCTTGTACACACCCCATACCATGCGGTAGACTAAGACTAGTCACCCCCTGCACCTTAGCGTGCGCCTCAATGCGCTGCAAACCGGTGTAAATGGCTTCGTAGTCGGTGTATCGCGTGTCTCTACCATAGCGGAATTGGCTGTAGCAGTTATAGATATACTTACCATCGGGTGCCTTTACCCAACTAAAGGTTCCCAACTTACCAATATCACCAGCAACAGTTTTACAATCCACTTCATAAGCCTCTGGATACTTTTCACGAATAAAGCGAGCAATGCCACTACCCATCGTATTTTGGCAATTAGCCTGATGAATGATGGCTTGTGCGGAACACTCAAAAATATTGATGTCTTGATTGATAATCATACACCAATACTATACCACCGAATTTCTGAGATGTCAAGATCTGAGTTGGTATGCAACCGAACTCAAAATTTCTTTGTATTTATCAAACCACTGATCGTTGCCGGTTTGGTTGGTTGGAATTTTATCGAGGTCGATTGTGTCTGAAAACAATGCAAAATTGTGAAGATATGCGTCGGTACAATTGGCAAACTGTTCATAGTGATTTGGCATTGGAACCATGAACAATGGTTTGTTTTGATAAATTGCTTCAGCACTTGTTTCAAATCCGCCACTACATACAACTGCTTTACACACACGCATTCTTTCTTGAAATACGTATCCGTCAAGCTGTCTTACCAAAAGGTTTGGAGGACAATCGGTTACCTCTTTTGTTAGTTTGGTGAAACATTCGATTTTTGTATTTGGATGTTTTTTGGCTTGTTCAATCAATCCATTCAACATACCCTCGTCCATCAAGTATACCAAAACAAAGTCTTCTTGTTTATCACTACGAATATAACTACTACGACGCAGTATGGGTGGACATACAATTACTGTTGTGTCTTCAAACTCATAATAACTTAATGCTATTTTGATTGCACCAATGCTGGTAACATAGTTCAATATACGTAGAAACAGTTTTTGTACTGGAAATCCCGACACTGTGCCATACGCTGGCAAAGTCATAGCATATTGATGAGCGATACTGATGTATTTGGTTTTTGGAAAAAACAATGCGGTTAATCCCACCAACGGTTCATAGTAATTTACTATTACGTCTGGCTTTTCTTTTCTGATGATATTGCATATTTTGACGAATGAACAAATCAGTTTTGGCAACTCCCAAGTGTTTTTGATCATTGTTTTCCATATGACCACTCTTCCCTTTGAGTCAAACACAAAATCAAAACCTTCATATTGTGTTACATCAAATTCATCGGTGAAATATTTGCTCAGACCTTTCTTTTTTCTTGCCGCAAGAACACCTGATACAACATGTCCTTTTGCATTCAAGAATTGTTTCACAGCAATTGCTTGTGTGATGTGTCCGTTTCCTTCAGTTTGTATTCCAAAAAAAATCTTCATATGTTTTCAATTCAATGTTGCCGTCGAGGGTTTCCACAACAAAACTGTTGCTCTCGACCCAATCGCCCGTGTTGATATATTGGATGCCATCAATCAATCTGATCTCCGGCTTATGAATGTGTCCACACAAAACACTATTGTAACCATTTATCTTGCAATAATCCGCTACACTTTTCTCATAGTTAGCAATGTATTTAACTGCTTCCTTGGCTTTTTGTTTTAGAAAATTGCTGAAGCTGAATTTGAATACTCGAAATAACTTGTTGATAGCCAAGCTGTAATCGTAAATGATAGACCCAATATGTTGAATCCATTTGTTTTTTGTTACGATGCCATCAAATTGATCTCCGTGTATTACCAAAATCTTTTCACCCTTGAGTGTGATATACGAAGTTTCTCTGCAAACATGAATGTTGTCACCAAAGTAAACTTCCGTGAAGGGTTCAATAAAATCGTCGTGGTTTCCCCATATATACACTACATTGGTTCCCTTACGACTCATACGCAATACCTTTTGTAGTATCGTGTTATAATTCTTGTGCCATCTAAACTTACGAGTTAATGCCCACCCATCAATGAAATCGCCGACGATGTATAGATTTTCACATTCGATTTCACTAATCAACCTCAAGAGTTTTTCGTGATTACAGTATTCTCCTCCTAGATGACAATCCGATATGAATAGGGTTCTTACTTTCATCATCAATAAATAGCATCGTTGACCACCCACCAATAAGAAAAAGACCCACCAACATTTCTGTGGTGGGTCAACATAACAATTTTGCTATCTATTCAAATATTACTTCTTGCAAATGAAGTTAATATATACATTTTCTGCTCTAGCCACTGCATCTTGTATGGGGAAATCACCAATATACTCCAACAGTATGCCATTCTTCTCAGCGTTGCGTTCAGCAATTTCTTTTTTTGCAAACCACTCACTTTGAGTGACGTTGATCATTTCTTTGAGTATGTCCCAACGTAGTTCGTAGGGAGTTTTGCTGTGTTCCGACATATTTTCCTTTATGTTTTGTGTGTTTGACCAACCAAGTTGTATGGTGGTCACAAATACATATACATTATTTATACACCATTCTATTTATATTTTAGCTATGTCCAGAGCATTAATTGTTACCACAGATGGAAATCCCGCCAAATTCAATTTTTGGTGCAGAAATTATGATAGATTTGTTGCAGGTGAAGTAGATACCGTATATGTCACAATGGGTGCCCACCATTGTCGAGAAATGCGAGAGACATATCGATCTATTTGTCGAGAACGTGGATTCAAATTGATATGTAGAGAGGGTGTTGGTATGTCTCCTGTTGGTATGCAATTGGGTTGGGCATTGGATGAAGTGGTGGAAGATTATTTTGTAACTATTGAAGATGATTTGTGGATGACCCGTAGGGATGTAATAGGCAGCAGATTTAGATTGATTGAGAGTGGTAAATACAATATGGTTGCGTCGCCCCGAGAAAATATTGTGGAACGTAAACCACTTGAAAATATATGGGATAATCACCATAATCATACTGGTACTGAAATGTTGCGACAATATTACTTGTGGAACAGTTGGTTATTCCTAAAAACCTCAGACTATCGCAAATGTCTGAATGCATTTCTTGATGAAATGGAAAAGCAAGCATGGATGGGCGTGGGTCATGAAGTGTATGCTTTGAGCACATGTATCACAAATCCTAAACAATATCATAATTATATACCCCCCTATCGATTTTGGTTGGGTAGTTACAAGGTCGGTGTCAAATTACCACTGATTCATCCCGATTGGGTATTTGAGCATGATACATGCGATGAAGTCTTTGCAATAGGATCTGTTCTGTTATTGAAACAACAGGGATTCAACAATTGTTTCTTTGATTATCAATTTTCAATGATGACGAGTCAAATCGATAAATACTTTGATTTACAAAACTTTAACTGTGTTGATGATTGGGGTTGTTGTGTACATGCAGGTGGTAGTAGTGGATACGATGGTATCTATGGTTTTGTTCGTGATGAAAACCATCGACCACTACTGGGTAGACTCAGTACCGATGCGTTCAATCCTCATAAATACCCAGATCAAGGTAGTGGTGGAGGATTCAGAAGGTCCATGAACATTGCGTTTGTTAAAGCGTTTAACAGACCAGAGTTACAAGAATTTATGCGTGATTATAATCACTATCTTAGTTTACATTGCGATCCCAACCAAACACAACAAGTTGAATACATGGCGAATGTATTATTGGATCGCCTTGTGTGAATAAGATCACTGTGGTGATTGTAGAGATGCTTCTATTGCAGCAATGTACTCATTGCTTTTGTCAATGTATCTCGAATCGTAATTGATACCCACAATATCCAAATTATTTTTGAGATATTGCATAAATTCAACCGCCATGTGCAATGTGGTAAACATGCCCAATCGACACAATGTGAAATTGTGTGTGATACCAGAATAATGATAATAATTGGTTACTTCATAATCGCACAACAATTCAAAGTTATTGGTAAACGACAACATTGAATTGGTAAGTTTATTGAAACAATCCACCAAGTGTGGTTCATCAACGGGAGCGGGTACGATGTTCATACTTACATCCGTATTGAATTCAATGTGTTTGTAATTAACAATTGTACCCTCACGAAAATCTGCTCCTGCTGCCAACACCAAACTACGCTTCGCCAAAAAGAATGCCGGTGATATACGTGGATACATTTTTGTTCCGGAGTCGGGATGTATTGTGGGGCGTACACCATATGTCAAAACATCACCACTGAAATTCTGAATTTTAGACATTAAATCAGCAATATCCACAATAAAGTCTGGTTCAATAAACAATACATACTCGCTGGTGCAATGGTTGGTCACAGCAAGATTTAATCCCGCATGATACCAGTGATCATTGATATATCTGACATCTATGTCAATAAAATTACAAAATGGAATATCATTGCGAATGAAATCACCGTAATCAATTTCAGACCCAATGGAACTGTTGAAGCTAAAAAGATAATGAATCTTCTTGGCATACGCCGACAATTCACGCAACCGCTTGCGGAATTCTGGATAATCAACAGCAGGCGGTGCTATGGTTACAATTTCAAAGTCAATCATAATAGTTCGGTTCTATAGAATTTTTTGAATTCAGTCAAATAATTCTGAAATGCTGTATCTTGTATTTTCACGGAAATACCACAGTGTTTCTCCAAAATTCTGTTGGTCAAATCAATATAAGTTTGATTTTTTTCTGGTAATATTTTTTCCCATAATACCAAATTCCAAGCAATTAGTCGCATCATTTCAGGATAGTTTTTTTCGTCAAATGGTGTACTACCATAATCAATTGCTCCTGTAATATACGCCATCTGTTTTGCACACGCCCCAAAATTTCTGATATGATAATAGCTGTTATTGAACAATGCATCATCATTACACCGCACATCATCACTGTTCATGAACGAATAAATGTTACCAGACTTATCAAGCAACAAATTGTTGCGAAATTCCAACATCTCCTTTATTTTAGCATCGCTGTGATGTTCAGCAACACTTCGAGAAAAGTGTTCAAATGGTTGAAAATTTCCAGCGGTTATTTCAGACTCCCATCGATCTCCAAAATATCCTGCTCTGCACCCAAATACCCAATGTGTAAATCGTGTGCGGTACCCCCGGTATTGATTGGTTCGCATCACTGGTAATTGCATCATCAAATCTTTGTATACATCTTTAGATTCGTTTGGCGTAGTTGGTTGCACATACGTCGCACTGTCCAATGTACTAACAATATCATAGTCATCCAAGTATTTGAATAATTCACGCACCAAGCTGTCGTCGTATATCATCAAATCACTATCCAACATCAAAAACTTGTCGTCAGCTTGCATTCGTTGCACACACAACCATACATTGCGTTGAAACGAACCACCATCAATGGTGTTGCAAACATAATGTATGGGCTTACCATTCACAATGTCGGTATGATCCTCAAGCCAACCCATATTATCACCAACGAAATAAAACGCATCCGCATCACCATACTTATGTAAGTTACGCAATACGTGTTTTACAAGCAATCTTCCAATGTTGGCATCACCTCGGTTGTAATTGAAAAATGGAATAACAACATTGTTCATAACGTATTTCTTACAGAGGTAATCCAACTAGTGTCATTGAATATTTCTATCATCGTAGGATCAAAATGTTGGGTCACCACATTAAACACAGTGGGCATATTGAAATCGTGACCAGCAATAAAACCACTATTTTTTATTTTGGGCAACCACGCAGCAATTTCTCGTTCAACCTGTTCACTGCTATGATCAGTATCAATATACACCATATCAATGCTGCCACCAGCAAATTGTGATGCAGCATCAAGACTATCCATCTTGAGTTTCACAATATGGCTGTAATTTTTATGCATACCGTCAAACCGGTGTTCAGCAGTCGCCAACTTATCATTGTCTTTTATTTCACGATATGGTTCCCAACGATCAACACAATATAACTTGGAACAAAACAATGCAAATAATTCACTGCTGACACCAGCAAAGCTACCAAGCTCAACAATCTTATACTTGGGGTCAACATACCCAGTGATCATTTCATACAACCCCCTGGTAGTATTGCTTTGCTTGCGTTTGAATTCCAAACGGCGAGTGTTTAGTAACTCCAAAATTCTAACATGTCGTTGATCCGAATTATAATAAAGTGGTGGTTGTGATGCTGACATATAAAATTTGTTGTAACTTTTTCAATCTTACAACTATAACTATGTTACGTCAATCAAATTTAACACATTTTCATTTTGATTGTTTATTATCATCACCATCACTCTTGTTGTTGTGGTTCAAATACCCAAATACACTCTCCAAATTGGAACTCGCCAATGTCAACTTTGCCTTGACCCAATCTTCCAATTCACTGTCATCATTGACCAATTGCTTCAAATGCTTGGTATAATGCTCAATTCTATCCAAATCACCAGCAGCCATACTAGCTTCCTCACCAACAACACTAGCCTCATTCTTGGGCGACCACGCTCTGGGTGACCCAAATGCCTTGGTAGCAGCATCCATTGGTTGAAACGCATACCACTTACCACTCTTGGTGCGTCGCAATCCAGAACCAGTAGCCTCCGCATCCTTGCCGCTGGGCACATTGTAGAAATACAACGTCTTGCCACTCATTGATGCTGCCCCACCACTTTTAGCAGTCTTGCCATAACTATGACTGCCACCACTCCAACTAGTAGGTGGCTTACCACTACCACCAGAGTCCAACCAACTGTCTCGCCACGAATCATATTCTTCTTCAGTCACCAATCCCAAATGCTGCTGCACCAATCCCAAATGCTTGGTAAATGTTTCGTTAATAATGTTATTCATATTCTTATAAATATACCAAACCAAAAAAGAAACCCCACTAAATTAATAATGGGGTCAATGCAAATTGTTTTTTGTATATCACTTACTCTTGGTTGCAGTTACCGTAGGCTTGGGTGTATAACTGGTTTGTACAGAATTGCTGGTACTCACAATTTTAGGATTGATGCCTGTCTTGATACCAGAAGACGCTGCGGTGACGGTTACAGTTGGTGTTGGTGTTAATTTATTCATATAATATGTTGCGGTTGTATATATATATCATTCAACTCGGATCATATCCAAATTCATGTACACTATTCGCATCCGTATATAACGTTTTAGCAGCCACACTTTTGCTTACTATTTTATATTTACCACGCAACGAGGATTTGCCATGATCTATAGCATAATTTTTGTTCAATGTCACCCAATCACCAGAATTGATACCTATAGTCTTTTGCTTTTTTGCTTGTAAATCACTAACATCTTTGCTCAACTTAGCGATATACTTTTCCTTGTTGTATCCCAAATCACTAAACTCTCCACTTGCAACACGATCCTTGATAGGCGGAAACCTATACTGATTCACATACGCAATCAATTGATTGTAATATTTGATACGATCATCAACTTCTTTGTTGATATCAGGCACCGCTCGGTATATTTTAACCATTGCATTGGGTTTGTTTCTATACGCCTGCATCAAACGCACACTAACCATGTCGTTTGCATCACCACCCATATCTCCATAATATCTGCCTGCTTTATCACTATAAATATCATCAGGATATACCCCCGTCAAATCATGCAGCGGCGTACCACTAGTTTTATCAGGAGCAGTATGCGAACCCCTATAATCTTCGTCGTCATTTTCATTGACCAAATTACTAACCTTCTCACTCTTCAATATCTTGACCTGACCTGGATCAAATACAAAACAATCAAATCCGTCACTCTCAGTCAATATAGCTCCGTCATATCCCATAGACTCTAATTCATACAAAGCATATTTATCATATTCTGCCCATCCTGCCGGTTTATGTATCGTCACCTCACACGTCAACACATAACCACTACTCTCAGCACCCACATCACCACTTAATATGTTATTTTTGTTGGACGTAAACCAAATAATACCCTGGGTAGTCTTGTCAAGATTGAATCGCCGGAAACTCTTGCCTGTGCCATGATACACAGTCAATGGCTTGGCGACATTCTCACTCAATAAATCTTTTAACTTAATCATATACTATATTATTTAACTTTTATGCTCTTTATTATTTCACCCATATGCTTCTTAATCCACTCATAATATTCCTCATCCTTATGATTAGGATAACGCTTAATAGTATCAACAAACACTTTCAATACATTATCAGCAACTATCTGCCCATATGATTCACCATCTTTGTCAACTCCATGCACATGACTTCTATCACTTAACTTTATATTGTGGTCACTTACCCACTTCTTAACTATTGATTCTATATCTCCTTTTAACAAATTATCATAATAATACACTTTCAAACTATCATTGTGCGTCAAAAACATATCAAAAATTACATGCGTCTTATATGATATCGCAACATGTCTTTTATCAGAAAATTCACGCAACATCTTATCCAACTCATTTAACTTATTCCAAAACAACATCACATTGCTTTTATTACCACGATCTATAGTAATATAATAATTGTACGTCTTGCCATCCACCTTCACCCTTTTATCACGATTAAAATCTCGCTGACTCCAAACACCATCAGTCCTGAAAATACTCGAATTACCAAAATATTTTTTCCACTCTACAGCCACATCATCTTTATAACCCATGTTCTTTGATATACCCACAGCCCCAACTCCTGTATTCGTTACTATCGCATACATCGTGTTGTGATCACTAAAATCCAGTTTCCCACCGTTACGTATTTTATCTACAAATCGAATTATCCACTTCTTATTGCCCTCAATATCAAACTTCTGACTTTCTGCAATTAAATCTTTTAACTTAATCATACAATATATTATTTTTGCGGTGACACGTTTTCTTTTACGGTAGGTTTGTTTGATTTGAAGATATAGTTATGATCTTTTTTTACCGCATAACCAGCCGATACAAGTTTATCCCAAAATTGTTGACCTTCAATTGATAATGATGTTGCTCCCGTTTTCTTATCATATCCAATTTCAGATGAACTGAGTGGTATACCCGTTTTCTTTACACTCTCCACATTTAAGTCTGTGTATAATCTGAATGCAAATCCCTGACCCTGTAATGATGGGTCTACAAAAACATTTCTTATTCTATATCCATTTTTATTCAATTCAACAGTCAACATTCCATTATTTCTATTAGACCCAAGCTGATAATTACGAAACTTAGTATTTTCTGGCTCATAAATTCCTTTATCACTACTCATAAATTCTCCAGTGATTTTCCATTGAAGTACCTCTTCACTTTCTTTCATTAAATCAATAAGTTTAATCATACTGTTCCTTTATCCGTCAATAATTTCAACTCTACATTCTTCAAATTCCACACACATCCACTGGCAATATCCCATCCGTAATACCACATATATTGCATTCGTGCCTCAAATTGATATGGATTGATTTCTATACCATCA
>Ga0209596_1002917_pt1 | contig 13809 bp, 14 predicted proteins | sample M_130807_MF_Meta_FD_187314 | JGI IMG/M metagenome (GOLD analysis project Ga0209596, IMG submission 187314) | Freshwater microbial communities from Lake Montjoie, Canada to study carbon cycling - M_130807_MF_MetaG (SPAdes) (version 2) | ecosystem: Environmental > Aquatic > Freshwater > Lake... | reverse complement strand
ATTCAAAAAAATAAAAAATCCAAAAATATCGATTCAAAAAAATAAAAAATCCAAAAATATCGATTCAAAAAAATAAATTATAAAAAAAAATATTTTTTATATTTATACAAATTTATATACTTTATAATCAATTTGTTGTAAACTTGTCAAAACATTTGGATTCATAAACTGAAATTTCCAAACATGGATTGTGTCATCTTTGTTTTTGTTTATAAATAATGGAATAATCTGTTTTTTATCAACAACTTTGTCATAAATAGCCTTGTATGGATAATACAACTGTCGAATATTAAAACTTTCCATTTTATTTTTTGCCTTGCATTCAATCAGAAGCACTTTATTCTCACTTTCGTAACATGCATCTGTTTCGTATTGCGACCCGTCTACACTTATTTCTTTGGTGCCAATGGTTGTATTAAATGAGCATCGATGTCTCCCCGACAACAGCGGTCCAAACAAAATTGGTTCGTTAAGAAAATCCTCGGTTTCAAATACACCCGAATATCGTAGATTATCCAACAACGAACTTTCACTATTTCCAATATTCAAAATTAGCGAATTGTTGTTTTTGCGAAGTAGTCGTATTTCCCCTTCACCATGGTAGCTGAGTGGGAAATAAATGTTGTTTTTAGTCAATAAGTAATTGCCGTTTTTAATGGATATGATGCACAGATTATTTTGCTTGAATACTTCAGGTCGGTCCTCTTCCGAATCCTGTTTACACAACAATCTTGGTTCAAACTGATTGCTTTTACCATTCCAGTTTTTTCCAGCATTTTTAATATCAGTTGCAGAAATAATTTTGTCTTCTAACAGGTCATATTTGACTTGTTCAAATATGTGCATCCATACATTATTCTTTTCACTCATTTTCTTTTTTTGCATTACAAAATATATTATTATTATTTTTCAATTTTTGAAAATATAATTTGCCAATGATATAAATGCAAAATAATATATTCAACATATAATGAAAATATTATTTTTAAATCATCAACATAAGACGTGTGGTGTTTATCAGTATGGGATTCGCCTTGCCAAATGTTTGCCAATGTGTATTTATAAAGAGGTTTCGTCAGAAGCTGAATATTTGAATGCAGTAAAAGAAGTTTGCCCTGACAAAATCATTTACAATTATCACACTTCCACAATGCCTTGGTTAACCTCCAACAATATTACACATACCGCAAAAAATGTGGGAATTCTACACGAAACATCTTCTGACATCTTTGACGAATTATTGAATATAGACCCAACAAATGGAATTCCGCGCCCCCTTTTTTACGAGCTTCCAACTACTATTACAAATATGGAACATGAAGCATTTATAATGTATAATAAAGGTCTGGATGTGCCTATTTTTGGTTCATTCGGATTCGGGTTTGAAAACAAAGGGTTTGACAAAATTATTCAATACGTGAATGAACAATATGACAATGCAATTATAAAATTTATTATTCCGCTTGGACACTATTGCAATATAGGTGAACAAGAAGTTGTTATTTCAAAATGCTTTGCAATAGAGAGAAAACCGGGAATTGAATTAATGGTTTCCACCGATTTTTTTGAAAATGAAGATTTGCTTTTTTTCCTAGGCTCAAATACAATGAATCTGTTTCTCTACGACCGAATGGTTGGACGAGGAATCTCAAGCACAATTGATTATGCATTGTCGGTGGATGTTCCAATTGGTATATCAGATAGTTACATGTTTCGAAATATCTACGATGATTCGATTTGTGTATATAAAAGACAACTTTCAGATATTATGAAAACCGGGAATTATACAAGACTGTTCCGAGAATTATATTCGAAAGAAAAAATTATTAATTGTGTTATAGGTAAAAAAAATCTTTGCAATACTGATGACCAAATCTGCATCCCCGTATCTATTGGTGAACTTGTTGACAAATATAGCATTTTGGAAATTAAAAAGAAATGCATCTCGGATTCTAAGAAGCTGTCAGATGTCAAGAGAGAAATTGAAAGTATCAGTATTTGCAAAAAATACATTGACGCGTATCTGCGATTTTATAATCAATTGGTTTACATAAATAAAAAAATCTGGGATTTCACCGATGAAATCAAAACCTTGGACCCAAGAGAAACTCCCGAAACATATGCCCAAATTTCTTCAAACATTTTTGAATTTAATCAAAAAAGATTCCGATTGAAAAAGTATTTCAACGATTTGAACAATTCATCCATCAAAGAACAAAAAAGTTATGCCGAAAATGTTTGTGTTGTAAAAAACATAATTGGAAAATTAGACGTTCTTGGGTTTCTTTGTGTTGAATATGATGCCGTATATATAACCGAGTCTCAAGAAGTTCTTCTAAATCCAAACCTCCATTTTTTGACAGGGGAACTGCCTTCATATCCCACAATTGATTTGGATAAAACCACCTTTGAAATTCCCGAGGTATTCCGGTTTCCGCCAATTCACTATAGTGCATCTGGATTGTTGGGCGATTTTATAACCCAGTTGTCAGTAATTTGCGAGAATTATTATAAAACTGGGCAAAAGGGTATCCTGACAATGACGAACACAATTCCTTTCCGCAAAGGTCTTCAAGCTACATACAATGATATTCAGTCAATAGTCAAATCACAACCATATATTCAAGAATTCACTATAGACCCGCCAAGTAATTGTGATATTTATTTGAGCAGTTGGAGAGAAAGTAGTCTGATGTATAAAGTAAATTGGTATGAACTTCTTTTGCATGAATATGGCACACAATTTGGCAAGCATAAATGGATTCATGTGGAGAAACGCACAGAATGGAATTCCAAAGTGATTATTCACATTGTTCAATACCGGTTTCCCAAATATCTGGATTATTCGGAAGTAGTTAACAAACATGGAATCGATAACATTGTGTTTTTGGCAATGGAGGAAAACGATTTTGCATTTTTTGTGAAAAAAACGGGTATTTATATACCCACGGTTTTTGTTCAACCATCATTTGAGGAGCTTTGCATTGTCATTAATTCGTGCAAACTGTTTGTGGGTGCGCTGTCAATGCCGCTGACAATTGCACACGCGTGTCAAGTTCCGCGCATTATTGGATTTTCGGGCGGCAATGATGATTTTTTCAATATCGGACTTTGCTAGCAATATTTTGATAGATTTTTACAATGAATATGCAGATTGAAAATGGGTATTTCAGAATCATTGATTTTTAGAAATGGTTTATCCATTTTCCAAATTATAGTTCCTTCGTCCTTGTATTTTATCACGCAGGTTTCGTTGACAAATCCACGAGTATCTCCGCCGGTGTTTCGCGGGTCTACGCCTCCTACCAACTGACCAATAGCCGCCGCGTCAAATATATATTTTTTGTACCCGTTAGTTACAAAAGCTCTTTCCAAAGTTGAGTTATCGGTGACAAATATTGGCAAATTCTGGATAAGTCCTGTCCGTTTTCGAATTTCGCTGAAGTTATACATGTCGTTTTTTCCAAAATCATAGTGTTCCAAAATTTGTCCAAAAATCTCGGCATCTGGTATAAAAACAATACTGGCAATGTTTCTCTCATATGTGTCAAACGGAATATAGAGTTTTTTATCGACAACCAATTCTTCATCAACGTTGTAGTAAAGAAGGACGTCATTCTCTATATGAATGACATCTTGCACGCCATATTTCAACATAAATGAATGGATTACAAAAAATCTAGCCGAAGTGTGATACCAGAACCCGCCGCGAAATTCTTTGTCCAAAGTAGATTTACTCTTGAAATCAAAAGGGTCATCCAATGTCTCTACGGCCACCAGATGTAAGAATTGGGAAAAAGGTTCGAATTGGGGAATCAATTGTTCATTCGTCAAAACGTAAATCTCAGTATGTCCTAGGCGCAACAGTTGTGCAATGTTTGTCAAAATGTATTCGTGAAAATTCTCTAAACAAACTAATACTAGAGAGAACATTATTACTCTATCGTTGAAAATTAAATATAAAAAATAAACGATATCGATATATAATGGAACAAAATGAAATCATCAGCGGCGAACGATTCCAACAACTCGCCAAAATGTATTTGGGAACAGCCAGTGATTTTCTCTACAATCCCGTCATTTTCGAACAAATAGAAAAACACCAGATTCTGGATGATATTGATGCGCCTTTTGATAATCCGCCGACCCTTTTTTTATATGCACATTTGCTCGAACTATTTTCCAAAAAGTTGCAGCACTTTATGAATCCATTTACTTTGATTACCCACAATTCAGATTTTAATTTAATCGAATCAGAACCAGTGGTTCATCAAATCCTGGATTCAGGAAAACTGGTTTGCTGGTGGGGACAGAATCTCTGTTTTATCTATCCTAAAATGCGGATTCTGCCAATCGGTTTGGCAAACACCATGTGGGACCACGGCAAAATAGAGAATTATATGATTGATTCCACAAATAAATCCGAAGACATTTATTTCAACTTTAATATTTACACGAACCGAGAGAAAAGAGAAGTGTGTTATAATGTGTTCAAAGACAAACTTGAGTTTTTGCCGATGCTACCCGTTGCCCAAAACGTAAACCGCTTAGCCAAATACAAATGGTGCATTTGTCCGGAAGGGAATGGCGTAGACACGCACCGGTTGTGGGAGGCCATGTATTTAAGATGTATTCCAATTGTTCTAAGAAGTCCGTTTATCGATGCATTGATGCACTATACGGAAGGAGAGTTGCCGATTTATGTAGTGGATTCGTGGAATAACCTTGAGTTACCCGATTATTCCAAGTATCGGTTTGACGTTAAATGGCTCACGTTAAGTTATTGGGTTTTTGCAATTTATTCATCGCGCATAAAATGATGATGCGAAATATAATTGAGGTCCCTAGTAAAATCCAGTTTTTTCACGTTTTCCCAGCATAATTCTCTCACCTCAATTTCATCGGAATGAAATTTGCAAACGTAGTTGAAATACAATTCGTATTCGGACGCGCCTGACCCAATTCCGTGGCGTAGCCACGGTTCCACTTTTTCAAGAAATATTTTCCAGAAAGGTTTTTGTTTATCAACTAATTCAAATAACTCCTTGATAAATCTAGTTTCAAACATCATGTGGTGACAAATGCCCGATAATTCATAGACACGCGTAAAATCCGGATAAAGTCTCTGCATATGGTCAAAATAATGGCAGTGGTATTCTCTCCCGAAATTGTATTGGCATTGGTTTTCCGAATTGATGAATTGAGTTGGTTTCAAAAAGAATGTATCAGCGTCAATTACCAAATATCGGTCCAAGATTCCGGGTATTATGATGCCCGCATACAATTTGATGAGTTGTTGAAGATACCACCCATTTCGTTTATCTTTGCCATGGTAAATAGCAATTTGGTCAAAAAAAGGGAAAATTGATTCGTCAATGATGATGCAATTGCTGCAAATAAAATTTGGAATGGGTGTAACAATATAAATATTCCGCAATCCAATGACGTTGGATTTGGTGCATTCAATTTGTTTCTCTATGTTTTGCAAATCGTTGGGACCTAGCGGAATCACTACGTCAAACATTATGTAAAAATATAAACCAAAATCTTTATATTTTTATTATTTTACTTCTTGGATTTCTTTTTTTTAGGCTTGTCATTTTTGAAAAGAGTAACTAGTTCGTCTTCAGTCAAAGGTACTACATTAGTTGGAGGTCGAAGACCCGATTTCTCCTGCTTCTCGTCACCAATTTTTACGACAATGTTTTTATTTGCGGATGAAGGTGTTACTGACGCTGACGCTGATACCAAAGCTTCCCTCATCTTTCTCTCTTCCATCTTCTTTCGCAACCTTTCTTTCATAGCTGATTGTTTACCCATTTGGGCAACGGTGTTTGCATTAAGTCCCGCACCCGCCGCCATATTCTTGAACATCTTGGCAAACGGACCATTGGTAAAATTCTTGATAAAATCCTCGCCTCCACCCATTTCCTTGAATTTCTCTACAAGTGTCGCCACTTCTTTCATCAACTCATCTTGAGAAATATCGCCACTTTGCATTTTATTTTGGAGTTTGTCGGTGATTTTCTTCATAATACCCATTAGTTTCTTGGGGTCTTTCATTAGTTGGGCCATGATTTCCTTAATGGATTTATCCTTGGTTTCATCATTTTCGTCAAAAACGTCTTTTAAATCACCGGTGAATTCTTCGGTTAACTCTTTCGCCAACTTTCCCAACTTGCCCTCCATTAATATTTTCATATGCTCTTGGATAATCTCGGGCTTAGGCAGCTTGAAACCCTTAGGCAAAGGACCACCGTGGTCTGATAATGGGTCTGACGATGAAGAAGTTGTATCATCTTGTTCTTCAGAATAATTACTGTCTGAACCCATGCCTTTGAAAAAATCTTCTAGTCCAGCCATCGTTTCTTTCATCTTATCTTGCAAATCATTCTCGTTCATTGACTCGAACATATTAATTGTGTCGCCAAAATTTGTAGTATCTTTTACGGAACCTAGCACAGTGAACAACAACAGTTGTAAATACTTCCACATGGAGGTCTTAGTTCCCTCACTGACGCCAGCACAATTGAACAAAAGCTTAAAATCCACATCGGGCAAAAACATTACATTTGCATCCGATTCGGCAGTGAAAATATCCATATTGGAATTCATAATATCAAAAAATCTCTCCGGGAAAACGGCCATAAAATGCTGGTTTAGCTTTTCGTATTCGGCATCGTCTGCAGTTAACCACTTTTCCCACAAAAATGCATACTCGGGGAAAACCTTGGTCAAATCATTGGTGAAATCAATGATGATAGAACGAAGATTTTTGTCACTCATTTGATATATTTATTATTTGTATTGTTTTTATATTGTATCTGAGTAAAAAATTAAAAGATGCAAAAAAAACAATTTTAAACAAATGTCGTGAGCCGCACAAAACCAAAATACGTGAGTCCAAACAAAACACTCTTGAACATGAGGCCATATAAATTCAAATTTCCGTCATCATTATAGATTTTCATAAAACTCAAATACTTAAACATCAGCGTATTGATAATCGGAATTTGAAAAAGGAAAAACAAAACACCAATCAAAATGGGTGTTTGAAACTCATCATAGAGAGAACCAATCAAATCTTTGCGATGTTTTTCCTTCTGGTGTTCATCCGTCATTTTCACCATTCGGTCTTCGTATTCGCGCAAATAATCGGTTGTCAACTTAGCAGTGGGTACATGATTGGGTATTGCTTGTTCATCTTGAAACGATTCAGTAAAACCTCGGTTCATCATGGGTGGAGGGGCGCGTTGCATAGAATCGCCGTTAAATCCGCCGGAGCCACCGCCCTGGTTAAGCATCGGCAATTGTGTATCGGTCGGTTCCGGAATCCCATAGGGATTTTGATGGATATTTAATGGTTGATACTGTTGTCCCATTCCAATACCTCGGGAACCGGCATCTCTGCTTGTGTAATCGTTACCTCCTCCTCCAGAGGAGGAGTATCCTACTCCAACTCCATTATTATTTGGTAAATCTGAAATCCGTGTCACCTCCATTTTATAAATTATACAACAGAGAACATTGTATAATTTTAACCGCCTAAACTATTTATTGTGTCAAAACATTTGGGTCACTGATTTCAATGATTTTTTTGGTTTTGTTGCAAGAAACAGGATTCAAAACATACTTGTGGCAATATTCGCCAAATTTGTATATTTTTCCATCAATCTCATTAATGACGGGTCCATTGAAAATCAAGCAGTTCTTGCCTTCGCACACTTCTCTAAACATGGTGGCAAGTCCGAGTCCCAGCATAACCGATATTAATATTTGCCCAAATTCCGTGTACAATAATCGTTTTAAATTCATATATATTATTCGTTAGATTTCCTGAAATTCAGATTTTTTATTTTATTTTATCCATGTTTTTATTTTTACAAAATTGAACAAAAATTTCCAAAAGAGGTTAAAAATATAAACCAATATATTATAACCTTGTAACAATGTCAGCTGTAAAAAAATATGAAGATTTTATGAGAGCACATTCAGTGCCAAAAGATGCGCCAAAAGAATCGATAAAAACAAATGCCCGGATTCCTAGCAAGCCGGGCAATAAAGAACAGGTATATGGCGGCAAATACAACATTCCTGACGAGAAATACGAAGAGTTCTTAAATTTATATTATAAATATTGCATTGATGGTGGTAAAGACGAGTTCTTGACCGAGATACAACGCGAAGATTCCGCTCCCATCTTGGTTGATATTGACTTGAAATATGACCACACAATCAATACGCGTATTCACACTAAAGACCATATTGACGACCTGGTCTCACTTTATTTAGTCATTTTAAAAGGCATATACCAATTTGATGAGACGCCCTTCTACATATTTGTAATGGAAAAAGACGCTGTCAACCAAATTGAAGACGGCGATAAATCATTGACTAAGGACGGCATTCATTTGCTAATTGGAATCAAAGCGAGCCGTGCAATCCAAATGCATTTGCGAACAAAAGTGATGGAGAAAATCGCCGAAATGTGGAAACTGCCAATTATCAATACGTGGGACCAAGTGTTTGACAGTTCAATCAGCAGTGGAAATACCGGTTGGCAACTTTTCGGTAGTCGAAAGCCCGACCATACTGCATACAAATTGACCCATGTATATGAGAACAAGTTTGACCCCGCGGACAACGAGCCAATGACCAATTACATTCCACTTAAAAATTTCAAGATTGCACAGAAAATCCAGTATTTGTCGGCGAGATATACTGGATTCCCCGAGTTTCAAATTAACCCTAAATTTACTGCACTGGATAATACCAGCGTTGTTGGCGGTGGGCAAAAGAAACGTGCATATGCGGGTCCAAGTGGTAATCATTTTGTAACAAATTCTGGAGTATTGGAGGCCATTTTATATGTTAAATCACATCAAGAGTTGGATTTGGTGGTTCAAGAGACGCTTAACCAGATGACGGCACGCGATTATGAGTTAGTGGAAACGCACAAATATACAATGACTTTGCCAGAACAATACTATGGGCCCGGCAGTTATGAGAAATGGTTGCGCGTCGGTATGGCGTTGTCGGAAACGTGCAACCTGTTATTCATTACATGGGTGGCAATTAGTGCTCAATCGGTTAATTTTAAGTTTTCCGATATTCAAGAAATGTTTGAAAAGTGGCAGAAATTTGATTGTAAAAAAGGTGCGGCTGTTTTGACTCGGCGTTCCATTATGCATTGGTCCAAGCAGGACGCATCTGCAAAATTCCGTGCAGTTCGCAACGAAAGTGTGGATTACTATATTGACAAGACAATTGCACCAATGATGAGCGATTTCAACGAGGGTGGAAAAGGCAATGGAAAACCATGTGGTGATTTTGACATTGCCAATGTTCTAAAACAATTATATAAAGACGAATATGTCTGCGTAAGCATCAAGCACAATATCTGGTATAAATTCCACAACCATCGTTGGGTAGAAATTGATTCGGGAACCACTTTGAGAAAAGCAATTTCCACGGAACTCAACGATATTTATGCGAGCAAATTGAAAGGAATTGAAACATCCATTGAAGCATTGGAAAGCCAAGATGAAACCAATGATTTAATCAAATCGTTGAAAAAGAAGATGGGGAAAATCCTCGATATCCGCTTACGTTTGGTGACGACGAATGACAAGAAAAATATCATGACCGAGGCAAAGGAGTTATTCCACGACCCCCTATTTATGGACAAGCTGGATATCAATCCTTATCTACTATGTTTTGAGAACGGCGTAGTGGATTTCAAGGAGAAGATTTTCAGGAAGGGATATCCGGAAGATTATGTGAGCAAATCCACGTGCATTGATTATGTTGCAAAAAATGATGCCAAGACAATTGCTGAAATCAATGATTTTATGTCAAAATTGTTTCCGAGACCTCAGTTACGAGAGTATATGTGGGACCATTTGGCCTCGATGTTGCTTGGCACTCCAGACAAACAGACATTCCATATGTATATTGGCGAAGGTCGTAACGGCAAATCGGTTTTGACGACGCTCATTGATGAGATTATGGGTGAATATAAGGGCGTGGTTCCCCTGTCTGCGATTACCCAAGATAGAGCGAAGGTCGGTGGCACATCCGCGGAGTTGGCGGAACTCAAAGGAGTCAGATATGCAGTCATCATGGAGCCGTCCAAGAAAGATGCTATTTTAGAAGGTCCATTGAAACAATTAACCAGTGGTTTGGACCCGATTCAATGCAGAGCACCATATTCTACCAAAACAATGATTTATTATCCACAGTTCAAACTGATTTTGTGCAGTAACGTTCGTATGGAAGTAAAGTCGCAGGATTTTGGTACTTGGAGACGTATTCGTGAGGTGCCATTTGAGTCCTTATTTACGGAAAATCCTGTGCATGATGACCCGGACAAGCCGTTCCAGTTCTTGGTGGATGGGACGATTGTTGACAAGTTTGCTTACTGGAAATACACGTTCATGTATATGCTGGTGCAACGTGCGTTCAAGACGGACGGTAAGGTGGGCGAGTGCGACATTGTCAATCAGGCCAGCAAAGCTTACCAAGAAAGTCAAGATTTCATTGCTGAGTTTATCCGCGAGAAGATTGTGGTTGACCCGAATGGAAAGATTAAGAAGACGGAACTGAACAGCGAATTCACAGTTTGGTATCAAAGCACTTATGGAAAAGGCGCACCTTCGCCCAAAGAAGTCCATACATACATGGACAAGAAGTTTGGCAAATTTGAAAAGAAGGAGAAAGGTGCCTGGACAGGTGCAAAAATCAAGTATGAACGTGATGATTCGTTCAAACAGACCGCGACTGGAGAAGACGAATTTGATGATGGCATTGGTGCAAATGATCTGTAGGGGAACCTACGGTTAAGGCGCCCAAAAGGCGCCGACTGTCGGACGCGAAGCGTCCTTCCCCCTACGACCCCCTCCCTTTATTTTGAATTTTTTATTTAAGGGAGGGATTATAAGGGAACCTACGGTTCCCTTAAAGGAAGGTTTATACCGGTGAAGATTTAAAATGGGACACCCCTACGGGGTGTCATTTCAAATCATTACCGATACCGCGCCATCGGAGAATTAAAATGTCCCATTTTAATTCTTCAATGGTGTAAAAGGAAACCTACGGTTTCCCCTAAAATTGAATTTAAACAAATAAATCTATGATATACATAAACAAAAATGGATACTGTGAAACCGATATTAAAATGGGTGGGTGGAAAAACCCAAATATTAGAGACACTTTTTGCAAATTTTCCAAAAGAAATAAACAATTATCACGAACCTTTCTTAGGTGGGGGCAGTGTTCTCCTAGCGTTATTGTCACAAGTGCGTATCGGAAAAATCAAGGTTTCCGGAACCATCAATGCATACGACATCAATGAGCCACTCATCTACGTTTATAAGAATATTCAGCAAAGGCATAATGAATTGTATGCGATTCTCCAATCCATTATTGGAGAACTGAACGCGTGTCCAAACGAAGGCACCCTGAATCGCAAACCTACGATGGTTGAAGAAGCAACCATGTCAAAAGAGAACTACTATTACTGGTGCAGAGCCCGATATAATGGTCTGTCAGCCGAAGAAAAACGAACCCCCCTTGGGTCCGTGCTTTTCATATTCTTGAACAAAACCTGTTTCAGAGGTGTCTTCCGACTCGGTCCAAATGGATTTAATGTCCCCTATGGTCACTATAAAAACCCAGAAATTATCAATAAAGAACATTTGGAAGAAGTGCATCGGCTCATCCAGAATGTCCGATTTGAATGCATGGATTTTGCATCATCAATAAGTCAAGTGGTAACTGGTGATTACGTGTATTTTGACCCGCCATATGCACCAGAAACGGCAACATCATTTGTGGGATACACAGAGAATGGATTTGGAATAGATAAACACAATGAACTGTTTGCATTGATTCGGAAAAAAAACATGAAATTTATGATGAGCAATGCGGACGTTGAAATGGTTCGGGCAAACTTTCCAGATGGCGTTTATACAACTGACACAGTATTATGCAAACGTTCTATTAATTCCAAGAAACCAGAATCCAAAACAAATGAAGTGATTATCAAGAATTATTAAACCTTTGCAAAGGTGAAAAAATATATTTTTTTTAATCCCACTATAAAATATACAATGAGCCTTTTGAAATTTATTGATATTCCTGTGTTCATAATTAGTTTAGCGGTTGGATTATTCTTCGTTTATATTTATAGTTCAGATAAACGCAAAATTTACGTTTATCCTACACCCGACAATGTAGATACAATCCAATATAAAGACCAGACAGGAACATGTTTTGAGTTTAAAGATGCCAAAGTTTCGTGCCCCAAGGATGAAAGCAAGATTTCGAAAATCCCCGCCCAACTGTAGGGGAACAGGGAGAACCTACGGTTCCCCCAAACCCCCTCCCTTTATAAAAGAAGAGAATAAACAATAACTTTTTAAAAATAAAAGGGAGGGGGTATGGGGGAACCGTAGGTTCTCCCAAAATTGACTTTTATTTTACGCATAACAACATAAAGTAAAAGTATATAATATAATAATAAAATGAAGTTTTGCACCGAATGCCAGAATATGTATTACATCTCCATTGATGAAGCGAATATAAATAATTTAACATACTATTGCAGATTTTGCGGTAATAAGGATGACCAGGTTGCCAAAGAGGGTGTTGTTGTATTAAAAACCCAATACAAACAGAGTGAGCAAAAATTCAACCACATGGTTAATAAATACACCAAATATGACCCTACCCTACCTCGAAAAACAAGTATGAAATGTCCAAACGAGCTATGTGGTGATGATAGAGCAGCAGCAGCCACGGCCGCTAGTTCCGATATTATTTATTTAAGATACGACGACGAAAATATGAAATATTTATACATTTGTTCAAATTGCAATTTTACATGGAAGACCGACGACAAGAAATAGATTTTGTGCGATTATCTATCTTTTTTTTACATAAAATTGAAATATTTAGTTATAATAAATATACAAGTATATATATTATATTAATAAGATGTCCGAAAAGATTGATGAAACCGAGTTTGATTCCGAGTCAGAGGCTGATTCCAATAAGGATGGTAATGAATCCGATAATTCCGAAGATGATTATGAGATGATGAGCGACGATGACGAAATTGATATTCAAGATACATTTGGTTCTGATGATGATGATGATGATGATGATGAAAAAGAAATTGGAGTGAACCAGAATATTGATTTTAGTGAAGACGAAGATGAAGATGAAGATGATGACGATGCGGCGAGTGATGATGAAAACTATTTGCAAAAATTCAAAGAATCGCTGAAGACCAATGTAATTTCAGAGCACCATCCCGAATTGATTGTTCAAAACTTTGAAGAGGTGAATGCTTTGTGCACTATTGTTAGAGACCAAGATGGAGTCATTGTTGACCCGCTTCATCGAACTTTGCCATTTATTACCAAGTATGAGAAGGCAAAAGTGCTGGGTGAGCGCGCCAAACAGTTGAATTCAGGTGCAGAACCCTTTGTTGAAGTTGGACATGAAATTATTGATGGATATTTGATTGCATTGGCCGAATTTGAACAAAAGAAAATTCCAATGATTATTCGCAGACCTTTGCCGAATGGTGGGTCAGAGTTTTGGAGACTGGCTGATTTAGAAGTACTGTAGGGGAACCTACGGTTCCCCCTACGACCCCCTCCCTTTGTTTTATAAAAAATAGAGGGAATGATTAAATAAAAAAATAATTTTTATTTTTTTACAAAACAATTTTTATTTTTTTACAAAACAATTTTTATTTTTTTACAAAACAATTTTTATTTTTTTACAAAACAATTTTTATTT
>Ga0209596_1002914_pt1 | contig 13812 bp, 10 predicted proteins | sample M_130807_MF_Meta_FD_187314 | JGI IMG/M metagenome (GOLD analysis project Ga0209596, IMG submission 187314) | Freshwater microbial communities from Lake Montjoie, Canada to study carbon cycling - M_130807_MF_MetaG (SPAdes) (version 2) | ecosystem: Environmental > Aquatic > Freshwater > Lake... | reverse complement strand
TCGATAGCGTCGCTTTGTCCGTGAGCGAAATCATACATTGGATAGATGCACCATTTATCGCCAGTGCGATGATGGTGTACATGTTTGATACGATACATTAAAGGATCACGCAAATGCATGTTGGGTGAGGTCATATCAATTTTTGCACGAAGTACTTTTTCACCTTCTTTAAATTCGGCATTACGCATCCGTGTGAAGAGATTTAAATTTTCTTCAACACTACGGCTACGATAAGGGCTTTCCTTTCCTGCCTCGGTGGGAGTTCCTTTCATAGCGGCTATTTGCTCTGCCGATGAATCATCGACATAGGCTAAACCCTTTTTAATTAGGGTAACAGCAAACTCATAAATCTTATCAAAATAGTCAGAAGCATAAAATTCATTTGCCCAGTTATAACCCAGCCAACGAATGTCTTTTTTTATACTTTCTACATATTCTGTTTCTTCTTTTTCAGGATTAGTATCATCAAAACGCAAATTCGTTTTTCCACCAAATTCATTTGCTAATCCAAAATTTACGGCAATAGACTTTGAATGACCAATATGGAGATAACCGTTAGGTTCAGGGGGGAAACGTGTTAAAATTCGTCCGTTATTTTTTCCATTTGCAATATCCTCTGCAACTATTTCTTCAAGAAAATTGGGGCCTTTTTCGGTGCTCATAATTAAATTATTTTATATCTGCGAAAGCAGAAATTTAATGTGGTAAATTATTGCGATGTTACAACATTTGGTATTATTGATAATGCCTTTTTAATTCTGATTAAAACCTCCTCTCGACCTAACAATTCAACCATACCGAATAGATCAACGCCAGAGGAAAGGCCAGCAATTACCACCCGAAATAATTGTAACATTTCGCCAGGTTTAATTCCATTTTCAGTAGCTAAATTTTCGAATGCCGATTTACAAGTGATTGCATCAAATGATGTTAATGTTGAGTATACTTGAATCAATTTATTTAAAAAATCCTTTGATGTTTCATTCCAACGTTTAGCAATTACTTTTTCATCGTATGTGGTTGGTGCTTCGAATAAATATTGTCCTTTATCATAAAACTCATTTTCAAAATGAACACGGTCCTTTAATAATTTTACTGCGCCTATTGCATATTCAATAGATGATCGATGATCAATAACCCCTAAGCGTTGTTGAATAGTGGGAATAAAGCGATTTGCTAGGTCTTCATCCTTTTGCATGCGCAGATATTGCTCATTGAACCATTTAGCTTTTTCAGGATCAAAACGCGCACCCGCTTTGTGAACACGTTCAAATGAAAAACTTTGAATTAATTCATCCATAGAAAATAATTCCTTTTCTGTTCCAGGATTCCATCCTAAAAAGGCTAACATATTTACAAAGGCGTCGGGATAATAATTTTTTTCTCTGTAACCAGAAGATACTTCACCTGTAGCGGGATCTTTCCATTCGAGAGGAAAAACAGGAAATCCTAGTCGGTCACCATCACGTTTACTGAGCTTACCGTTTCCTTCTGGCTTTAATAAAAGAGGTAAGTGAGCATATTGTGGCATTTTATCCGCAAGACCTAAATATTGATAAATTAAAATATGCGCTGGTGCTGATGGCAACCACTCTTCACCACGAATTGCATGTGTAATATCCATCATGATATCATCCACAATATGTGCTAAATGGTATGTTGGCATTCCATCGGCTTTGATCAATACCTTATCGTCAACCAAATTACTTTCAAAAGATACATCCCCACGAACCATATCTCTAAAAGTAACATGTTGATTTGGCTCAACCTTTAAACGTATAACGTGGTTATCATTTTCAGAAATCTTTTTTTGAACCTCATCTACAGGAAGCGTTAAAGAATTTTGCATACTTCCACGAGTAGTAGAATCATATTGCCACCCTTGATTACCGGATGCTTCAGCTTGTTTTCTGGCAGCATCTAAATCTTCGGGTTTATCAAAAGCATAATACGCATGACCAGCTGCTATTAATTGATTTGCATAATCTTGATAATAACCCTTTTCTTTTCTTTCACTCTGGCGATAAGGTTCGTGAACACCTCCAAAACTAACGCCCTCATCAGGAATAATATTACACCATGTTAAAGCTTCGATAATGTATTCTTCAGCACCTGGTACATATCTATTTTGATCAGTATCCTCGATACGTAGAATAAATTGTCCATTATGTTGTTTGGCAAAAAGGTATGCATAAAGGGCTGTTCTTACGCCTCCCATATGTAATGGTCCTGTAGGACTGGGAGCAAATCTTGTTCTAACTTTCATTGAATATGGCCAATTAATTTATTGGATTGCAAAGATAGTTTTATGCATCCTCATAAAAACATTAAGCGCCAATAATATAATTTAAAAAAGTACCTACCTATTATCCACTTTAGCGCCATCAAGCTTTTTCAAGGTGCCATTTTGATAGGTTGAAGAAAGGATTAACTCACCCTCTATATCATATGTTTTCCATACTCCATCCTTTAAGCCTAAGCGGTAATTTCTTTCCTCACGAATTTTACCATTATCGAAATAAAACTTATGAAGACCATTTTCTTGACCTTCAAAATATTCTCCTTCAAATGCCAATTTACCATTTAAATAAAACTGTTTCCAAGGGCCATCCATATTTCCCTCTACATAGTTTCCCTCTGCATTATATTCTCCATTTCTATATTTCCAAGGTCCCTCACGTAATCCATTTAAATAACTACCATCTGCTATAACTTCTGAACTATCGGAATACTCTTTACTAGGGCCCTCTTCTTTTCCATCCTTATAGTTTTCATCTCTAAGTATTTTTCCATCAGGATAAAACCATTTCCAATTACCATTAGGTAAATTAATTTTATACGTTCCTTGTTGTTGAATTTGATCATTTGGATAAAAGAAAGTCCAGTTACCATCTCGTTTACCATTTTTAAAAGATCCTTCCGACTTTATTTTTCCATTAATATAAAAGTATTTCCACACACCTTGTTGCAATCCCTTTTCATCAATAGTTCCTCCTTCTGCAATTACCTTATCCTTTTCATAAAGTTTAGAACTTACTATAGTACCTTTATTATCATATTCGCGATAAACACCTTCTTTAAAGCCATTAATAAGATTAACTGATGATTTAGGTCGTCCGTTATTAAAATAGTCGCGTTTAATATCTAATTTAATATTGACAGCTTCATTAGCAACTAATTCTCCATTTTTATAAATCTCCATTTGTTTAACAACACCATCATCGGTAAAGGTTCTAAATACACCGTTTTTCTTATCGTCCTTCCAAGAACCTTCTGCTGATAAATTACTAGACTTAAAAAACTCTTTCCATGTTCCTTGTTTAAAACCAAATTTATCGTAGCGATTTATTTTTTCCTCTTTTGCAAAAAAGCCATTTATATAAGTTGTTAAAGTGATGATTCGTCCATCTTCAGCAAATTCTTTTGATGTACCATCTTCAACATTTTTCTTGAGTAATGTTATCTTTTCTAAAAATCCTTTTGCATTATAATTTTTATAAATACTATCGCAACCGCCATTTATATTCCATCGTTCAGAAGCAATTTTTCCATCTTGAAAATACTCTTTTTCCCATCCACTTTTTACCCCAGATACATAGGTATATTCGCTTTTTTTAAACCCGATTTCATCATAGAATTTCCATACTCCATCTAATACTCCATTAATTCTATTACCTTCTGATTTTAACTTTCCATTTTCAAAATATGTTTTCCATAAACCGTCAGGTTTATTATTCACAAAACTTCCTTCTGAGGATACCTTACCATTTGAATAATAAAAGTTGACTGGACCATCTTTTTGTAATTCACTTACCTGAGCAAAAAGGAAATTAGAAATAAAAATACTTAAATAAAAAATATATCTGATATTAATAAATTTCATAACGATAATGAAGAATAAAATAAATATTTTATAATGATGCGAAGTTAAATACTAATTATCAAATATAAATTAGAGACCTAATTGTGCTGATATTTCTAACATTCGTTTTAAAGGGCGAAGAGCATTTTCTTTTAAACTTTCAGCTATTAAAACTTCTGGTTTTTCATGTTTAAGACATAAATACAATTTTTCAAGCGTATTTAATTTCATATGAGGACAATCATTACAAGCACAATTATTATTTGGAGGAGCAGGAATAAAAGTCTTATTAGGTGAATCTTTTTGCATTTGATGTAATATTCCACTTTCAGTAGCAACGATAAAACTTTGAGCTTTATTTTCCTTAGTAAACTTTAAAAGCGCTGTAGTTGATCCAATAAATTCGGCTAGTTTTAATACTGATTCTTCACATTCCGGATGAGCAATAACTATAGTATTAGGATTTCTAACCTTTAGTTGAACTATTTTTTGCTCAGAAAAAATTTCATGAACCATACAAGCACCATTCCATAAAACTAGATCACGTCCTGTTTTTTTAGCTACATAGGCGCCCAAATTTTTATCAGGAGCAAAAATTATGGGGGTTTCCTTAGGTATTGAATTAACAATTTGAACTGCATTACTTGAAGTACAAATAATGTCGCTTAACGCTTTAATTGAAGCTGTACAATTAATATAACTGATTACCACGTGACCAGGGTGTTCCTCTTTAAATTTTTTAAAAGCTTCTGGCGGACATGAATCAGCAAGTGAACATCCGGCTCTAAAATCGGGCATTACTACTTTTTTTGTTGGATTTAACAGCTTTGCTGTTTCAGCCATAAAATGTACACCAGCAAAAACAACCATATCAGCCTTTGTTTTTTCTGCCTGCTGAGCAAGCCCCAGACTATCCCCAATATAATCTGCAACATCCTGAATATCACTATCCTGGTAGTAATGGGCCAGAATAACTGCATTTTTTTTCAATTTTAGCCTCTCAATTTCAACAAAAAGATCAATTTTAGGATCAACTTTTTCATTGACAAAACCAATCTTTTCGAAATCAAAATCAGAGGTAAAATTCATTGTAAAATTTAGTAGAAATTTGTTAGTTCAGGGGTTACGGCGTTGAATGAGGCAAAGGTCGGAGATTTTCCAGTGTTAAATTTTAAAAAAAATAAAAACTATTCAACCGAATTGATTTCTTAACAGCTATTATATTTATTTAATTATTTTAAAATAATACTTGTTAATGTTAGTCTGTTAGTTTAGTGTATAATTTTTGAGAGAAATGCTTGTTTTACATAAAATGATAACATTTTTAGGAGTAATTAACAAGTTACAAATAGTTAACTAATTGATAACTTAGAATAGTTTACCGTTATTAACAGTTGTTCATAACGGTAGTGAATAATGAATTGTTATTTAATAGTTGTTCAATTTCGTGTATAAAAACGTTAACAACAAATGATAAACAAACCATTTAAAAAAAGTGGTTGTATTGTTTTAATTATAAGCCAGCTAATAAAAGAAATTCCAAATAAACTTATGATATAGATATGAACAGTAAATTAGGTTATTAACAGGGTAATGAACAATGGGCTTGAGAGGGTAATAATTATTAATTTGGGCAAATTCTGCGTTTTTAGTGCGTATTAAAATTAGGTGTTGATAATATAATGAGAACGTGATTAGAAGCAAAAATGATTTAAGGCATATTTGAATATTGAAATAAATACCTACAAGATTATTACCTTATGAATATTTTAATATTACCTTCTTGGTATAAAAGTTTCCCCGGAGACATACTTGGAAGTTTTTTTGAAGAACAAGCTCGTGCATTACAAAAAAATGGCCACCAAGTTGGAGTTAAATTTCAAATATTTTATCCATTATCAGAACTATTTAAGAAACGAATTCAACAACCTGGATACTTTGATGATAATGGATTACCTACATTTATTTATAATGTTCAAGGAGTAATACCTCGATCACGAAAATTTAATGATGCCTATGAAACTTTTTTTTCAGAACGAATTTTTAGGAAATATGTAAAGAAATTTGGAATGCCGGACATAATTCATGCCCATTCGGTTTTTCATGCAGGAATTTTTGGCTTACACCTATCTAAAAAATTTAATATCCCATTAGTAATTACTGAACACCTCACTCATTATATTACTGGAAGATTGTCGTTAGTAGATGATATTCCACAAGCCATTAATGTTTTTAAAAATGCTGAATGTAGTTTAGTGGTAGGATCTGTTTTTAAACGCGAGCTAGCAAAGGCAGTAAATTTACCTGAAGAAACCTTTGGAGTTGTTTCAAATATGGTTTCAGATTTGTTTTTTAAAGATATTAAAGAAAAAAAATATTCACAAGGAGAAGAATTTATATTTTTTACAAACTCATTTCTAAATGCAAGAAAAAATCATCAACTAATTTTTAAAGCGCTACAAATAATTATTAGTAAAGGATATAATGTTAAACTAATTGTTGGAGGAGCGGGAGAGGCAGAAAACGATTTAAAAGAGTATGTTAAAATTAATTCGCTTCAAAATAATGTATTATTCACTGGAATATTGAGTCGTATTGAAGTTAAAGAAAATATTGATAATTGTCACGCTTTTTTATTAGCGAGTACTTATGAAACATTTGGAGTAGTTTTAATTGAGGCTTTAGCAGGAGGAAAACCAATAATTACGACAGATTCTGGCGGGCCTAGAGACATTGTTAAAACCGACGAAATAGGATTCTTATTAAAAACGTTTGAAATTGAAGAATTTGCATCAGCTATGGAATCATTAATTTTAAATTACACAAAATACAATCAAAAAGAAATAAGTAAATATGCTTATGATAATTTTTCAGAAGATGTAATTGCACATCAGCTGGTTGATATCTACACAACACTTATTAAAAATAAGCATAAGTAGAGTGATATTTATAATTATTTGCTATTTTTAAAATATGATTTCAAAACCAATTAAAGATAAGCGAAAAATTCGACGACACATTAAGGTGCGTGGTCATGAGGTATTAAGAATAGAAGGATTTAGTGATGCAATATTTGCATTTGCAATGACCTTACTTGTTGTTTCATTAGAAGTACCTAAAACATTTGAAGAATTACAAATAGGAATGTCAGGAATGGCGGGTTTTGCTATCTGTTTTGGATTATTATTTTTTATTTGGCATGATCAATATATATTTTTCCGACATTATTATTTGAATGATACAAAAACAATTTTTTTAAATGCATTATTATTATTTACTGTATTATTTTATGTTTATCCTCTTAAATTCCTTTTTTCATTAGTAATTTCTGGAAATGATTTTTTAGAAAATGGGGTGGTCCATGAAAAAATTAAGTCGGCATTAGAATTAAGGCATTTAATGGAAATATATGGTATTGGTTTTTTCTTGGTTTATTTCGTGTTTTTTTTGTTGTATCAAAATGCATTAAAGCACAAGGAATATTTGCAATTAAATTTGATAGAGATATTTCATACTAAAACGGAAATGTATAAGCAATCATTCATGATGTTAATTGGTCTCATATCAGCGATTGGTGCTTCTATAGTTCCCGACAATTATATTGGCTTTACAGGAATGATCTATATTTCTATTGGTCCAGTAATTACCATTTTAATTAGAGTACGGTTCTCAAAAATGCGTAAAATTTTTAATTCCGACCAATTGAAGGAGCATGATGACTGGGTAAATATTTAATGAGGGTGATATTGATGATGGACTAGTAACATCAAAAAATTAAAGTAATATTGTATTCACAATTTTTATAGAATGTCAAATAAAAAAGATGCAGCCCTTGGTTTTATATTCGTTACTTTATTAATTGATGTAACAGGCTTTGGAATAATTATTCCGGTAATGCCCAAATTAATTAGTGAATTAATAGGAGGAAGTTTAAGCGACGCTTCCCGTTATGGTGGCTGGTTGATGTTTGCATACTCTGTTACACAATTTTTGTTTGCGCCCATACTAGGTAATTTAAGTGATAAATATGGCAGGCGACCAGTACTGCTCGCTTCTTTATTTGGATTTGGGATTGATTATTTATTTCTCGCCGTTGCGCCAACCATTGGATGGTTGTTTCTAGGTAGAATAATTGCAGGAATTTTTGGAGCAAGTTTTACCACAGCTCAAGCATACATTGCCGATGTAAGTACTCCCGAAAAAAGAGCACAAAATTTTGGATTAGTAGGCGCTGCTTTTGGTATGGGGTTTATTATTGGACCCGTGATTGGGGGGTTACTAGGACAGTTTGGTTCTCGAGTACCTTTCTGTGCGGCAGCAGGATTAGCATTAGTAAATTGGCTTTACGGATATTTTATTTTACCTGAATCATTAAAGCCAGAAAACAGGAGAAAATTTGATTGGAAGAGAGCTAGTCCCGTTGGTGCATTATCACATCTAAAAAAATATCCATTAGTTATTGGATTAATGGGCTCCTTTTTTTGTGTTTATATGGCCGCCAATGCAGTACAAACCACATGGACATATTATACCATGTTAAAGTTTAGCTGGAATGAAAAATGGGTTGGTTATTCGTTGGGTGCTGTTGGATTACTTGTTGGAATTGTTCAAGGCGGATTAATACGTGTTATTAACCCAAAAATTGGTCCTAAGCGGTCCGTTTATTTTGGAATGGGATTCTATGTAATCGGATCCTTATTATTTGCATTTGCTTCATCGGGTTGGATGATGTTTGTGTTTTTGATTCCCTACTGTTTAGGTGGAATTGCCGGGCCTTCATTACAGGGTATAATTTCAAATCAGGTACCTCCAAACGAGCAAGGAGAATTGCAGGGTGGATTAACAAGTTTAATTAGTTTAACGTCTATTATAGGACCACCGTTGATGACGAATTTATTTGCTTATTTTACTAGTGCAAATGCACCAATATATTTTCCAGGTGCTCCATTTCTTATGGGTGCAATTTTTTGTTTATTAAGTTTATTACTTGCCTTAAAATCATTATCGGTTTTAGGTCGACATTCAACCATAAAAAGTAATTAATCAACATTGTAATTATAAAAGTCAATTGAAGAAATCAGTTTTCATTAAAATCACATTCCTTTTTATCATTGGAATTCCATGTTCAATAAAGGCGCAAAAGGCTCCAGAAAATTGGTATAATTTAGACCTTGTTAATGATAAAGTTTACGGAGTTAGTAGCAATAAAGCATACGAAACAATTTTAAAGGGAAAAACATCAAAGCAAGTAATAGTCGCCATTATTGATGCAGGAACTCAGATAGATCATGAGGACTTAAAAGATCATATTTGGATTAATAAAAATGAGATACCCGGAAATGGAATTGATGATGATCATAATGGGTATATTGATGATATTAACGGGTGGGATTTTATAGGAGGAAAAACTGAAGATATCTTTCATGATAATTTTGAAATAACAAGAATTTATGGAAAATATAAATCAATATTTGAAAATAATCCCGACGCCGCCAAACATGATCCGAAGCATTTTAAAATATATGACTTATCAAAAAACGCGTTTTTTACTAAGTATAACGAGACAAAGAAGAAAAGCGATGAGCTAGGAGAAATTAAAGATTGGCTAGAGAGGATGGAAAATGAATTTAAAGATAAAGTAATAAGCTTAGAAGATGTAAATGCTTTTCCTGTTAATGATAGTATATTAACACAATATAAATTAACGCTATATAAATCGATGGATAAAGGAACATCTTTTTTAGAGGTAAAGAAAAGCGTAGATACTAGATACGAAGCAAATAATAATAAGTTAATTTATCACCTTAATGTAGACTATAATTCACGTTCGATAGTAGGAGATAATTATGATGATAGCTCGGAACGATTTTATGGAAATAATGATGTTAAAGGCCCTCAAGCGAGGCACGGAACGCATGTAGCAGGAATAATTGGTGCCATAAGAAACAATTCTATTGGAGTTGACGGTGTTGCCGATAATGTTTTGATAATGGTTTTAAGGGCAGTTCCTGATGGTGACGAAAGAGACAAGGACATAGCAAATGCCATTCGTTATGCCGCTGAAAATGGTGCGAGCATCATCAATATGAGTTTTGGAAAAGCATTTCCTTACGATAAGAAAGTAGTTGATGATGCAGTGAGATTTGCTGTTAGTAAAGACGTATTGTTTATTCATGCTGCAGGAAATGATCACTTAAATCTTGATAAAGAGGGTTATCGTTTTCCTAATTCTAATTATGAAAATGGAAAAGGTAACGCTAAATCAAATTGGATAGTTGTAGGTGCTATTAATTCTAATGGAATGCCAGGATCATTCTCTAATTATGGAAAAAAAATGGTAGATGTTTTTGCACCTGGCGTTTCAATTAATTCAACCGTCCCAGAGGGGAAATATACAAAGCTAAACGGAACTAGTATGGCCACACCGGTAGTTGCTGGAGTTGCTGCAATGATTCGTTCATATTATCCAGAGCTAAGTGCTAAACAAGTTAAAAAAATCATTCTAAAAACAGTTTATACACCGAATACAGAAGTGCCAACACCAGGAAATGAAAAAGTATTTATTTCATGGGAGAATTTATGTAAAACAGGTGGAATTGTGAATGCCTATGAAGCACTAAAATCAATACATTAATTTTATAAAAAAATCAAAATTGAAAAATATTTTAATTATTATTTTTATCTTTTGTAATTACTTTGGTAGTGCACAGGAATTATATATGCCTCGAGATATTAAAGACGCGTTTAAAAATGGCACAAGATCAATGACGGGCTCTCCAGGAAAAAAATATTGGCAGAACAAGGCAATTTATGTTATAAATATCGAAACTACGCCACCCTCTAGAATCATAAAGGGTGATGAAAAGATTGTTTATTTTAATTATAGCCCAGATACTTTAAATAGCATCTACATTCGATTAATTCAAAATCAACATTTGGCGGTTGCACCAAAGGAAGATGGCGCAGAACTGTCCAATTTTACGAGTGGAATTAGTGTAAAAAAATTATCAATAGATGGGAAAGAAATAATTTGGAAAGACCCCCTTTTTAATGTGACATTGAAAGAAATTACATTGGAAAAACCACTACTTCCCAACACCTCAATTGGTATAAATTGTGATTGGACCTATGAATTAACAGCAAATGGAGATCGTGAAGGAATGATTGATTCAACAACATTTTTTTTCGCCTACTTCTTTCCGCGTATTGCTGTTTATGATGATTATATCGGTTGGGATAAAATTCGATTTGAAGGACGACAAGAGTTTTATAATGACTTTTCTGATTTTACGCTTAATGTTTCTGTTCCTAAAAATTATATTGTTTGGTCGACAGGAATGTTGCAAAATCCTAACGATGTTTTAGAAAAGAAATATGTAGATAGAATAAATGAATCATCAATTAGTGACAGTATCATCCATATTGTTTCAAAAGAAGACCTTATAGAGGGAAATATTACAAAGAATTCCAAATACAATACATGGAAATGGCAGGCCAATAATATTGTGGATGTTGCATTTGGTATTAGCGACCATTATGTATGGGATGGAACAAGTATTTCTTTAGACTCTGCGCGACCTAGGGTGTTAGCACAAGCAGCATATAACGATACTGCTTGGGATTTTCATTTCGTTGCCAAAGTAAATAGAAACACACTTGACTTATTTTCAAAAAATGCACCAGGTATTGCTTATCCTTTTCCTAAAATGACAATTTTTCAAGGATATTCCGATATGGAGTATCCAATGATGGTGAATGATAACTCGTATGATACCTATCGTGAAATGGAATGGACAACCTTCCACGAGATGGCGCATACTTATTTCCCGTTTTACATGGGAATTAATGAATCACGATATGCATTTATGGATGAAGGTTGGGCTACATTTTTAGAATTTGAATTGGAGAAGTCGGTGATGCCTAGAGATTCAGCAGTAGATTTATTTACGAGTTATCGTTACAAATCATATACAAAGAATAAATCAGCCGAAGTTGCGATGCCAATCTCCACACCATCTAATTTGCTTAATGGGAGAGCTTATAGTTATAATTCCTATGCAAAACCAAGCATGGCTTATCTGGCCTTAAAAGAATTGCTGGGCGATGATTTATTTAAAAAAAGTCTTCAATATTTTATGGTAACATGGAATGGAAAACATCCTGTTCCATATGATTTTTTTAATTGTATTAATACAGCATCTGGAAAGGATTTAAATTGGTTTTGGAATAGCTGGTTCTTTTCTAATAACTACGTTGATTTAGGATTATCTGCTGTAAAAATTACCGCAAATAATTATGCTATTTCAATTACTAATATTGGCGGCTTTGCAGTACCAATAAATTTAAGAATAAATTATATTGATGGAACATCCGAAATGGTTTATAGGTCGCCTAGTACTTGGAGAGATCAAAAGAAAGCGGAAGTTATTATTGCCAACAATAAAAAAATTAAAAAAATAAGTTTAGAGAATGAAATATTTTTAGATTCAGACTCTTCGAATAATGAATGGAGACAATAGCATCAACATTAAAAATTGATACTATAATACATTCAAACTAATAGATTAAAATAGCCTAAGCAATAATCCTATACTTTCATTTTGTAATGATTGTTTATTAAAATGTATTTATTACTTTTAGAGTGTCATAAGTCATTTTAAAAAACAAAAACAAATAATCGTTATTAATTGTTTGTTCAATAAATATTATGCTTCATTTACCTATTGAAATAATTCAGACGTGGACTCGGTTTTACCGCGGTAATTTTGTGAATTGTTTAAGTGGGTTTAAGTCGGTGAGCCTTATTGGAACAATAAATAAGGAAGGAGATACAAACCTTGCAATTTTTAGTAATATTGTTCATCTAGGAGCAGATCCGGCACTTATTGGCTTTATAAATCGACCAAAGGAAGCATCGCCCCACACTATTGCAAATATTGAAGCCATTGGGTGGTATACCATCAATCATATTCATTCGGAGATAATAGAACAAGCACATCAAACCAGCGCTAAATATAACGAAGGAGAAAGTGAATTTTCTGCAGTTGGCTTAACCCCCGAATGGCAAAATGAAATCCCGGCGCCATATGTAAAAGAAAGTTTAATAAAATATGCTTTACAAGTAGTAGAAATTGTGCCCATAAAGCATAACAATACCTTTTTAGTGATCGGAGCCTTAAAGGATGCGTGGATCGAAGAGACGGTTTTAGAGGATGATGGTTTTTTAGCCCTTGAAAGAGCAAATAGCATTACCTCGCTAAGTGTTGACGGTTATTATGAAACTAAACGAATAGTGCGCTATTCCTATGCTAAGCCAGAAGTCGCCCCTCGTGAAATCCCTTAAATATTAAAGAATACTCCCTTAAATTTTTCTTACTTTTGAGGTATGCAAATTATCATAGGCTCCGACCACGCAGGATTTGAAATGAAAGAGATGTTAAAAACGTTTCTTGAGCAATCAGGCCATACAATAATCGATAAAGGAACGAACAGTTTAGAAAGTACCGATTATCCTGATTACGCACATGCAGTAGCTGCTGCTGTTGAAGAAGGCACCGAAGGATCATTGGGAATACTTTTATGCGGAAGCGCAAACGGCGTATGTATTACCGCCAATAAGCATCAGGGAATTCGTGCGGCATTATGTTGGACGGAAGAAGTTGCTCAACTTGCCAAAGCACACAACAACGCAAATATTATTGGAATTCCCGCTCGATTTGTTACTAATGAAGTTGCTCAGAAAATGGTTTCAATATTTTTAACTACTGAATTTGAAGGTGGACGCCATCAGAAAAGAGTTGAGAAAATAGCTTGCGGGTAGGGATTTTCTTTTGTTATGAAAAGGATTAAAAAGATTAAAAAGGGAACAAGATTTTAGGATTAAAAAAGATTTATAAGATTAAAATAGGAACAGGATTTTAGGATTAAAAAAGATTTATAAGATTAAAAAG
>Ga0209596_1002911_pt1 | contig 13816 bp, 25 predicted proteins | sample M_130807_MF_Meta_FD_187314 | JGI IMG/M metagenome (GOLD analysis project Ga0209596, IMG submission 187314) | Freshwater microbial communities from Lake Montjoie, Canada to study carbon cycling - M_130807_MF_MetaG (SPAdes) (version 2) | ecosystem: Environmental > Aquatic > Freshwater > Lake... | reverse complement strand
CAAAACGGTGGATTAAGGAAGTTCTGCTAGTAACCACACCACGTAAATCTGTAAAAATGTTACCGGGTTCTGAATTAGATGCTAAGGAAAAGCCTGTTACATTTGCAGGTGCCGTGGCATTTAAAAGGGAGGCATGATGGACTACGAGACAGTCATACCTATAAAGACAGTAGACGACATACTAAAAGAAGTAGAAGAAGCTAATGCAGGATGCACCTGTGAAAACTGTAACTGTAAGTCCGAAACTACTCAGGAGGAAACAAATGGCTAGATACTCAATAATGTATAGTAATGAAAGAAGTGGGATCTTAAGCTTTGCAGCTGATGATGATGCCCATGCATTAGAAATGTATGGGGCGTTGTTAGATGGAAATATATACGAAGCTGACTTAGACGATGTACAAGATATTACAGAGGATAATAATCAAAGCTTCTACGAACTACGGAACGCAACAGGCAAGCAGCTTGCAGATTAAATAGGCAAGCAAATGGCCCCGGCTCTTAATTGAGTCGGGGCCAATTGTTTGTGTTGGGCGTTAGGGCGTTATTCTGCCGTCTCTTCGGACTCATCTGACTCGTCTAGTAACAAGTCGTCAATGTCGTCTAGGTCGTCCTCATCAAAATCGAATTCTTCGAAATCTTCTTCAAAGTTCTCATCGAATAGGTCTGGGTTGATCTCTGGCTCTGTCATCTACATCTCCTTAGATATTGTCTTTGATTAGCTTTACTTCACATGCATCGGTTGTACAGTATGCTTCTCCGATGGCTTCCGAACCCAACCCATTATAGATACCACTAAAATCAATGGGATAGATTGCTACCCTACTCTCCTCATACTCAGTCTCGGTGCTCTGTGTATACGGCATTTGTTGATAACTGTTCGGATCCATCGGTAGAAATGATACACTCTTAAGTTGTCCATCGTACATGTGAAGTGCTGTGCCGATTGCTTTTGACTCTGTAGTAGGATCAAAGCTAATTGTTACACTAACAGAGTTGTCTGACCAGTAACGCTGTGCAGTTGCAGCAAGCGCCATCTTCTCGTAAATAGATACTTCTCTCTCAGAACGTATCGCATCACTTTTAATTGGGAAGTACACCACCGATGTTGTATCGGGGGATTCTAATGCCGGTTCAATACGGTAGTTAGCCATTTTGAACAATGGGAGCATCGCATCACTATTAGCAAAGCGAATAGTTCGTAGGAAGTATTTACCACCTGGAGTCCAGTGTACTCCTGGTGATTCTCCGGCAAGAATAGATACAGTGCCGGATGGTTTTACAGTTGTAGTCTTGATTGATTCACGGATACCTAGCCATTCAGAGTAACTCTTATCATAGGCAAGGATAGTCTGATAGCCGGCATCCATCCAGTCACGTAGAGTTGGTAGGCCCTTGTTATCCGCAAAGTTCGCAACACCTGACATTGATGTTCCAATACGGCGGTTACGCTGCATGATTGCGTTTGTTTCTTCCCAGTGAGTTGGTAGAAGAGTCACAGTCTTAGCGTAGAGGTAAGCGAACTTCAGGGTGCGCTTGTAGTCATCTAAGTCTGTATGACGATTGAGATAGGTCTCTACCAGAGTACAACACTCCATTGATTCTAGGGATTGCTCAGCGCAAGGGTTATACCCAGCTGCACGCCAGTCTTTGTTATTAATTGGATCAGCTAGGCGGCCGTACTTACGAGTTACATCCATCCAGACAACACCTGGCTCTCCATTACGAGAGATACCATCAATGATCTTTGATAGATCTGTACCTACACTAGCCTCAACTGAGTTATTGGACATCCAGCCCCAGCCTGGTGCTTTAGGATCATAAGAGTTGCGCTCCGGGAATACATCCGCATTCTTTAGATTGAGGAACTCATCATCATCAATACGACCAATAAGCAGCTCAGCTGAACGCCGTACATTTCCTGACACAACACATACTCCGATTAGGTTTCCCAGATCAGCTATATCTTTACGTGTAACCTTCTCTCCTGCACGTCCCCCAAAGATCTTAGAGATGTAGGCATGCAGTTTCTCTAGGGGTTCTGCTCCTGCGGCTGTTCCTCCGAAAGTTTTGATTGGCGTTCCTGCTGGTCTAATTTCTTCGTAACGAAATACTGGAGCCTTCGTATCTGGTCTGAGGTAAGCATTGATGAGAGCTGAGGTGGATTCGACCCATCCTTCTCTGGTGTCGGGGATGACATATTGTTCTCCTTCTTGTGGTTCGTAGATGGTGAAATCTTTATCTGCCCCCTTGTTATCAAAGCCTACGCCTACTCCCAGCATAGAGGCTTCCATTAGAAATGCAAATGGTTTAGCCGGATCAAGTTTAGTCATGGAGTTGGTAGATACAAATGAACAATTCTGAAGTGCAGCTGAGTTTCGCTGTACATTCACAATATCAGTTCCCATTACCCATAGACCTCGGCCTGGTGGTGTCCACTTCAATTCAAATAGACGTTGGTAAGCTTCTTTGGCTGACGCCTGGGCCTTGGCGTCATTCCAGGGAAGTCGGTTCTGCTTGGCGTGGTCTTTCTGCAAAGAGTACATGCCGTTGATGACACGCTCACATACTTCAGCCCAAGTTTCCTTGGTTCCATCCTCTTTCAGACGGGAGTATGTTCTTAGGAAGATAATCTCGCCAACCGAGTTGCCCGCAGCATCTTTATATCCCCACGGTACTGGCTTTCCTTTATAGGAATTTACAAAATCTTCGGTAAGGTTGAAGGAAAACAAAATACACTCTCATTTCTAATAGAAGTTGACTATGATCAGGTAAAGCAAAGGCTATAGGGGAAGGCTAGCCTTCTAATGTGTCATTGATTATTCTAGCAGATTCACCCTCGGTAAGTCCAATCGGTAGTTCCTTTAGGGTGTTAGCTCTATCACCAAAGAGGGCTGACATTACACCTCCAGAGGTCTGGCGCTCTACGGTCATGCGAACGAACTCCTTGTTCTCTTCCATTTTCTTAACTTCACCTATGATCTTAAAGAGTCGGTCAATCTCTTGGCCGGTGTTTGGATCAGGGTATCCGCCGTTTAATTCCTCGGCAAACCGTGCAAAAGCGACTCTAGCGCCCTGCATTTCAATGATTGCGTTAAGTAATCCCTTGAGTTGGTCCTTAGTCTTAATCTCTACAGGCAAGTTAAACGAGCAGGCGCTACGAGGTTTGAAGGCTGGGCAATTGGATGCAACAAAGCAAGTATCGCATTGACGAAAGGAAGTAGACGTACTATTAAGGACTGGAACATCCCTAATTACGTTAACACCATTGTCATCTTTTTCCATTACAGTCTTAGTAGTAACCCCAAAAACTGGCAAAGTATAGAGTTGATCCGGGGCTTTTAGTTTAAATTCTTTCCGCACCTCAACCCCTCTGTTATCAGGATCTGGACCCATGGTTTCCGCACTACCGGGGTCATCTATGTCAGGGTTGTTATCAGATAACTTCTCTTCTTTAACTACAGAGAGATGAGATTTCTTGTTTAAAGATGCTTCAAGCTGCAAGTAAGACCAGATAGCTAACTTAGTTACTTCATTACTATCATCATTGAGAATCTTCTCAAAGTCCAAACCAGCTTTTTCAATAACTGCCTTATACCGTGGGCGAGCTTGGTCCTTCATCTTACTTTGGTAACGCACCAAACGAGTACCGTCCCAGACAATTGTCTCGCCTCGCATCATTGGGCTGAGCCAAGATAGGGTGCTGGCAGTTGTTAGCGATACCTGGCGTAGGTTGTCAGGACGAGCACATGCAATTCCGTGAAATGAGACTTCAGGGAACTCCTGTAGGATGGCCTTAGAACGGGCTGCAAGGCTCGTATCGTCCTCAATAGACTCTCCAAGTATTCCTACATGGGTGTAGCGCTGAGCAAGCCCATGAAGCGCCACATGCCCAGTTTCCTGATGCCAAATAGCTACAAATTTATCTATTCCAAAGTCTTCCCAGAAGGTACGTCGCTCATGATTAATCCATCTTTGGCCCAGAGCTTTGACATCTAGTTCGCTGGCTAGCGTAATCCTATCTTCATTGAGAATGAGCCAGTCTTGGTAGTCGGCGGCATATTCTTCCAACTCACGCTGTGTAAGATTTAGATCGTTAAGCTGATGGCCGCCACCGTCAATGTAGATACTAACATCCTCAGGAAATCTCTCTGATAATAGGTAGGGCTTAGACTTGGGTAAGCCACGCTTAACCAGTCGATAATAGCTCACCCCGATATGTTTTACTCCAGAATTAACCAAGAGGTTACGGTGTGAGGGAACCTCTCCACCTAAAAATACTATGTTCATTCATATCTCTTAACTGAGCTACCAAGCTCTGCATCTAGTAGGGCGAGCTTTTGGCGTTCAACCTCATTGACCACGTCTTCCCATGGTTTGACTGTGCGCTTGGTACGTACAAACTTAGGGGCGGCAAATAACAGGGCTGTTACGCCAAACGAAACAGCTTCAGCACACCGGTCAGCGTCTGGATCTACGAACAGATCTACACGTCCTACATTTATAGCTACAGCCAGCTGGCGGGAACGTAAATCTTGGCCCTCAAAGAAGTATCTATCATCATAGACCTCCCCATATCCCATGATTAAATGGGAACGCAGCCAGTGCTCAGTCATGTGCTGTGATAGATCAGAACAGATTACAACTCGGTAACTACCTGCGAGTATGCGAAATAAACGAATGCCCTCTGGGATTGGATCCCCGACCTCCGTCATAAGTACGCCTTCTAGTGCTACGAGTGCTGTTGCCAATTTATCCTCTTAATGTTCTCCTGATTAGTGTTGATGTGTCCGGTAATTCTATACCATAAGTCTGTACTTGGTCTTTCCGCTCTGCAGCGGTCTTAAGATCTTTGAGAGAACGTAAGGCTTGTATAGCCCCAGAACGTTTACCAGCTTGCCAGCGGTAGTTGTTATAATCAGAGTAGCCTGATCCTGTGCTACTAAATGCAATATGACGAGCTGCATGGATATCATCGTAGAAAGATACAGCTTGCTCCATTGCAAGCTTGATCTTACGCTCCGCATTAGTTCGGTATGCAGGGTTGTTAGTGCTTCTAATCTCATTGAGAGCAGAGTTATACTTACCCAACATATCTACAGCCATGTCATGGTCACGCTGCGTGCGTTGTTCCCACGCTCTGCTGTAAGGCGGTTGTGGATTCATGTCTGGTTTTACAGTCCAGGTATTTGTTGTTATGTCGTAAGCTGCGTAAGGGTTGATATCTCTAATATCTGTTTTTACATTTACGTAAAAAGTAAGCTCATACCCCTCCCAATTACGGGTGTTAGGCATAATCTCTTCATTGAATCCCTCATTGAGCTCTTTAGAAATCTCTAAATCAGAGTAACCAACATACTCTGGGTTACTCTGCCGAAACTTAACATAGTCAATACCAACAAGGCAATCTAAATCTCCTGGGGAGCGTTGTGCTTCCCATTGATACGAGATTCCAGAGCCCGCTAACCATACGTGTGTCCACTGGTGTGGGTTAGCAAACCGAGTAGCAAGATAATTAAATAGGATGGTAAGCACTCCTGTGCGTACCCACGACTTTAGTTCCTGCTCTTGGAATAGAGTCGGATCTAGTTCAGAGGAAGGTGCGCTAAAGTAGGATGTTGACCCAGGGGTAACCTCGGGTACTCTTCCAAACTCTGCGTAATCCATACCCATATTCTTTCATCCTAACAGTCATTACGTCTCGGCTTGATGGGTACTAATATTAAGAAGCAGGTTCCTCTTTAGGTGCGCTAAGGCGTAGTACTACATGTTCTGCGGCTGCTTGTGCCTGTAGATCCATAAGGATTTCAGAAATATAGCGACGGACCTCTAGTAGGGTAGACTCACGCTCTACCGGAACGGAGAACACTGATGGGTTTCTTTCAATGAAAACGTTTGCGTCCTCGTCTACTAGTATGGCAAAACCATACTTAAGAACGGGGAGTTTAACGTCCTCAGCTGTAGTGTCTGGTGTGGTTGTCTCTTCTGTCATTTTATATCCTATTCGTATAGTCCGAGTCGTTTACGGTTTTGTTCTACAACATATGTCTTAGCTGGGCAGAAATCACACAGGTACACTTTAGTACCACCGGATTTTGCTGCAGACTCAAGACCTAATTCTTTACGTGCTTCTGCTGTGCTCTTTGGTACTAATCGTTTTGTTTCATTCTTCCAATCATAACATCCTTCTACAGGACGAAGGTGAAGATTAAAGCACTTCATTGCATCGTCATAGAATGTTGCCTTGGTTGTATAGTAATCAGGATCAATATCAGCTAACCCGCCGCCTACTTTATTTCGTAGGTTCTCAATGATCTGCTTACGTACTTCAGGGCGTGAGTAAAGCTTTACACCGATCTTAGATAGGAACCCATTGTGCGGAATACCTGCGGATTCATGCTTATCAATTAAAACTTGTAAGGTGACGTCATCATCAGGATGGCCTTCAAAATCAGGCAGTTCCTCAATGCTCTTACAGTTATAGCAATACAACAGACGAATCTTAGGGCCTTCGTCCTTGATTTCTGTGAATGTTCCTTCATCCGCCGGTTGCGGACTTCCTCCGAGAATAGGGACGCCCATGTCGCTCCTCCTAATATGCTTGTATTCTTATTATACCCTATTTTGTTAAAGAATGCTAATCCGTCAAAGGTCTAGAGGCTCGGGAAGATCTGCCTTGTTCATCCGTTGCTGCAGGGATATCAGACTGCATAAGATCAGAAATATCTTCTCTAGGAGCATCTTCACGTGCAAATGCTAATGTTGCACGAGTAATATTTTCTGCACTACTTACTGGAGGAACTGCAGATTCCCCAGTTAATTTTTTATGGTGAGCGATAGCAAAGTCATAGTACTTAGAGACATGCTCTGGAGGCACACCTAAACTTAAAGCTTTTTTAGCATAAGTAGGATAATGAGGGTAATCATCATTATCTCTCTTAGAATGCATCAATGCATCATGAGCCTTACTTAAATATTCCTCATGATTAGGGATAATACGTCCCCCACCGGATGCTGCCCTATCCAGGGCTGCTTGTGTCTCATCATTTGTATTAGCTGGACGACCTGTCGTACGCACATTACGCAAACGCCCCGTACTTTCAAAAACTTCAGCGGCATCTCTGTTTTTCTGACCAAGCTTAATGTTATAGTCTTCTAAATTAATCCTTTTAATATGTTCTGGGTCATTTGTAATTTCAATTGCAGTACTAGGGTTAACTGTTCCTGCTTTTAGCGCCTTTTGATAATGTAACTCACAAAGATTTTGTGGCTTTTCTACTCCAGGTTGACTAACACGAATAATAGGAGGAAGCTTATGGGTTGCACCATGATCACACTTAAGTGGGGTGTTTACAAAAGGAAGTGATTCTGCTCTAGAACCTGTTACAGCTGAATAGGCGGGCCCTTTAGCAGATGGGTTTAGGTCATCATACTGACCAACATATACTACGTGTCCACGCTCTACAACAGTAGGCTTTGTATCCTCGCCTCTACCAAGGTTTGGTTTCTCATTAGAGGCCATGTTACTTTTTCTTCTTAGGGTCTTTTAACTCCGACGCAATTTTTCGTAACTCAGGGGTATCTCTGAGAGGTTTAACATTGGGAGAACTTACATCGTCAGGAATACCAGAAGCCGTTACATTGGCGTCAATTTCTCTCCAACCTGGGCCAAAGGTCTTTCGGTTACCTTCTCGACGATGTATATATCCAGCCATTATTCAGTACCTTCCATTAAAGCTTTATTTGCCCTATCCTCTTTAAATTTACCCATAGAAATAACTTTACCTTCTTGCATACCAGTGTGCAAATTGTTGGTTCTTCCTAGCTCTTGGTTAAGAACGGTAGATTGACCTGAGTTTGCAATTGCATTGTTAATATGCTCATCTAAAGCAGAAGCTTTTTCTGGTGCCATTTGTGTTACAAACGGGTCACCTTCATACTCATTATGATCTTTATAGATTACTTGTTCTGACCCTATCAAATGATCTTTAAGAGTATTTTTGAACACACGTAAACGACGTAGCTTCATTCCAGGGAGCTGTGCTACGTTATTTGGTCTTAATCCTCTATGTGCAGGATGATTAGGACCAGGTGTGCCCATATCGTCCATAATCTTAGTATGTACCAAGCATCTGATTGTTAGAGATATCAGCTACAGGCATTGGTGAGCGCTTCTTTGAAGGGGCATCCATCTTACCTGGCTCTACCTTAATAGGAGCTTCTTGATCAATAAAATCATAGTTCCAATATGGGTGTAGTCCACGGCGGTTAGCTGTAGTGATCTCATCACCCGCGCTTGGATCTACTGTGCGGTTAGGTGCAACTTTACGGTACTTACCGTCTGTTGATCCTTCTGATAGGCTCTGGTTTAGTGAGCGTGATTCGTTAGTTGCCATTATTTATTATCCTTTGTTAGTTTCTTAGAAATCTTCTGTGGGCTTGTGACGATCAATTACATTAGGCTCAATTTTTACATGCCCTTTACCGGGAGTAACCACATCCGGTGTGCCGTCTGCGCTATCTGCAGTCTCTCCTGCGTATGGGTGAGAATACTTTTCTGGCTCATTTCCCCACCCACCTGCGGCAAAACCTAAAGCGCTCATAGCAGCTTGATGTCCAGCAACACCCATTTCAGTAGCTCGAGAAGATTTAACTTTGCGTGTTGCTGCACCTTCACGACGAGGTAGATATTTCATAGCTCCCATTACTTCTTGCCTGCTTTCTTTGCTGGTGTCTTCTTAGCTGCAGGCTTAGCGTTAGCTTTTGCCTTTAATTCTTCTCTAATCTTCTGTTCAGAAGTCTTAGCTACAGGCTTCTTAACAATAACCCCATCGGCTTTATTGCCATCCGGTGTCATAATTCTATGTTTAGCCATGGTGTAAGTATCCCCCGATAATCTTTACTTGTCAGCCTGTTTGCGGTGTTTTTGTATTCTAGGGCGAATAACCTTCTTGCCTCTAGCTTTGAACTTAGGACTGTTCTTTCTACGGCTTATAGCCCCAGTACTGCCCGGGTTTAACCCAGAAGACTGGCCTCCAACCCATGGTGCATCACGAACTACTTTTTCCCAGCTATCTGAGCTATGCATTTCTTTTTTAGGTCGAGAAGCCTTGCTAGCGCTGCTCTTAGAAGGAGTCTTAGGCTTAGGTGCTTTACCTGGTGCGGTCATTTAGGGCTCATCTTATTCTTTGTATGAAATTCATACTGGCGGTTTCTACAGTCTGGGCATAGTTTACCACCTGCGTATAGAACTTCCAAAGGGGTCATGATGCGCTCACATTTAGGACATTGAACACTACCCTCATAGATAGTCTCTGTTGATATCTCATCAGACATTACCAACCTCCGCCATTGGAAGCATTTCTAGCTGTGCCTTGGTACCCTCCAGGTTCACGGGTAAAGTCTACACGAGTTGGCTGGAACTCATCATCAACGTCCATAACATCTAGGATACCTAGTTCACGAGTACGGTACCCGAAACGTGGTGGGAACAAAACAAGATTAGGCAATGGTGGTCGAATTAAGTCTGGAAGTAACTGGGCAGGCATAGTAACTGACTTAAGTGCACGTGCCATGTTTGCCTCTTGAATGTTAGCAAATGGACCCATGAAGTCATACCGGAGAAGATTTGGTTCTGGCTCGTCTCCAACTATGGCACGACCCTTACTATGATCATAGACGCCATCTTGATTCATCATGGTTGAGATCCTTCTACTGGAACCATCTTACCATTTTTATAAGGGTTATCTAAATTTGAGCTTGTAATACCTGCAGTTGAAGGAGCAAGTGGGCCTTTAGTCATACCGACACGCTCAGAAGTCCACTCACGTGTACCAACCTTCATTCTTTTATGAATGTCTTTGTTACCTGGGTGTGGTTGATTCTTAAGACCGTAAACTGCGCCGCCACCCTTTACGCGATCTGTTTCAGCTTTACGAGCACTCTCTAATCTTTTTGCATGAAATTTATAGGTAGCACTATAAGAAGGATCCTCATCGGAAAGATTGCCTAGATGATGTACGACGTCTGCTAAGCTAAACCACGTACGAGCATTTTGACCAGTATTGGCTGAATTTTCTTCCATGTCTTCAGTTGGGTATGCTTTATATTGACGAATAGGTTGATTATATCCAACACGTTTTGAGTTATGCTTGTTCCATCCAAATGCTGAGCCCACTTCATGGTTACTAAGCATAGAGATCCCCTCATCATCTACAGGTGCAGGAGTTGGATTACTTTGGCTTTCTCTAATAAAATTAAGTTCTCTGCCGTCATGTCGTCTAAATGTTGAGTTATCAGACATTACTTCCACCTTGGTTTTAAATGCGTGAAGTATTGTGCTGTGCGTGGATTAAACTCAGCTGGGATGTTAGAAGAAATGTTCGCCTTACCATCATTGACAAGATGGGGTGCGGGTGCTAACTTAGCTTCTGGTGCATAGCGCTTAGCAACCATAGTAATTCCACCGTCGTTATCTTCAATCTTATACTTCTTTGGATTTAATCTACGATCTGGTTCTAAGCCTTCTGGCCACATATAAGAACCTGGATCAATACGTTCCCCCTTGTGCACACCACGTTGGTAAGCACGTTGGTTTTGTCTGTTCTTAAGTGAATCAAGAACGGTATCTGACATAGCATAGGGCTTACCCTTGTCATCACGACGTGAACGAATTGTTCCTAAATAACCATCCGGATACTCTGCTTGTGGAGCACGACCAACACCCATACGCATGAAGTCCATGCCACTTCTAGGGACAACGGGAGTACCGCCACCACCTGTTGTGGTATAGGCTCCTATGTAACCGCTAGCACCTAAGTACTGCCAGTTTTGATGGGACTGTGCCATGATTAAAGAGTTTCTTCTACAACTACTTCTGGTTCAGGAACAACAACAACAACTTCTGGCTCAGGCACAACTACAGGTTCTTCTACAACAACTGGGGCTTCTGGCTCAACAGGTGCTGCTTCTTTTTTCTTTTTTACAATCTTTTCTTCTACTGGAGCCGCCTCTACGTGCACAGGAAAGATGCGCTTTTGTAGTTCTTTTTCAAAGTTAAGAAAAGAAGGGATATGGGCGCCACAAAAGTATTGCTCATTGGTGCTATCGTTCCGTACAAAGAACGCAGCAGGGGTAACACAGTTAGAACAGTTCATATGAATCTCCTTAAGGTACTACTATAATACCCCTAAAATCATAGATAGCGGGGGTGTACTCCTAATATATAAGGAAAACCCCACCAATCCCGGAAGATGGTGGGGCTGTAAGCTATTGACTTACTTTGCTCCTCGGCCGTACTCTTTGCTGTGCTTGGTTGACCATTTTACAGCTGGGGCTGCTATGGCACCAACAAGAATTGCATACTCTGGACGTAAGCTAGAAACTAAGGCAATTCCCATAGCAATTGCTGAAGCAACTACTGCTGTTGCGTAATCAATTAATGCTTTTTTAGTCTTTGGATCTATTGTAGATTTTTTCATTTTGTCTCCTTTAAGGGATCAACGAACTTAGGGCGTCCAAATCCGACGATCGAGATAATTATCCCTTTTTTATTGGCTTTGTACGCTCTAACTTTCTTAACAACTTCCCCTCCGTTGCGCTGGTCGCCTTTTTCATCTCCTGAAGTGTTGCCTTCAATAGTAGTACAAGTACCATCGCCGTTATCTTTTACTACAATTCCGACATGTGAGATTCGATCTACACCATCATGTGGGAAGTCAAAAAATACAATGTCTCCTGGCAATGGACCGGCTTCAGCGTCCACCCACTGTTTTTTCTTTTTAAACGCAGCGGCTCCTACTGGAGTAGAAACACAGTTTGGAACCGTGACGCCAGCCGCATTAGCACACCACATAACAAAAGACCCGCACCAAGGCAGAAAATTAGCTTTAGTGTACTTACCATACTTTGTTTCGTTATCTTTAGGGCCTTCAATGGTTCCTAGCTCTGCCTTTGCAATCTCAATTAGTTTGGCTGCAGTATTAGGTAGTGTTGTCATTTTATTCCTTTTCTACGTATTGTTCGAAGCGTCCCTCTAATTTAGCATGAGATACCTTAACTTCTGTAACCTCATCTTTTATTTCATCTTGTCTTTTATCTAGTTTATAAAGGAGAGGAAGTATTTCTAATTGAATTTTATCATTTAATGAAGACCCATGATTAGGCTTTAGCTCTATTAGATACTCAGCAACTACTTTAGCCAAGATCTCGTTTACATCAAATAGCACATCATCTCGGAGAGTGTGGATATATTTTTTGAATATCCATCGGCTACCGATACCAAACGCAATAAGTATCGAAAGAAATCCTGATAATGTTGTTGCCCAGTCTGCAATAGTCATGTCTCTCCAGATAAATAGGCTGGTATGTACATTGCTTATAATGCAACACACCAGCCTATTTGTATGGCTAAAACTTACTCTATATTTGCAGCGTGTATTTCTTGTCCGCGATACATAGTCTTACCTCTATGAATATGGACTTGATCAAAGTGGAAGCTATCATCATTGCCATCTTTGTAGAAAATAACGCTTACTCCTTGCTGCCAGTTCTCAAAGTACTGTAACGCTTGTCCCTTAACATCAACCCCGCCCTTGACGGATGGTACAGCGCCGTCTACTCTGCAGAGGCAGCCAGGACTAAAGGCAACTGACTTAATTGCTTGGTCGCGGTCAAAGATAGTCTTACTTTGCTGTTCCATACGATGAGTATGGCCAAAGATTGTAGAAATATTAGGATTTGAGTTTGTATATTGAGCAGCGGTTGAGCCACTAGCATTGGCACGATCACCATGCATAGCACGAAGACGCTTATTAATCCAGTGTGCTGCAGCAGGATAGCCGTCAATAAACTCGACACCTAACTCATCACAACGTAATAGATTCTGTAGGCTAAGAACAGGCCACGAATCTGGTGTGTTTGCTACCTTAATGCCGTAAGCGGCAGCAGCATTGTTATTAATAAAACGAGTGAGGCGCTTATCATGATTGCCCTCAAGAAGGATGATCCGTGCATCAGTCCCGGCGTTAGCACGTTGTTCAGCAAGGAAACGATGACCACGATTAATAGCAAGCTGAGCAGTATGAGCAAAGTTAGTCTCCTGTTCATACGTGCCGTACATAGGAAGATCTAAAAAGTCACCAAGATTGATAACTTGAGCCAAGGGGTGCCCGTGATCTAGTCCAACAATCTGAAGTGCCACATCCATGGCGTCCTCATCGTGGAAAGGATCTAAAGTCCCATCTTCATACTTACGGTATCCAATTTGTGGATCAGGCAATGCTACAGCAACTTTCCAGTCACTACTGATTAAAGACGGGGTGCGCACTTTAGGTGTAACTACTGTGGGTGCAGCCTGTTGTACAGGTTGCCACGCAGGTCCTTCACTCCATTTAGGAGAGAGGATGATTTTAGTATCATCAGGGTTATTAGATAGGCTAACTTTACTGATCTTGCCTACATCTTCAGGAGTGAGCCCGTTTGATTTAAGAAGGCGTTCAATTGAGTTAATACCATTGGATGCTACTGCATCTGTTTTGGCATCATTATACGCATCATTTAACGACATCCGCACTCTCCAATTCTATGAGCACGAAGAGTAGTAATACTAAAGGTGGCCCCGGCCTCTTTGTACAGTAAAAATAAGTTTTTGTTTGAGAAGTCATCGTCTGATATAGACGCGGTAAAAGCGTCTTTTTCTTCACCAATAAAGGTGTTGCCCCATTGTGCTACAACACAGCGATTAGCTGCTACTTCTAGTTTTGCTTTTTCGTATAGTTCTGTTAACATTGCGCCTCCTAATTTTAAATAGGGCCCG
>Ga0209596_1002901_pt1 | contig 13862 bp, 6 predicted proteins | sample M_130807_MF_Meta_FD_187314 | JGI IMG/M metagenome (GOLD analysis project Ga0209596, IMG submission 187314) | Freshwater microbial communities from Lake Montjoie, Canada to study carbon cycling - M_130807_MF_MetaG (SPAdes) (version 2) | ecosystem: Environmental > Aquatic > Freshwater > Lake... | reverse complement strand
GGAAGACAGGATTCGAACCTGCGACCACCTGGTCCCAAACCAGGTACGCTACCGGACTGCGCTACTTCCCGTTCCTATTACTAGTTGCCTAGTAAATATTGTTTCCGGTGTATTCTACTACTTTATATCTAATCCAAGAACTAAATGAGAGCGGAGAGGAAGGGATTCGAACCCTTGGTACAGTTTAACCCGTACGGCAGTTTAGCAAACTACTGATTTCAGCCACTCATCCACCTCTCCTCCAAAACCTCTTTCGAGGGCTGCAAAAATAAGCAGCTTGGCCTTAAATACCTAAAAAAAGTCCGGAATAAACTCAAATAAAGTTCGTTCCGGACCAGAATATAGTTATTTAATAATTTGAAGTGGTCAAAGGGCTTCTTACATAGCCGCTAACTGCACTTTTTGAGTTAGTTCCATCACATTCTCTCTGAACATAGAATCGGTATCCATTAAGTCCTTCACCGTTTGGCAAGAATGTATAACCGTGGTATGATCACGTCCTCCAAAATGCTCTCCAATTGTTTTCAAAGAATTCTTTGTAAAAGCCTTCGCTAAGTACATGGTAATTTGACGGGCTTGTACAATTTCACGCTTACGTGTTTTTTGCAACAATTTATCATAAGGCACTTCGAAGAATTCACAAACCATTTTTTGTATAGCATCGATAGTAATTTCTTTACTACTTGTTTTCACAAAGTTGCGTAATACCTTCTTCGCTAATTCAACATCAATTTCTTTTTTATTCAAAGAAGACTGTGCTAATAAGGATATCAAAGCGCCTTCTAATTCTCTCACATTCGTGTTAATATTGTAGGCCACATACTTCACTACTTCTTTTGGCATGTCTAAACCATCAGCCTTCATTTTCTTTTCCAAAATTTCAATACGGGTATCGTAATCTGGCACTTGAATATCGGCACTTAATCCCCAACGGAAACGACTTAGTAAACGCTCTTGCAAACCTTCTAAGTCCTTAGGAGCTTTATCAGAAGTTAAAACTAATTGCTTACCGCTTTGGTGTAAATGGTTGAAGATGGCAAAAAAGGCATCTTGAGATTTTTCAGCTCTATTAAAAAACTGAACATCATCTATAATTAAGACATCTATTAATTGATAAAAATGAATAAAGTCATTAATGGCATTATTGCGGCTATGATCTTGGAACTGATTAATGAATTTTTCAGAACTCACATACAAAACCACTTTGTTTGGATGGATGCGTTTTACGTCATTTCCAATAGCTTGGGCTAAATGTGTTTTACCTAAACCTACTCCACCATAAATAACCAAAGGATTAAAAGAATTAGCTCCTGGCTTTTCAGCTACTGTTTTACCAGCACGGCGCGCTACTCTATTACAATCCCCTTCAATAAAGGACTCAAAGGTATAATTATGGTTTAATTGAGGGTCAATTTGCATTTTCTTCAACCCAGGAATCACAAAAGGATTTTTCACAGGATTGTCAATCACCAACGGGAAGTTCATCTCGTTGTTATTGTAAGTTTTCATACCGCTAGCTGGAACATCCATTGAACCTTTCTTGTTGTTTCCGCTATCGACCATGATACGATACTCTAGTCTAGCTTCTTTGCCAAGTTCACGTTTTAAGGTCTTAGCTAATAAGTTAACATAGTGCTCCTCGATGTATTCGTAGAAAAATTGGCTGGGAACTTGAATGAGTAAAACGTTGTCTTTTAAATCAACTGGTTGAATAGGTTCGAACCATGTTTTAAAATGTTGCCATTCGACAATATCCTTAATAATTTTTAAGCAGTTACTCCAAATTAAATCTGCGCTCTTAGCCATCTTACTTCTTGCTCTTTGTATAATTAAAAAAAGGTACGTTATGATTTCAACTCTGGATAAAGGAATTGTAAACCGGAATGCGAATATGACGACTTATTGTTGAAAAAAAAACTTTTTTGTTTGGTTTTTTTTACATGTCCTCAGAACCCTACAAACCCCATGTTTCATAACCCCTTATCCGGCGTTCAAGATATATCCTTTTTCTTAAATATGCATAGTTATCCACTTATTTTTTAAGTATTTTTTTTTCTTAAAAACTTATACTTATTTGCATTAAAGGGCAAGTATTTAGATTTGGCCTTTAAATACTACCTTTACCTATATAATCATAACTATGAGCTACGAATTAACCGGCAAATTAATTGCTAAATACGAAATCATTCAGAGAAAAGAAACCTTTAAAACAAGGGAATTTGTTGTTGAAAAAACCGACGATATCAATGGTAAAACAATAACAAATTACGTTAAATTCCAATGTGTTCAGGACCGTACCACCATGCCTGACCGCTTCAACCTAGGAGACACCGTAAAAGTACTCTTTAATATAAAGGGGTCTAAGTGGAATAAAGAGGGTAAAGACAACTATATCACCAATTTAGACGCTTGGCGTATGGAAGCAGTGGCTTTAGGAGGCAGTACAGCCCCTACTGAAACTTCTACCTACTTTGATATACCTACCAACGAGTCTGGCGACGATTTGCCCTTCTAATTAGTATTATTATACCATTATAGTAGACTAAGTATAGTCGTCAAAGTACTTTCTTATCTACTATTATTTATTCAGCATTTTTTTAGGATAAAAACCTAACCCATGCAAACCAAAATACAAGTTCGACTTACCCCATCTGAATCGGCCCATGGCCCCAGCCTAATTAAGGCTATTAGTAAAATTACAGGCGAAGCCGAAACCTCCATTACAGGCTACCAAATTCTTAAAAAATCGATTGATGCCAGAAGTAGGCAACAAATTTGGGTGAACCTCACCCTAATTGCTTTCATAAAGGAACCAATTTCCAAGCGCTTTATCGAACCCCTGCTTTTCCCCACCCTTGCTTCTAATGCCAAAGAGGTCATTATTATTGGCGCGGGCCCTGCCGGATTATTCGCAGCCCTTGAATGTATTCAATTAGGATTAAGACCCATTATAATAGAAAGAGGTAAAGATGTGAGAGCAAGAAGGCGTGATTTAGCGAGCTTAAATAAAGAAGGCATAGTGAACCCCGAGAGTAATTATTGTTTTGGAGAAGGAGGCGCTGGTACTTATAGCGATGGTAAATTATATACAAGAAGTAATAAAAGAGGAAGCATTGATAAAATATTAAAACTATTTTACCAGTTTGGTGCCGATGAAAATATTTTATATGAAGCGCATCCCCATATTGGTACCAATAAACTACCACATATTATTACTGCTATGCGCGAACAAATTGAAGCAAGTGGGGGTAAAGTTTTATTTGAAAAAAAATTAGTGGACTTTGTAATAGAGAATGATGCCATTCAAGAAATTATTACAGCCGATGGAGATAAAATGAAAGCAGCTGCCTATATTTTAGCTACTGGCCATTCTGCTCGAGATATTTTTACTTTACTTTTTGAAAAAAATATTAGCATTGAAGCCAAACCCTTTGCCTTAGGGGTAAGGGTGGAACATCCACAGTCGGCAATTGATGCTATACAATACCATTGCTTGGTGCGTGACCCTAACCTGCCTCCTGCCTCTTATAATTTAGTGGAACAAGTAAGTGAAAGAGGGGTTTTTAGTTTTTGTATGTGCCCTGGTGGTATTATCGCACCCGCTGCCACTGCCCCTGGAGAAATTGTGGTGAATGGATGGAGCCCCAGTAAAAGAGATAACCCTTATGCCAATAGTGGAATGGTGGTAGAAATTGATATTGCAAACGCTTCCAATTATTTAAAGAAAAATAAAAATAGTTTACCAGATAATCATCCTCTATTATTATTAGCCTTTCAACAAGAAGTGGAGCAAGCGGCTTTTAAATTGGGAGGAGGATTACAAGTGGCCCCCGCTGTAAGATTAATAGATTTTTGTTCCAATAAAGTTTCTGCAAACTTACCTGACGCTAGTTATTTACCAGGATTACATTCGGCGCCTTTAAATGAAGTGCTACCTCATTTTGTGCATCGTAGTTTACAAGAAGGTTTTAAAGCCTTTGGAAAAAAGATGAAAGGTTATTACACCAATGAGGCCATTGTGATAGCTACTGAAAGCCGAACTTCTTCACCCGTGCGTATTCCAAGAGATGCAGACAGATTGCATCATCCACAAATCAAAAACCTTTATCCTTGCGCAGAAGGCGCAGGCTATGCAGGAGGTATTGTAAGTGCTGCAATGGATGGACAAAAGCTTGCACAACAAATAGCTTCTATATTATAAGTATACTAGTTCTCTGGTTTTTCTTTCTTACTTAATAATAAGTCGTCCTGAATTAAATGATTCATTTTGAATGATTTTAATTCAGCCGAAAGATTAGGAGATATTTCACGCGTTGTCATATTTGGCTTACCTGCATTCACCCAAGCAGTATACCAAAAATCGGCAATCATGTTAGCTGATGCTATTAATTGCTTATTCACCGTAGGGCCTAATCCATTCGCATAGGATTCGGCAAACTCTTTCGTATATACTTTTGTTTCACGACCGTAACGCATTTGTGTTTTATATTTTGTTTCAGGCTTGAACTGAATAGAAACTTCTTTTTCTATGGCTAATAATTCAGGTACTAAGCCAGCTGCAGTTCTAATATCCATCCATATAGCCTCACTTGGGTTTTTAATATAAGTAGCCTTATGTGCATTGTATAATTGATATTGGTCTATTCTTAACTCAGGCACAAAGGATTCCCATAAACTATGCAAACCTTTTTGTCCAGAAAGTTGCCCATCATAATTAATGGAAGTATGTAAAGGCACATGCGCATCTCCAATATAATGACCTAAATCGGCAGCATAAAATAATATACTGTCTTTATTTTTAGAACGAAAGGCGTTGGTTAATTTATCTAATTGGTCTACAATTACATAAGGTACATAACCATATTTAAGCAAGGTATCTTCATTGTATTTTTTTACCGCATTCGCCCAATCAATGGGCATATTATTCGCAGCATTCGGACCATAGGCTTCTAAGTCAATAAAATGTTTAGTGGCTTCTGTTTTATCGGTGTTTCTTCGAACATCGGGCCTTGTTGCATTAGAAACTAAATTAGCCATTTCTTTATGCATAAAAGATTGCAAAGGTTCTGGTAAACTATAAATGGCAATTTGATGAATGGTGCGGTGCACTAAAAAACCCCAACTAGAAAGTCCTACTACCAAAATAAATGCAAGAGAAATATAAAGCGTTTTCTTATTGAACATATGTGCTAAGTTTAACGCGAAGATAATCAAAACTTCTCCCACTCTTCCCGTTAATTTTCATAGTAAATAGTCAAATTTTCCACCCTTCCTTATTTAAAAATAAGATATGTGAAAATGGTTTTATATTTGAAGTATAAATTTCTTACTATGGATGCCCTATTAAGTTTACAAAATTTAAAAAAATATTACGCTACTCAAAAAGCGGTAGACGATATTAGCTTTACTATTGAAAGAGGAAGTATTTTTGGATTACTAGGACCTAATGGAGCAGGTAAGACCACTTTGCTTCGAATGATTACCGGCATATTTTATCCGGACAGTGGTAATATATTATTAGAGGGCGCTCCTTTTAACCCCATGCTCGATATTGAAAAAATTGGATACATGCCAGAAGAAAGGGGCATGTATAAGAAAATGAAAATTGGAGAACAAGCATTGTACCTTGCACAATTAAAAGGTATGTCAAAAGCAGAAGCCACAGAAAAAATAAAATACTGGTTCAAGAAATTTGAGATGGAAACTTGGTGGAATAAAAAAGTAGAGGATTTAAGTAAGGGAATGAGTCAGAAATTACAATTTGTCATTACCGTTTTACACGAACCTAAATTAATTATATTAGACGAGCCTTTTAGTGGCCTTGACCCTTTGAACGCCAATTTAATTAAGGATGAAATTTACGCACTAGCTAAAAAAGGTTCTACCATTATATTTAGCACCCACCGTATGGAACAAGTAGAAGAAATTTGCGACCATATTGTACTGGTGAATATGGGTAAGAAAATTCTAGATGGCTCTGTGGCAGGTATTAAGCAACAGTATAAAGAAAATAATTTCTCTATTGAAATTAAAGCAGGGTCTAGTTTAACTAGCAATAGTATTTTTACTATTATTAATGAAGCTGCTTCTAAATATATGATAAAAATTAATGAAGGCCATACAGTCAATAATGTACTTCAACATATCATTGAGCAAAAAATTGAATTAATAGGTTTTAATGAAGTACTGCCTTCTTTAAATGAAATATTTATTAAACTAGTAGAAGGAACGCATGCAGGCGCTCGTGCCTTTCAAAATATTTAAAAAAATTAAGATGAATAAGACTTGGTTAATTATACAAAGAGAATATACTAGTAGGGTAAAAAATAAACGTTTTTTAATTCTTACTTTTTTAACACCTTTATTAATTGTAGGCTTAGTGGCTGCTTCCGCCTACTTCTCTATAACAGGCGTAGAATATAGAAAAATTGCTGTGATAGACCCGAATGGCTTTATCAAAAATTCTTTAAAAAATACCAATCAAATTAGTTTTAGCTTCCCAGCTAATGTAGATACCACCAACTATATCCAAAAAGGATATACCGATATTTTAATTTTGCCTCAGTTTGAAAAGGGAACTAAGTCGGATTATGTACTTAGATCCAAAAAATCGATGGGTTTAATGTTACAAGAAAGTATTAGTAACAGAATCAATAGCGCTATTGAGGACCAAATGTTACAAGATGCAGGTATTCAACAAAATATATTGGATTCTATTCATAAAGCCTCCCAAGTAGCTGAATTAAAAGCCTATGAAGATAAAGGCAGTTCCAGCAAAGAAAGCAATGCAGGACTAGCCATGGGTATTGGCTATGCAAGTGGCTTACTTATATATATGACCATGTTTATTTATGGTGCGATGGTGATGCGCGGGGTGATGGAAGAAAAAACTAATCGTATTGCAGAAGTTATTATAAGTAGCGTGAAGCCTTTTGAGTTAATGATGGGCAAAATTATTGGCATTGGGGCTGTGGGTTTAACTCAGTTTTTATTATGGATAATTTTAATTATTAGTTTAACCAGTGTGGCTATGGGCTTTCTGCCATCTGATATTCAACATCAGGTAACTAGTTTACAACAAAGCAATGGACAAATGGCAGGCGGTATGATGCAAGCCAGTGAATCGGCTATGAGAATTTATAACTTTCAACATACAGTTGCCACAGCGAACTGGCCATTAATTATAGCCTGTTTTATATTTTATTTTGTAGGAGGTTATTTATTTTATGCAGCTTTATTTGCAGCAGTAGGTAGCACCGTCAACGAAGACCCACAAGATGCACAAAGTTTAATGTTCCCCATTACCATGCCACTTATTTTTTCTTATATCATTACCAATATGGTTACACAAAACCCAAATACACCTATAGCATTTTGGGCCAGTATGATTCCTTTTAGTTCTCCCATGGTCATGATGGCGCGTGTGGCCTATGGAGTTCCAAGTGCAGTAAGTTATTGGGAATTGGCTTTAAGTATGTTATGCCTTATTGCAGGATTTATATTTACTACTTGGTTAAGCGGGCGTATTTATCGCACGGGCATTTTACTCTATGGTAAAAAAGTAACTTGGAAGATTATGTTTAAATGGGCCTTTAAAAAAGCATAACAATTATAGAAATACAATAATTAGCATTACTATAAAGCAATTCTTATGTTCACTCCTGCCCTTGTATTGGTAATGGGCGGTGAAGAAGATATATAAGGTGTGGCCTTTCTTCTATCGTAGAAGAATTTTAAATTTATTTTAGAATTTAAAACATAATCAATAGAAGGTTGTATAGTTACTTCTCTTTGACCACCCGTTCCATAAGCATTGGCTTGATCGAGTCTGCTATTACTATTAAACATATCGCGGGTGGAAACGTCTAATCTGAAGGTTAAATCATTACTTAATTTACTATCGTTTAAACCTGGAAGGGCAAAAGGTAGCTTCACTCCTTTTTTACGAAAAGCCGTTCCAAATACCCATTCAGTACTATTATTTTCACTTAATTGATAGTCGACTAAGCTGAGTGATAAGATTCTACTCTTCTTATATTCAAAACGAAGTGACCATTGTGTAACCGTAGTTAAATTTAATCCTAGTAATGGTTCCATTCTTTCGCTAATAGTTATATTGGGTACTAAGAAATAAGGAATGTAGTTACCGCTAATAGTGTCTTTAAAGGAAGGAGCCCCTCTTCTAAAAATGTCGGTATATTGTAATGAACTATTAAAACTATTCATGGATAAATTACTATTGTACCCATGTGTTAAACTAATATTGGTAAATAATTCAGACAAAACTGGAAGTTTTGATAAACCATTGAAAATAATTGTCCAGTTAGGTTTAGGCAACATACCTGAAAATGGATTAGACCTTATACTTGAATTATTTTGATTTAATAAACTTACTTTTTTAGGATCCTGTCCTGTATAAGCTGCAATGAAGGCTGGAATTAAAACATCTTGCGCATATTTTCCATAACCCACTGCATAACCATCTTTTGTGGTAGCACTTTTTCCAATAGCAGGGTCGGTCCAATAGCCATTGTTGAGAGCTACACGCTTAGAAATATCGGTTCTATAAGTTTCAAAAGCTTTAAACTGTGTTGAAATAATATTAGGGTCGTGGACATCAAAAAAAGTATTCAAAGCAATATAGCTAATAGTAAAACCACCTGCTGATAAAGGATTAGCGTGTACTTTATTATCATATCTCGGGTTCAATACATCTACATAGCTATTGGTATCCTTAAAAAATTCTGTATACTCCTTAGTAAAAGTTTTATTAAAATTTACATCAATAATTAAAGTTTTAATAGGCTCTAACATGATTCTTCCTGTGAATCTTTGTTCAAAGCCTTGTCTAAAAATCATATTAAATGCAGGACTTCTGGTAAACTTATTATCCTTTTCTTGTTTATTTAACCAACTGCTATCGGGCTGTCTACCAAAAGTATAATCAAGGCCAGGAGCCAGTCCACTAAAATCATTATTTAAATACTGCACCCCGCTTAAATAACCTGGTAGTCTACTATTATAATTCTCAGCATAATCAAGATTGACTGTTTGCAACATGGTCAAAAACTTAGCAATAGGTTTTAAACCTTCAGGCACATTAACAGGCTCATTGGCTTTCAATACTCTTTGTGCTACACGTTCTAACCTTCTTGCCTCTCTCCATTTTTTCAAAGTAGAATCGCGCTGCTTACCCTTCATACCCGCCAAGGCTTCCTCCTTAGTCATTAATATTTTAGAAGAGAGTGGATTGGTTTCAGGTCTGGCACCCGTCGATCTTTGATCTGACAATAAAGCATTCACATATTTTGATTTTCTATAAAAGCTAGCAAAATTAAACTGCGCATTAATTTGTTGAGAGAATGTATTTTCAATGGTATTACCCAGGGCCTCGGCTAGCCTGCTTGCTCCTATCCAATTATAATTAGTGGATACATTATAACTAGATAATATCCAATCGGTCAAAGGAAATTTGGAAGTAGGGATGTCGTAACGCATCGATACTCTTTGATTATACAATGTATTTCTTCCCGCACGAAGCAACATTCTTGTTAGGGAATCTTTTTTGTCTTGGGTATCTAGTTTTCCATTGGGTTCATCAATTCTTGAATTCACATTCACCGTCGCATCTAAATTAAGTGACCTAGTGAGCGGCCAACGCATATTAAATATACGATTCATCGTAAAGTACTTATCGAAAGTGGTTTCTGCTTTATCAATCGAACCATCTGAACCTACTATTCTTGGTGTGAATTCACCAAACTGTCTATCTAATGCAGTTCTATAACTAATTAAACTTGGTGCAGGTGTTAAGTTTACATCGCGTATCCAAGCAAACCATGGTGAAGCATTTTTTAAAACTTTCTTAAAAGGTTCAATACTTCTTACTCTATTATTAAAGGTATAACCAATGGCTCCTCTTTGTTTAGTCAATTGATTTAATTCAACAAGCGGGCTTGTTTGTTGCAATTGAGAATAAGAATAACTAAAATCAAAATTACTAATGCTAAACATATTCGACCTTTTACCTGGCATCACTCGTACATTTGTGAAGTTGATAGTTTTGATGGTGGTCTGGTCAACAGAGGCTGCTACAATGGAGTCTCTTTTAAATACATCCTTTGTATATTTAACTTTATCGGAATACAACACATCTTTATCAAAGGGATCAAACATTGGATTTTCAGTAGTTCTATTAATGCTTGCAAAAACTGGTAAAGAAATTTTAACCTGCTTAGGTAATAATTTCCCAGCATCTATAGTAGAAGCAATATCAAATTGTGTAAGTCCCGTTTTAGAGCGTTCATTCATTTTTTGTTCTACAGAACCAAAGCCTGCTGTACGCTTATTCACTGAAACCGATAGGGTTCCTAAATCGGCCAATATTAAATCCATTCTACCCAATGCAGCCCAGGCGCCTCTTTCATCTAATTCAGATAATCTTAATTCATTGATCCACACTTCTGCATCTACGGCACTTGTAGCCTTTGTATTTTCAATGGCAATTAATATGCCCCTTATCTCCCCTAAATTGGGTGAACCCTTTACAGTATATCGCTGTCTACCAAAATCTTTTCCATACAAAGAACCTGCACCTAATTTTGAATTATTATCCCTCTCCATTTTAAGCGTAATTAAATCGCTTAAACTTAAATTTAATTCGTTGTCAGCTGGCCATACCGAATCGGCCAGTACTTTACCATTTAACTCTCCTTTGGTAACGCGAAGAGGTATGCGAATCTCATAAAAATTATTTTGAAAATCCTGACCCATACGAATAACGGCTGTTAAATCGCCGTCGTTAATTTTAGTTACACTATTAAGTATGTTCTCCGCATGTAAAAACATGGAGAGTCTTCCATAGCGTCTTATATCAATATTCATTGTTTTAAAAACCCCTCTTGGCGAAGCGCCTGCTCTGCCAGCCGGCTTTAAACCTTTTAATTGCATAGACAAGGCTTGTTCATTTTGAAGCAAGTTCACTCCATTATTACTTAATAATTGTACACGCTCAATACCCGGAGGAATAATATAATTAACTGGCACCCTACTGCTATTTTCCTCTACACTTACTGCCAGTGTATTTAGTCCCGTTAAATCGGTTAAAGGTGAATACTGTTCATTATAGTCAACCACATTGGCATACTGTCTCCATTGATTACGAACTAAATCTAATTTAGCAAAACGAAGTGTAATAGAATCTTCAAAGCCTGTTAAATACATTCTTAAAAAGCGAATCGACTTAAAGTCTCTTATTCCACCCACTGTACTTGAATAAGACTTTATAGGTACTCTAAATAAATACCAGTTTTCTGAACTAGGTGTGCCATCGGCTAGTGTTACATTCACTATTTTTGTATCTGTCACATATCTGGTTCCACCAATACGGCCTTTATCAAGTGGAATTTCATATTCAAAATAAGCTTCTGTTTCATTTAAAGTATTGTCTCTGTTTAAGTCTTCGTTGTCGGGAAGTAAAGTAGCTGCAGTACTGAATTCACTTGTACCAGCTAAAGAGGAATTTCCTTGAGGGTTATTAAAATATTTATACCTACCTAAAATGTCTACTTTGTTTGCATCATATTTAGCATCTCTGTACCATACATAGTTATCGGCACTAGGATCGGCAAAAAATTGCTTACCTACTTCAGTGGCCGTCGTTAAATTATATTTTGCAATAACATCTGCTCTTTGTTTTATCTCCAAACTATCGGTTAAACCATCTAAACCTACATCCTGGTATTTTCTATCTTCTGCATTATTACTAAATGCATTGGTTACTTGAATAGGATTAGTAGGTACCCTTCCCCAAGTAGAACTATCTACACTGGCAGGAATGGTTGGTGTAGGCATTCCATTTTCATAAAAGCGTCGGCCATCACGCAAAATATCTTCACTTACATTTCCTAAGTTCAAAATTAATTTACCACTGGTAGCAGATGATTTTATATAAGGGTCTTGTACCCAAAATTCTACATACTCAATGATACTGGTTTCAAAATCGGTTTGGTCTAAGGCACGCATAATACCGCCCCATTTTTTAGAAGCCGATTCTTTATTAAATTTTCCTGGTCTTGCCGCATCTAATTCACTACCCTCATAATTATAGTTATACGGGCCTCTATCTCTTGGATAATAACTTAAATCGAAAGTAGGCAACTGCACATCGGTAATATTGGTAGTCTTATTGGGAAATAATTCATTGGTAAATACCTGGCGCACTCTTGGATCACTTAATGCTTTAATGTTACTAATTAAAGGATTATTGGAACTGTTTTTATCTTGCAGGGTAGGTTCAATAGTATACCAAGCTATTCTTGCTCTATTTTTATTGTAGTCAATATTGTCCGATAAATTTCCTTCTTTGAATCTATCCATTGGAGTGGAAGCCAAGGCCCAAGCAGTGAATGGAAAACGTAAATCGATATTGGTTCTCGTCGATTCAAAATCGTCTAAATATACCACACCGCCACCTGCCTTACCTATTTGTTGCGCATGACCCGGTTGTAAATAAGCTGCTTCTCCATAGGCTGTGATAGAGGACTTTGCTTTTGTTTGATAAAAAGGTAAGCGGTCCAAGGCTCTTGTTAAACCAGGTAGCTCTGCTCTATAATTAAAATCAAAACCATACATGGAGTTTTTAATGGGATCTGATCCAAAATTGGTTTTTGTAAAAAAAGGACGCTCGCTTAATCTTGTACTTGATACACCAAAGTTGAAATTTTTACTTTGCATGTAATCTAAACGAAGCGCTCTAAACCCTCTTTCTTGAAAACCAAATCCTAAATTATTTTCATAAGATACATTCACTGGAATATTAGAACCTAAAATACCTGGGTTAATAATTCTCACTGTACCAGAACCATAGTCTACTAAATAATCAATGCCTTCTTTTAAAATTTGACCGCCTGCTTTCACACTAACTGAACCTGGAGGAACATTAAAAGCATTTAAACTAATCTCTGCACCTCCTGCACTTCCTTTTACCTGACCTTCCATGACAAACCTATTTAAGTTGGTATAGGTTTGTGCTTCCGACTTTATTTTAGTGTATAATTCTTTGTATAAATATTTTTCTTTAATGGCAGCCATTTCAGCACTTGAAAAAGCCAATTTTTCTAAATCTGCTCCAAAGGGTTCCAAATAAGGAAGTACAATACGACCCATTTTAGAAAGCACCGTATAGCCTTCTACATAGTCAAATTGTCCATCGGGTTGTGGGTCGTTTCTATTGTTTAATCTGTCTAAACCTAAAATTTTAATTAAGGATAAACCTCTTACAGGCGCATCTGAATTAGGTAAATATCTTTTTAAACCATTACCTGGCGACTCATACATTAAGTTTAACTGAAAGTCTTGTTGTTGAATAGAACCAAATAAATCTAGGGAGTAAACGTTTTTCATCATCAAGTTCCAAATAGGTAAGTCTGTTCTTTGTGTAGTAGCCTTTAATAATTTTAAATATAAAATTTGTTGTACTCCTTTATTGGGGTCTAGTGCAATACCTTCTGAAAATTCACCCACCTGATACAGTTTACCATTATAGGTATATTGATAGGCCACCCCCAATACTTCATCGGGTTGTAATGGAATATTTAAAGATAAAAATCCAATTTGGGGATTGAAAAAATATTCATTCTCCGTTAACTTTCTTGCAAATGTACGCTCATAGTCTTCTGCAGATCTAAGCCCTACAGCAGTTAATACAGAAGAAACCCCAGCAGGATTTCTAGCTAGCGGGTTATTAATAATTTTTGAATATAATTGGTTGGCACCATTATCGGGTAGGGTATCTCTTCTTGAAACTTCTTCCCACTCTTTTTTACCCGGATAGCGTTCACCTAAGTCTACTAAACCCACTA
>Ga0209596_1002899_pt1 | contig 13866 bp, 14 predicted proteins | sample M_130807_MF_Meta_FD_187314 | JGI IMG/M metagenome (GOLD analysis project Ga0209596, IMG submission 187314) | Freshwater microbial communities from Lake Montjoie, Canada to study carbon cycling - M_130807_MF_MetaG (SPAdes) (version 2) | ecosystem: Environmental > Aquatic > Freshwater > Lake... | reverse complement strand
TGGATATTGATATTGAAATAAATAATTTAGAAATAATATGAAACAACAAACAGCAGTTGAATGGTTAGTTGAGCAACTTAACGAAAAGATAGATTTTATTCCAATGCAAAAATGGGATATGATTAGAGATATAGTCCAACAAGCCAAAGCAATGGAAAAGGAGCAGATGATAAAATTTACAAATGATTATTTAGATGACGATATATATTTAACAGCAGAACATTACTACAACGAAACTTATAAAATATGAAACCAAAAGATGAAACCAAGCCATACGAATCGAGATTAATCGAGGACTTGCATCCAACACTTGCCAACGCTTATAAGAAAGCAGAAGCGCAATTCAACGCTATTCACAACGATGTTCACGTTATCATTGTATGCACTTACCGCAACAATGCAATGCAGGAAGTTTACTATCATAAGCGACCGAAAATCACTAACAGCCGTGCGAATCAGTCACCCCATAACCACTACCCATCAAGGGCTTTCGATATAGCTTTTGTAAAGGTTGGCAAACGTGAACTTGACTACTCCGCAAAGCATTTCAAAGAGTTTTGGGAGCTATTGCAATCGGCATCTAATAAGTTGACTTGGGGCGGTAACTTTAAGAACTTGGCTGATTTACCTCATTTTGAATTATCTAACTGGAAAATGACAATAGTATGATAAGAGGTACACGCTACACTAATGGCAAAGAAATAATTACCTTTGTTAAAATAGATTTTATTGTAATCGGTGGTCGAAAGATTGACCACGTTTATTTTAGGCGCAAGGACAAAAACGATTTGATTATGCCTTTGGTCGAATGGAATTTAAAGGGTAAATTTGAATGGGAAATAATTAATTGAAATGAAGAAAAAACTATTAGTATCATTTAGTGGAGGCGAAACATCGGCATTTATGGCTCAATGGCTTTGGAAACATAAACAAAATGAATACGAAATGTTATTTGTTTATGCCAATACTGGGCAAGAAAATGAGGAAACACTAAAATTTATAAATGAATGCGAAAATGAATTTGGCTTTAAAATAAATTGGATTGAATGTGATGTAAAAGATGGAAAAGGTAATGGTACAAGTTTTACCCTTACTGACTTTAATAATGCTAAAAGAAATGGAGAGCCATTTGAACAAGTGATTAAAAAATATGGCATACCTAATCCTGCATTTTTGCATTGCACAAGGGAACTAAAAATGAATCCGATAAAAGCATTTGCTAAAAGTGTCTGGGGTAAAGAAAAGTATTATTTAGCAATCGGAATTAGGGTTGATGAATTTGACAGAATGAATGATAAGTTTAGAGAATTAAGAATTATTTATCCGTTAATTTCTGAAATACCAATGACAAAACCAAAGATAAACTTTTGGTGGAAGCAAATGCCTTTTAGATTGCAGTTAAAAGGATATCAAGGCAATTGTGTAACTTGTTACAAAAAAAGTGATAAAAAATTATTTCAAATAGCAAAAGAAAATCCAAGTGCATTTGATTTCTTTGATAGAATGGAGGAGCAATATGGCAATGGACAACAAATTTTTAGGCATAATAGAACAACTAAACAAATTTTAGAACAAGCAAAAGAATGGAATGGTAATGTAATTGATGACTCGCAAAATATTACAATTCAAACAGATTTATTTAGCGAAAATTGTGAGCCATTTACAAATGATTGCAGCGTTTAACAAAACAAACAACTATGAAACTAAAACAAAAATACCACTCACCCGACAATAAGCAATTAAAGAAGATTGCTGATTACTTAATCTACGTTTTGCTGCCTTTCATTCAAACATCGTTAGCACTTGCAGAAAGTCAAGGATTAATTACTCTGAAGCAAGCATTTTGGGGCGGATTAGCAGCTACATTTTTACTGATTAATACCAAGTTTTTAACTAAATTTACAACCGAAACACCTACAAAAACTGCTGTCATTGATGGTGATGGGTGCTAAATAATAACAATATGAACATAAAAACAACCGCTATTGGCACAGCAATAATCATAACTTTGTTGCTTATTAAATTCTGCAATAAACCTCAACCTTTGCCACATAACATTGATTATAAGGAGCAATTAGAACTTGCTGTAAAACAGCATGGTCACGAAGCCTCAATATTGATGAATGAATTAACGGAAATCAATAAGAAGTTAGCCGATGCCAATAACAAGTATAATGCCTCTAATAGCTACGCAAATAAGTTAGCGGCATCTAACATTGAATTGATTAAGAAACTGCGCCAAAACGCACCAAAAGATTGTCAGCCATACATTGATTCAGTTGATGTTTATCATATTGAAATCGAAGCGGCAAAGGATAGTGTTTATGCCGATTTATTAAATGCTAAAATGTTATCGGATTCGGCTTCGGTTATTAAGGATTCAGTTATTATTGACTTATCCCTGCAAGTTGGAGGTTTGAAAGCATTGCATACAATGGATAAATTAGATTTGAAACAAGCACAAAAAGAAGCAAAAAAGCAAAAGAGAGGTAAAGTAGCAGCCTATGTTATCGGTGGCGCACTATTTGTTTGGTGGGCAGTTGTGGGTTTGAAATAAATTCGTATCTTTGCCCTTGTGTTTCATAAGTTAGTTAGATAGCAGCCTTGCAGAAATGTGAGGCTGTTTTTTTTACCTCTCATCAATTACCCCCAACATAACCAACAACGCTATAACACCGCCTTTGAATGTCGCTGCAATGGACTTGCCAAGTTGCCGATAGTGATACAACATCACGCAGAGAAATAACAACACAACGCAGATAACAGCCATCAATGGTTTAAGATTGTTTATCTCTTGGTTTGTCATCTGGCTTGTTCTTTATTGCTACTCGATAAGATGCCCACATTGAGATTAACAATGCGCCAATTTTGGCAAACTCATAAAATGATTCAGATATGCCTAATAAATTAAGATTTCCAAACCAATCAGACAGCCACACCCCTGCTTGAAGTGTGATTGATGTGATGATTACTGGTATGCTATTGTCGGTTGAATGAGGTGTCATAATGGAGGTAATAAAGGTTTAATTTCTTCGTTTGTACAAAATTCAATTTCTTGGCTGCTAATGTACCAAAATAAATCGACTTGAATTGGATTAAAGTAGCTTCTGTCGGTGTATAATTTACCGACTAAAAATAGTGCTAATTCTTCGGTTATTTCTATCATTATACGTTTCTTGAAAGTGAAGTTTGAAATGCTTGGATTAGTGTGTACAATGTGCTTACCTCACCAGCAGTAAGACCACTTCCTATTGATGCTAATGCACATTGTCTATTGCTATAACTATTTGCAACTCCAGATACATTACCAGCACCAAGAAATATCCCTATGGTTGGCAAAGTAGTTGATACTACATTGTCACTATTAGCTAATGCACCATTTTTATATATAGCTCTTGCAGTTGAAGCCGTTCTTGTTCCTAAAAAATAACCTAATGAAGAAGCATTAGCAATTGTTATAAGAGCAGCATCATTTACACCGATTCTAAATAAACCAGCATCTCTTACTTCCATTCTACATATTCTTGTAGGTACACTTTGTATGCATCCAATATCACTTCCTACATTTGTATTATTTCTTGAATAGTAACTTAAATGTGTACTATTTAAAGATAATATAGAATTTGGAATTATACCCGTTGTAGCATAAGCATTTGTTCCATTAGGCAAAGCACCAGTAGCAGAATGTGTCCAACCTCCGTTAAATGTTAAATTATACAAAGAAGTATTCATAAAATTAAATGCGTGCTTTGTTGATGTTCCGCCCACCATTGGATAAATAGCATTAAATTTAGCAGTCAAACTATTCGCAATTAAGCCTGCCTCAAATGTATTAAGTGCATTTATAATAGTTGTATCGGTTTCGCTTGTTGCTGCTATCCACGCAGTTGTTAGAGGATTATAAACAGCAGCAAATCTATAAGGATTTATAATCATATCGTGTACAATATTGTAATTTTTAAACCTTTTGCAGTACCATCACCAACTTGGTCAATATCAATAGTAATTTCAGCATCATCAGCTATTGCAGTATCACTTATTACTGGTGCTGTTGCTGCTGTTGTGCTTGTTTTTTCGGTATTGTCAATTGTTAACTTTGTGCTTAAAATTGATGTTCCGCTATCGTTAATATCAACTGTAAAAATACTACCACTTGTTTGAGCAGTTGTTAATGATGCTCTTACACCAGTTATTACCATTGCTCTTGGTGCTCTAAATGTAACCTTTGCAGTTCCGCTTGTTAATGCAGTTGTTTCATCACTACACGCTAATTGTATTTCTCTTGAAATCACTAATGGTGTGCTGCCTAATAGTGTGCTTCCCTCAACTGTTTTTATATTAGTACCACTTACTAACGTAGCTTGTTTACCATTAAACGCAGTCCAATCAGCAGATGACAATGCGCCTCTTGCTGATGCTGATGCAGTAGGTAACAAAAATTTATGAATAGATGACAATGAAACTATGCTAAAATCATTACCAGTACTACCAACCTCTAATGTTTGAACATTATCAGTAAGACCATTCAATGCACTTATGCCAGTTGAAAATGTTGTAATAATTTGGCTTAAATGATTATCCTCTGTATGCAATGTTATTGTGCGACCACTATGAGTAACATAAATTCTTACTGCTAACCTATCTGTTAATGCAAGTGTTGTTTGCGGGACTGCTAACGCTGTTAAATATAGGTCAATTGCAGTTCCTCCAGTTATTGCTTCTGGTGTTGCAGAATTGCTTGCAATCAAAGTTAATGTTGCACCATTCCACTTGTATAATTCAACATAAAAAGATGGTGAACCACCGCTACTTGATGCACTAAAATAGGTTTCAAAATTCCAGTTGCCTGCTGGTATTGATAACTGATTTGGGTCATTTGCATCAGTTATAAATGACTGAATGTAACCATCAGCAGCAATTGTGAAATCAGTACCAGCACCAATGATAGGTGTTTTGTTAATTTCCTTCATTGCCACACCGCCAAATGTACCTTGAGCAACTGAACCATTAAGATAGTAGCTTAATGATGCGCCACCACCACCTATTAATGGGAAGTTAGCTAATGAACCATCACCTCTAACATATTGGCTTGTAACACCTGCTCCAGTTACCGCTATAGTGCCACTTGTTGTAACTGGACTACTTGCAACGCTGAATGCTGATGGCATTGATAAACCTACACTTGTAACTGTTCCACCTCCCGCAGTAATATCACTCAACATTGCAAAGGTTTCTATGCCACTTTTATTAGGCATATGAGCAATATATGGAGCAGCAACTGAAAGTCCACTTATGCTTACAGTTTGATTTGCAGGACTTGTAAGTTCTATTGAGCCAATATTTACAACTGTTTTAGGAAAACTTAATCCAACAACACTTATTGGATTTGTTGTCGTTGCACCATTATCTGTAACTGATTGAAGGTCGGGCGAGTTTGCTACTAAATTCCACACCGCATCACCACCGAATGTGCCTGCATCAGTACATTCATAAACAGTCCCATCATCTAATGTCCATAATGACCCAACTTGATAGCCTAATGTAAAATCATCGGTGACCGTTGGAATGGTTGCAAAATTATATAAAGATTGTCTAATAGTTGTACCACCATCACCCATCACATACAACCTCCCTGCTTCCCATTTCAACTCATACCCAACTGCGCATATTTGAGCAATGCCTTTTGTCCCTCCTAATCCAGCATCAATAGTTCCCTCTCTTAACCTTGATGCATTGGCAAACAACAAACCTTGTGATGCATCAAAATTAATATCATTTGCGCCAGATGTGTTGCCTGCTGTTAATACTTGTTGCAATGTTGGGGTTGGCAATGCAGTAAACACTCCACTAACCAAATCAAATGTGCCAAACAAACCAGTTGTAACATCAATAGCATATTGGTAGATTTGATTGCCAACACCACCAGCAGCCATTACCATATACAATGTGCTACCATCATCAACCAAGTATGTCTTCAAAGATACCAAATCACCAGCCAATGCTAATGTTTGCATATCTGCTAACAAAATCTGCTCAATGTTTTCCGACAGCATTAAAGCCTTGACTAAAGATACTGGTACTTTTTGTGACTCCCATAAACTACTTCCTAAATCTTGGTCAATATCCAAAAAGGATGTGTCCTTCATTTCAGTTGCTGTAACTGAATAATCGTGAATCATTCCTGCGCTCATTAGTTCCTATGTTTTTTATAATTATTAAATCTTTGTTTTACCTCAAGTGATACTTCTGCCAACTTGCTTATTAATGGCTTCCATACTGGTTTATATTCCGTTTGAAACATTATCTCTTTGTCAACGTATAATTCAGCGTTTTTTGCATTATAGTCAGTAATAGTGCATCTATCTGATTGCATTATTGAAATCCTAAAAAGGTTATGCAGTTGTGCAGGTATTCTTTTTGTCTTCAAAATATACAATGGCTCATTTTCTGAAAATGTCCACTCCCTTGCTCCATTTTGATATTGAATAGTTTCTTGAACATAATCAGCAGTTGGAAAGCCAAAGAAACCTTGCAAACGTATTTGATTTACCCAATTTAATCCAAGATAATTTATTGTTTTTTTATCATCGGCAATGCTTCCTATTGTGCCATTCTGATACCATTGCAAACGAATTGTACCTTCAGCCCTATCTGCTCTATATTCACACACTTTAAATTCAAATGAGAATATTGAACCATTGCCAAGTAACCCATCCGTAACAACAAATTCAACCTTATAAATGCCTGCTCCGTGTAATGCTAATACCTTGTACCATTCAACTTTATAGCCTACATACTTTTGATTATTCACAGTTTGAAAACCAAATAAATAGTCAACACCATAAGTGCTACCACCACTCATTGTAGCTAATAAAACATTGTTCTTATACAACTTGTAAACTGCTGAAGATGCTGTTGGGGCGCAGATATCCATAAACGTAAAGAAATCATTCTGCTCATTTACTCCGCTATCATCAGCCAATGCCAATAGTTTGAAATCAGCGCAACAATCCCACAATTCCTTGTTAGGCAACACCAATGTAGGCATTACTGGAGTATTCTCCTGCAACGTATAAAATGTTTGCGTTGCCGCTTCCCCATCAAATATTGGCATTATGACATAATTTTATAAGTAGTACCATCTGTTTTAATTTTCAATGTACCATCAGACATTTTCTTGTATACTGGAGGTAATGCTTCAGTTTCGTAAAGCCTCGCAACAATGGTGTAGGTGATAGTTCCTTGTGGCAATAATGTATAATCTAATGTTGCTTTTGCTTCAACTTTATTCGCTGAAATCTGCGAAATCAATACCTTGTCAATGCTCCCAGAAAACGGCACAAACCAAGTTAATGGATTACCAGTTTCCCACACGCTTGAATACCTTACTCGCCCACCTATACCACCTTGTTGCTCTATCTCAATGCCAAACACTACTCTTGAATTTGCTGCTAATAAACCACTACTTTTTTCAAATGTAGCTTTGATTATTGTGTTGTTATTAGCTTGAATATAATTTAATCCACTCGCAAGAAGTTGTGTGCCTCCAGTAGTGAATGATTCAACCTTTTTTGTGATGTAATCTGGATTAGTTGCATAGTCATTAATAGGTATCAATAAATCTTTAGTAAATTGATAGTTGCTTAATGAAGTGTACAAATCTGCTGTTGTTCTGAAGTAAATCTCCCAATTCGCAGTTAAGTAGTGAAACCAATCTTGATTCAAGCCATTGTTAGGCTCTGATGTGTTGAAAAAATCAGTATTTGCACCTATTAATGCTACCCACGCTTCCCATCTTATCATAAATGGATAGCTGATTTTAAATTGATTATTTCCAAGTGAAATATTCTCAACTGTTATCGTTATCGGCTTTCTAATTTCGGTTGTCGGAATGTTGAATACTCTATTGTTAGAATAGTTGATGTATGGCACTCCGCTTTGATATATCGGTGTAATTGCATACTGCCAATCTTCAAGAAGAAATTCAGTTCCATCACTTATCCTTTTAGCTACTAATTGGCAAGCAATATTGGTTAAGTTTGATTCATCTGGAGTTGATGGTGTTTCTGCCCAAGTTCCATAAAGAAATGATTCAACAACACACTCATCATTCTTGAATGTTGTTACATCTTCAATAATGCCTGCATCTTCAGCATCTTCATAATGTCTTTTGTATACTTGATTTATGCCAGTATTCTTTGGCTCAATTTCAATGTTAAAATCCTTTACACCATCCCAAATTACTTGCTTGTTGAATGTGTTTACATCTAATTCAGTTGGATTTGCTAATGTTGCCCAAAATGCGTATCTCGGTGTTGCACTTTCGGAAAATATAGTTTGTGTGCCTAAAATGAATACAACCTCAACTGTCACACTAATGACATTAGGGCTTGTAACTACTGCTGTCCAACTATCAATGAAATTATCAACATTGCCATAAGGATTTGCATAACTTAATCCATTAACATAGCCATACACATTTGCAAACAAGAAGTTAGTTCCCATTGTGCGCCCATTGTTTTGGTACTCACTTGCAATGTTTGGCAATTTCATACCGCCTATTGAAATTCTTTGGTCTTCGGCTGTAAAGTCACCAGCAGGAGAATAAATTTCAAATTGAATAGTTTGTCCAGTTTCGATGTATGGATTCAAATTGTCAACTACTCCTAATAAATCTGAATAGACAACATTCTGAATAAAGTAATCTTGCGCTCCTCCGTTGAATGATTCATTGAACCAACCACTATTTCCTAACTGATTTGGATTGCTTTCAATAAACTGCAATGAATTTGGGTCATTGATACTTCTTAATCCAGATATACGAACAATGTACTTCAAACAAGCACCATTCAAGTAATATGATGGTGCAATGTTGTTCAATGTATTCGTTAGCTGTGATGCAATGTATAATGGTGATACTATCGTTGAATGTCTTACTCTGAATATTTGCCTACCATTACTTGTATCGTAGCTTACTCTATAAACATCACTATCAGCCAACCACGATGCGCTAATTTGCCACTCTTGACCACCTTGCGGAATCATCAATACTGGTGAACCTGCTGATGACAAATGTATATTAGATGCCTTGTATAATTGATTCTGTGATGTGGCTAAATTTTGGAAAGTAAACGCTTGATTATTTTCAATGAAGTTATAACTGAAATCCATTGATTTGATTTCAGTTAAATTATACATCAAAATAGTAGCACTATAGCTTTCGCTGTTAGGTATAGGTGTTGATGGGCTTAATATCGGATTTGATACCAATACTTCATTGTTGCTATACTTTACCAATACTGTTACCTTTTGATAATTTACATTATAAAAGAAGTTGCTTGCATTAGTATCAACTATTCTCAAAGTATCACCTACACTTACGTTTGCAAACTTTCCGCTTCCAAAAAGATGGTTTTGATTTCCTGCATTGCCAGTTGTTAATGGTGATGCTGGACTAAATGAAACTTGCGTGTAAAATTCAACATCTGTATAAACAAGAATAGCCTCACCAATATTAAATAGTGAGTAGTTGCTTGAACTTGTTCCTGCAAGTATTCCTTCATAAAATGTTTGACCTATAATTGCTACTGCCATTACTTCAACACATCTTTAAATTGTTCGGTAACTTTTTTTAATTCAGTCATTACATTAGATGACTGCAATGCCTCCGCAAATTTAGCTTTTTCTTCTGGTGTTTCCAACTTATCTTTCACATCCATAAGATACTTGGAAAGCCCATCTGTTAGACCGCTTAACCCATCTTTTATCTTATCAATATCATTCTCCAGTTGGCTCGACATAATTTTTGATTAAATTCGTGGTGTAAATATACGGAGTTTTTGTTTTAATATCTGCTTTTTTATTCCAAATATTATATTTTGCACTCATAACAAGTGATATGTCTTGTTGTGGATTAAATACTTGCGGATTGTATTGTATTGCGTTAAAGTCCTGCAAATTGAAGCCTATGCCATTCCAATCTTGATATTTGTACTGCGTGAAGTAATCAATAATGTAGAACTTCTCATACACTTCCTTTGCGCTTGGTTGTTGAGGTGCTAACTTGCCACTTGATTCTATTCGCAATAGTTTATCAGTTTGAAAACTATCTTTTTCAAGCAATAACATTCCTATTCTATCATCTAACAAGTCACCAATAGGTGAATAGTTTACTGATGGTATTTGCGGAATATCTGGAATGTCAAAGTCAAAGCCAACCAATGCACCAACATTTTCAAAGAAGTTTACTATCTCATTAATACCATCAATAATAGCATCTAAAACATCAATAATTAAATTCAATGTGTTAGCACCAAATTGAACTGCTGCATCTATTAGACCGCCAATATCTTTGAATAGATTTTCTACTGCTGTCAATTCAAGTTTTCGCTTCCCAAGTGCATATGATAAATTTACTTGATTTAATCCTTTCATCAATACTAAATTAGGATTTAATATTGATATTGGGCGCAATGTAACTTGGTATGATGTGCCTAAATAATCTGTTATTGTATTGCTCTCGCTGATGTCGGTTGCGAATGTGCAGAAGAAGTTACTTGTAAATTCATCAGTATTTAGTTGATATGCTGTGTTAATAATGTTAGGTAGCGTATAACTTGGTGTTGATAGAGAAAAGTCCTTACGTTCAAATCTTAATGTGTTTCCATCGAATAAAACCTTGCCATTATACTGGTCTTTCATCTTAATAATGAAATCAGCAAATGTGCCTGCTGGAAATCCATATTGAATAAATTCATTGGGCGAAAATGCACCTAAAATGTTTAAGTTAAATTCGTTTGATGGATTCTTTGGCACATAATATTTTGCAGGCAATATCACATCTGTATCAAGAATAATGCTACTTTGAAATGATAATGATAAGTATTGGCAACCACGCTCAAAAAGTTTTTTAATCGGAATGGCATTGTGATATTTTACCTTCTGAATAATAACTGCAAACATTCTCTTTATTAATGCTACTGCTGCTATTGTTAGACCGATAAACTTCAACACTTCGCCAACCAATATTAGATAATTGCCCCAATCTGGTGATGCTGATACTACTGATGAAATTGCTCCTGCTAATGTCTTTATTGATGCAACTAATGAATCCAAAATCAAAGTCAAACCAATTACTGTTATAGCCAACTTCTCATAATCTGGTATTGAAGAAATCACATAAGGAATAGGCACAAAATCTGATTGAACAATGAATTGCTTTTCGTATAAGAAATCAAAACTAAAGCCAGTTGCTACATCGTTAAGCCAATCTATGCTATACTTTGGCTTTGACTTAACTATCAAACTAAATTCATCGAATTGCGCTTGGTCGGAAATGTCAATGTAACCATCGAACATCATAGTAGTAACACCGCTTGTGCTTACCTCTTCAATTCTAAATGGCATACCCTCAAATATGCGCCCAGCACTTATCCAACTATTAATGGCATCAATATTTTCACGCACAAAATCCCAATCATTTATGCTTACTCTTTGATTGGCAAATTCACCATCTTGAAAGTTAACCTCAACTGATAATTCTCGCCAATTTTTAGGAGGATTAATTAAATTATTGTTGAGGTAAAAGTTTAATGGATTCATTTAGATTCTACGTTGTCTTTTGTGAACTAATATTTTTTTAACACCACTTACTATCTGCGTTTCTATCACATCACCCAAATTCGTTAAATTAGTGTGATTTACTGGCTTATCTTCGATTGCCCTTAATACTTTACTCAACATCTCATTAGTGCCGCTTAAATCAATCATAATGTTAGCACTCGGTGTTATTGTTCTGATGTCATCTCCGTAGTTGAATAGTTTGCCAGTTTGATAATCAGCTAATATCTGCGCTGCCTCATCATTGCTAATGTCACCTATTTTTGCATTCTGCTTGGGATTAAAGATGCGCTCATTACCATCAACTGCAATGACATAACCATCTGTACCATTATGCACTTTATTACCTTTCAAATCACGCTCAACATTTTCAGTTCCATCAATAAAGTTTCCTGCTACCAATTCAGCCAAAGTAGTTTCTAATATTGCCCTTTGCAATGCAGTTGCTGGCTCTGTTTTTGCGTAACCACTCAACAAGTTGTAGAATGCCAATCTCTTTTGCTGCTTAATCTCTTGTTCCTGCAACCTCTTACGCTCAAGTTGTAGCTTCGCTGATTTCTCTTGCTCAAAGGCTAATGTGTTGGCAAGACCACGCTCTGCCAATCTTTGCTGTTGCTCAATGGCTGATTTGTTTAAGTCAATTTCCCTATCTAAATAATCTTTGCGCTTTTCAAATCTCATCTTCATCCACTTATCAGCTATTGCAACTAACTTATTTGCCTCATCAATGGCAGTATCAATTCTACTTTTTGTATACGCTTTGTTTAAGTCATCAATCTTCTTTTGCGCTTCATATTTTATGATGTAAACCTCATCTTCAGTAAGGTGTGCATTTGTTAGCAATACATCTCTTTCCTCTTCAATGGCTGCTATTTTAGCTTCAAGTTCTTTTTTTGCATCCTTGTCATTTGCGTATATTCTTACAAGTTGGGCATCGTGCCTAATTTTAGCCTCTTTTGCCAATCTTTCAGTCAATTCCTTTTCAATTTTCGCACTTGCCTCATCTTGATATTTTTGTTGGTCGGCTTGCAATTCCATAATCATTTTCATTTGTAAATCAGCACGCTTTCTATAAAAATCTAACTCTAATGCCAACAATGCTTGATGCTTTGTTTCTGCCCTTGCTTTTGATGCCTTTATTGCCTTTATTTCATTCAAGTTATCAGCCTCTAATGCATTCAATGACCTTTGATATTCATCTTCTACTGCATCTGCCTTTAACTTGTTGGTCAATGCAATAATTCTTGCTTCATCTGCATATAAATCTTCTAATTCTTTTGTTCTTGCTTGTCTATTTTTACCTGCTGATGTTCTTTCAGATTCTGATGATTTTATTCTCATAGCTTCAAGTTTAGCTTGTGCTTCAATATTTAATCTTTCAATATCTTTATCTGCTGCTGCTCTTAATTTTTTTACTCCATCATAATAACCTTTAGTAATATTTTGGTCTGGTAATGGAATAACTCCAAAAGTTCTTCCTTCTTCTATTCCTAATAATTCAGCCCTTAATTTTTTTTGTTGTTTAATAAATTCTTGATTCCTTTCAGTTGTTTCTTTCTTTAATTTGTTATTTATTAAAATAGCATTTTTTTCATCTTCTGTTATTTGTTTTCTTGCAACTTGTAAATCTAATAGGGCTTCTATTTCTCTTTCTATCAATTTAGTTGAATTTGCATAGGTTTCTGCTAATGCTTCATTTACCGCTTTTACTGCATCTTTGCCTTTTATTAAATCTCCAACAAATACTACAATCTCCTTTCCGTAAACAGTTAATAAAGTAACACCAACTGACAATGCAGTTCCCCAACTAAATAACGCTGAACCTAATTGACTTAATACTGATTTTGTTGGCTCTCCTTGCGCCCTTAATTCAGCATTTGCTTTCTTAATTCCAGATATTGCATCAAAGAATGCAGGAATATTATTTGATATTGCCATAAAGCCAGTTTGCACACTATTTGCAAATGCTGGCATTTCTCTTGTTAACTGATTAATAGAATTTCTTAATGGATTAAAACCACTTGCATAGTTTCCTACATTACGCTGAAATTCACCAACACTTGTTTCTGCACCTCTTACACGCTTGTCTAATTCAGCAAACTCTTGAGACAATGCTTTGTATACTTTGCCTCCAGTTCTACCAGTATATTCAAGTTCTTTTAGTTGTTGTTTAACTGCTGCTAATGCTTGAACACCTTTTTTGTATTCTCCATTTAATTGGCGGAGTGACTGCTCGGCTTTTTTATT
>Ga0209596_1002898_pt1 | contig 13871 bp, 14 predicted proteins | sample M_130807_MF_Meta_FD_187314 | JGI IMG/M metagenome (GOLD analysis project Ga0209596, IMG submission 187314) | Freshwater microbial communities from Lake Montjoie, Canada to study carbon cycling - M_130807_MF_MetaG (SPAdes) (version 2) | ecosystem: Environmental > Aquatic > Freshwater > Lake... | reverse complement strand
ACCTGTGGTGCCTCTGGCACAGGATGGCCCAAACACAATAAAAAAGGTCTTCCGTATCAAGAAGGCTGCGATAAAGCCAGCAGCGCCAGCAGCGCCAGCAGCGCCTTTGGCACCAGTGGCACCAGAAGCGCCAAAGGCGCCTTCCGCACAAAAAAAGGCCATCATTCTCAAGAAAAACCTTCTCCCCCTACCCCCTGTCCCGCCACCCACTGCCCATCTGACAAAGACCATGGAGGCCTTCGAGGCAATGCGCGAGTATTACGCCGCGCTCGGCCAGGAGCCAACCCAAGCCGACATTCGCTGGTATCTCGACGAGTTGGAAGTCGAGAAGAAGGAGTTGGACGCATTCTGGCTCGAAAACAAGGTAACGAAGGTCGTGATCGATGCCATCTGCCGTGGCGCATCTTTGGAAGAGATCATGGACGTGGAGACGGCGGCTATGAGCGGTGTAGTGCCTAGGCCCATGACAGAGGCCGACCTGGGCCCCATGCCGGCCTATGGCACAGGAGAATTCTGGGCCTGGTGTGCAAAACGCAAGAAGATCCGTCTGGAAAAGGAGGCGGCTATTATTGCGGCGGGTGGCACTGTGCCTGCACCGAAGAAGCGAGTGCCAAAGGTGCCACAGGCGCCAAAGGTGCCACAGGCGCCAAAGGTGCCACAGGCGCCAAATGCGCCTAAGGTATAATCACAAGAAATTAGTAAATGAGTCTCGTAATCCAGGAGAAATATAGCCGCTACATCTACGCCACTTCTTACATTTCCATGGCTTCCTCTATTTACGGCTTTACAAGAGGGCATCATGGCCTGGCTACCTTACAATTTTTTACATTTCTTACCTCTGTTCTTTACTGGTGCAAGCCTCTATACGGATGGAGACGCAATCTAGACATAAGTGCAGTAGTAATAACGACTATATCTCACGCTATAAAGTCATATAATGCAGAGAACGGGCACCTCTTTTACAGGTTCATGCTGTGTGGTATTATATCCTATGCAAACAGTTGGTATCATCAAAAATGCGACCGGATGTGGACAGCGACCTTCTTTCACAGCGGAGTCCATCTTTTCGCCTGTTTTTCCACAGTCGCCCTGTATTCGGGTGAGATTCCGTCCCTTCTAAAAGAAAGCGCGTCTAGATAGTATGACCCGCTTTGGCAGCGGCGGCGACGAATCTACTGCGTAACGCAAGGTCCTCTCCCTCGACTCCAAATAATCGAGTTCATCCTTGGCCTTTTCGACCTTGGCATACGCGCACGCCCAATCAATTCTGGCCGCTGAAACAGCACGCGAAGCAGCCAGATCCTTGCACATCTCCTCCGTGGCACTACCCTTATCCCCCTTTTGAGACCCATACATCATAAGGTCGATCTCTTCCATACTCGGCGCGGTATCACCATGTGACACTGGAGATAGTTTGGATTCCAAGGCACTCAGCGCCTTTACGATACTCTCCATATCAGAAATCGCGATAGACGGGCTCTTTCCGAATATTTCCACAATCTTCTTCTTAAGATCGTGGAATGATTCCGTCGCCATACTTTACGAGTAGATGATAGTGTATTAAATTTTACGCCTAGTAATATCCTAAGTATGCCCCGAGATTCTTGATGGACTCTGGCATATACCCCCTCAGATCCCTGGGAGACCCCTTTGCTGTCTCCATTTGGGAAGATACACACACAGTCTTGGCTACATCCAGTGTATCTAGCAAGACAGACGCAAACGCCTTATCCGCCTGTGCCGACTCAGATGGTGTGAGATTGTAGGAAGTGCACAGCCTATCGAGTAGAAGAAGTCCACGTGTCTTCCAGGTGTCGAATATGATATCAAGTTCCCTCGGCGGCATACTCTTTGTAAAGCAGCGGCCCGTAGTATCCCCGAGGTTCTCGCGATCGTGCGAGGTATTGAAGGGCACTCTGAGAGTGGCTCTAACAACCTGATTCGTGCTCATCAGATCATGTTTGAAGCAGCAGAGTTTCGAGACAATCGTCTTGAACTCCTTCAGATCCGCCTCACCCTCCTCTGTCGTAGACTTCTTCGCAGAAAAGAGGGCAGACAACTCTGCAGCATAGGAAGACTCTTGACCGCAGGGTATGTCAGAAACACCTAGAGGCGGCCCTTGAAAACCCTCCCAGTTGCCGGACCCTATTGTCTTATTGTTCTGTATCATACGGTGTGCTACATATGCCACCCAGAGTGCAGCGATACCGGCGATCACAAAAAATAAAGTTGACGAACCAGGGTTTATGGGCATTTTGGCGGCCTCCATCTACTATCCACTCAGATTTGAGACCCGATGACTTGACCAACCTTCAAACTCGTCCGCCAGACCCTTCTTCGCAAACACAATGTCCATCATGCGTTTGTCTATATTGAAGACATCCTCCGTCTTCAAATGCAGCATATATATCTTGACAACTTGCGTCTGTCCAAGGCGAACGGCACGGGCCTTCGCCTGCTCCATCTCAGACGGAGTCCACCAGGGACTCATGAAGATGATGCGGTCATAGTGCTGGAGATTGAGGCCCGTGCTGCCGGCCTTCAACTGAATGAGAAACACGTCCTGCTTCCCAGACTCTGTCGAGTACCTGCTCTTCTTGATCACCGCCTCACGCTCCTTCATTGACATGCCGCCATGGTAGTGGAGAACGGTCCCTACGAAGGGGTGCACCTTGAGAAAGGACTCCAGTAACACCATCTCCTCGTGGAACTGACAGAACACAATCCACTTATGAGACTGCTGCAGATCTGCGCTTTCGCGCAACAGGTAGGCGACCTCATCGAACTTCCTGCTGACACAGTGAAACTCAGGGCCAGTCCAGCCCAGGCGCTCACTCTTCCTCGCCTTTATGTAAATCTGCGGGTTCACGCTGACCTGACGTAGGCGGAGCAGGATGCTGAACATAGCGAGAGAATAAGCGCTCCCGTCCAACTTCTGGGTACAGCGCCACTTGGCCTCCTCATTCGCGAAGATACCTCGGTAAAGAGCCTCCTCATCCGGACTTGTAAAGTCAAGATGACGAACTTCCTCAATCGGTTTCGGCGGCAAGACGATGCCAGGCGAATCTCCACACTCATCGAGATGCCTCGACAGATATAGGTTGCGCACCCACTCCTCGTATTTGGGCTGCCACTTCTTTCCGGGATCCACCGGGCAGCCGATGAACCGCAGGTAGGTGACAACGTCATCTCGGGAATTTGTGATGGGTGTGCCGGTGAGAGCCCACTGGAATTTGGTGGCCACTGCTGCCTTCAAGATGACCTGGGCTTTGCGAGTAGACGGATTGCGGATCGTATGTGCCTCATCGAGGATAATGCGGTCGCAGGCGGCCAGTTCACAGAGTTCGGGCTTATTGGCCAACTTGTCATAGTGCGCCAGATAGACTGTGGGCCTCTCGGGCTCGCTCTTATCCTGCAGAATCCAGCGCCCTCCCCACTGCGTCGGAAGATACAGATTCACGTCGGCGCGGCGTAACTCGTGCTCCCACTGCCCACGCACGGCCAGAGGTGTCACTATGAGTGTAGTGCAGGTACCACCGTTTGCAATGAGGCCCAGAGACTGGATCGTCTTGCCGACGCCCATCTTGTCACCGAGGATCCCACCCCGGACCAGTTTCACAGAATCGGATCCAGATTCCGTGATCTTGTAGCCGGACGCCTCGCGTTCGAGCATCCAGTGAACACCGTATTCTTGGTGGTCGTGATACACGGCGCCTTTCCAGGCAGGTAATAGTTGCATACGGGTTTGCATAACGAGAGATTGCATCACTCCCAGGTTAACAAACTAAGCCCACTATCCCACTTCAATTTTTAAGTATGATTTCGTATAACTGTGGCTAAATTTGAATGCGGCTTCCAGCCCACATTATTCACCCTTACACGCGATATAAGAGAAATGGCATTTCCTATCGCATTTCATAGTTACATACCTAGGTCACACTGCATTTCTACACATACTTACGGCATTGTCTTGATATCTGACAAAGGCAACATCCTCGTCGTCAAAGGGCGCCTCAGTAATAAGTGGGGGTTCCCAAAAGGCCACGGCAATATTGGAGAGAAACCTCTCGATGCGGCCTTACGAGAGTTGAAGGAAGAGGCCGGTATAGATGTAAGTGATCTACCACGTCCATATGAGATGCGTTTCAAGACCAAGTCGGGGACAATGGGTGGCACCTATTTCATTTACAAACTAGAATATCAGCCACCCGCCTGCATTGGTGATACCAAGGAAATCTGCGATGTATTGTGGTGTCCTAAAGAGCGCCTGTCGTCATTGTTGGCAAACATGGACCTCAAAGCCTTTTGCTATCGCAAGTATCACCTTTACACCAAATTTGGCTGCAAGGACCTCTGAACCGCCAACTTCCAAAGCCCTATCGTAAACTGCTGAAATATGACACGTAGATCGCTGAGCATTTCAAACTGTTTAGTGGTAATAATTAAGCAGTCTACGGCATATAATATTGCCTTTTAATATGATAGACGACATTACGGCAAAAAGGGTCAACCCATTTAATAATATTTTTAAGACAGTTATCATACAGTTTTGGTGGATACCTGTATGGGGTATTAGTTATATTATAATTGACCTCATTGCTGGATCATCCAAACTAATAGAATTTGGGATATATGTAGCAATACTCGTGATTATGACGGTCTATACATACTCTAATCCTACCATTCTAGATTGGCTTTAGCCTTCATATATTGTGTATACCGCATACGGGTCTAGTTCAATGGCTCACGACAGGGTTTCCCTCTTGGTAAATATATCCACGTGCTCGAGACTTCGCGCATATAAGACATGAAGAATGCATTTGTATCCTCTTCCATTACTTCTATAATAGTCTTTTTTGGAAACCCATCAAGGCAGGGTTCAACAATATCTGGGTCAGCGTAATACATGGAGTCAATTTTGAACGATTTCCGAGGTTCAATGCCGGCGCGTTTAATTGGTAATATAACCCAGTCATCTTTGCCATTGTTTTTAAGGCAGTCACAACTCTCTTTCTTTTGCTGCTCTTCTGCCTGCTTTTCCCTTTCAAGATGGTCATTAATTGCCTTCTTAAAATTGATCTTCGCAGGTTTCGCTTTTGGCTGTTTTATATCGAGAGATGGGAAATCTGTTTCGGTGATGGTTGCTATTTCCGGGACATTTCCAGGAGCATTTCCAGGTTTTCGAAGATGGGGTGGTAAGTAAGCGGCTTTTGACGCAGTGTTTACCAGATTTCCCATGATTACAGGTGCCAAAGTTATACCGGATGCCATTGTCGGCGCCTCAGGCTTTCGCATATGTGGGGGGATATATGAACCGTTTGAATTTGTGTTTGCCATTCTATCTATTTTATTCATGCAATTCGTTGAATGGGTTCAATTTTTTAGACGAACGATGAATAAAAAATCTTAGCATGTACCGCCAAGTACCGAAGTCCTAAACGCGCAGCGTTTAGGATTTCGCTACTTGGCCGCACCCTTAGGGAATACTTAGACCGCTGGGCATTTGTCCCGCTTGCGGGAGGCACTTTGCGGGGCGTTGCCCCGCAATTTGTGCCTTCAAATGACTCAGCGGCCGGCGGCCAACGGGCATTTTAAATGCCCGTTGGTCTAAATTAAGTACTCCACGGTAGTGCTTAATTTAGACCGCTGAACATTTCGGCACTTGGTTACATTATTCTTTGATTGAGTCCGAAATCTGAAATGACTTAGTAAGACGCCTTGGATATTCCCAACTTTACTAATTCTGCGTCCACTATTGCGGCATTTTCGCTTGACCACTTCCAACCCGCCCTGTAGCCAAATCTATGGAGGTTGCTACAGACAAGAGCGATATGGCTCCTGTAGGCAGGATATACACGTTGCATCTCACTCATCTCCTCACTCGTTATACTGTAAGAGGGGTGGTCTTCCCCAGCCCAGAACCAGCGTGCTGGGTGTTTCAGGTTCCACTTTAGATGCTCGATGCGATCTTTCAGACGCTGTGCCCGCCATTTGGTATCATCTTCTGCTTTCATCGCACGCATTTCATCGAGAAGAGTGCTCACAATCCGAAGAGCCTCGCCGCCTTCCCAGGTGACATTTACGGCCGTCATCCCATCCGAGAATGTGATGCTCGAAGATGCCAGAAGTCTCTTAAAACCCTCTTCATCTGATATCACCGGTTTTATGTGCACGAGGCGATTGTAAAACACCATGAGGTCGACAAAGTTGATTTGCCTGTTTTTGTATTCGCTGAGTAGCGCAGCCTTTTTGCTGGCCAAGACCCACGCGTCCCAGTCACTGAGGGCGCTACGATACGAGCCTATCATACACGAGGAAGATGCGCCACTGTGGGAAGATGACATCTTATCTTGCACCTCAGAGACGATTGCGCTGCAATGGCTATCGTGTGGGTATAGAGAACACAGGAAATCGCGAGATCCGGGTGTGGCATCAAGTGCTGCGCGAACGTCGCTATAGAAGAAGTTATTGGACTCCGACATCCAAGTAAAATCTTCTGGCAACTCCTTTTTGGTAAGGCCACGCATCTCGCAAAATTTTGCCCAGCCACCCACGAGAATGGTTTTATCGCTTGCCATATTGTAAGGTATTGTTGGATATTATAAAAATGGCATCCATCAACCTTTCAATTTTTATAAACTATTTGGTCTAACACTCCACAGTAATAATCTTTTGCTACGCACCTTGCATCCTCAATTTTTATAAAAAAAAGGTAAGGTTGTGTTTTTTTGTTTTTTGTGTTACCTTACCATTCCCTCCCCGTGTCACCCCCCCCCAGTCTTTAGGCTTTAGTTGACCACCGGCTCCTCAGCGTCAGCGTTGATGCTACCGTCATCCATGAGTTCGCCGGCGTAGGGGCCGCGTTTACCCTTCTTGCTCATCCAGAGGTCATTGCCTAGCCACTTGGACTCACCCGAGGCGTTCGAGATACCCATGCGGATGTAGACCGTGCCGCCGTGCTTAAACGGGAGTTCCTCGGCCTCGACCTCGGCCTCCTCTGCAATGGGCGCAGCCACAGGCACAGGTGCAGCCACAGGCGCAGCCACAGGCGCAGCCACAGGCGCAGCCACAGGCGCGGCCGCCTTCTTGGCCTTCTTAGGCTTCTTGGCCTTCTCGTTGTCGGGCGTGGCCTCGGGCATTAGTGCGATGGGCGACTGCTCCTTCGCCTCCGCCGCCGCCGCCGCCTTCTCAGCGTCCTTCACGGCCTTTGCGGCCTCGCGCCCCGCCTTCAACTTTGCGAGGTGCTCGGGCGTCAAGACGCGCTTCGGCTTCTCAGCCTTCTCACCCTTCTCGCCCTCAGACTCGCTGAGCGGCGCGGGCTCTGCACCACCAGCGGCAGTAGTCGCCTTCGCAGCCTTTGCAGCCTTTGCAGCCTCACGACCTGCCTTCATCTTCGCGAGGTGCTCGGGAGTCAGGACCTTCTTGGGCTTTGCCTCTGCACCCTCAACGGCCTCTACGGCCTCTACGACAGCAGGCTTCGGGCGCGCTTCTGCCCACTCCGTCTTGAAGGCCTCATAGATATCAGGGTGCTCCTCCTTGTATTTGCCGACCCACGCCATGTGGGCGCCCTTCATCTCGGGGTTGGCTTCCTTGAAGGCCTTGATCTCCTCCGCGTGCTCCTTCTGGACCTTGCTGGAGAAGGCACCGTAGGCCGTGGGCTGGCCGGCGCGCGCCGACGGCTTCTTGGGGCCTTTGCCAGAAGACGCCTGGAGCACAACCGCGCTAGCGTCGCCGCCGCAGGCCGCGCTAATCGCCACGTCGATCTGGCTACGCAGGGACAGCAACTCGGGCAGGGTGGAGGACTCAATGTTGGTGATGCTGTACATTTGGAGTGTTGGGGCTTGTTTGGGGGTGCTGGATATATGGGGCTAATACCGATTCAATTTTTTTCAGGGTATTAGCCACATCTGGAATTTTCAAGATATAAAATTATTAAGTTCGGCGCTTCCGTGTTGTCCGAACCTTCTTACAGGCATAAGATGTTGTCTTAAGAACAGATACTATAAGATCATCATTCATTCGAGATGAATGGACAAACAGTTTCTCTACCCTCTTCCTGGTGGCTCCTTTTCCAGCGATAGAATTCCTCTTTACCTTCTGTGTCAAACAAGAGAAATCGGGAGGTGCAGTATACTCGCTAACAAAGACGTAATTGTTTTTTGAGAGGGTCCGAATAACATCCCAGAACTTAGAACTGTTAAAGACCGTGTGGTATTCCGTGGTCCCTTCATAGGGAGGATCACAGTAAATAAGTTTCCCTTTTACATTTTTGTAACTGGAATAATCTGCATTCTTGATTATAGCATCTTTAAAAGACTTGTTTTCGTGAAGTTGGTCATAGTATCTCTTTCGTTCCTTTGGATATTCCCTTGTTCCGTATTTGTTGACATACCCTCCGAAAAATTTACCATTGTAACTATAACAGAATGCTGCATACGCTGCCCGTAAGGGGTTTTTATCAGGATTCTTATGTAGAACCGTATATTCTGCTTGTGTTATGACCGGGTGTTTTCCTCTAGTAGCCTGTGCATGTTTCAGTAGGGTAATAAGAAGATTATTATTGTCGCCTATAGTATATGACTTCTTATTTATAACCCTTCGCAATATGTGGCAGTATCCGCAGAATGGTTCTATGTAATCATATGAATCAAATACAGGATCGTTAAGAACCTCTAATATATGTTCCGCTGATTTTGCTTTACCACCTAAATAGGCCATCTACTCAGATTACACATAAAAATGGCCCCTAATGTGCCTATTGTCTTTTCTTATTTTTCGGGTTTTACTCTGGTTACTTTTTGTCTTTGAACTCAGGTGCAGGCGAATACGGAGCCCGTCACAGTGTAACTGTAGTGATTCACGGCAACGTCCGTCTTTGACACCGTGCGGTTCTGTCCCTGCATGCCCTTTTTCAGGTAGAGGGCGGCGGCGCTATTCAGAACCTCCTGAGAGGGCTTCTCCGCCTCCTCTGCCGCCTCGGGGTCATAGGTCCACCCGCCACCGCGGACGGCCTTGTAGGGCGCCCACTGAACTGAGTTGTTTACCTCGCCCAAAACCGGGTTGACAAACAGCATCGGTCGCAAGTTCGGCTTGGTGTCAAAGGTGCTACGGCTGCCGGCGCGAAAGTAGTACTGGCGGCTGTGCGGGCTGCGCTCTTCCACCCATGACCGAATCAGCCCTCGCATGTCCTTCCGTACACCGGTGTTGTAGGGGCAGGGCGCAACCCCCTTTGCCGCCTCCTCGGGTGTGGCGCCGAGGTTGATGCAGACGTCTCGATAGAGGTTCTTGAACTGCCAGTTGGGAGGCATGCTGGCCGCGGCAGTAGTGATGGGTACGAAGAACCGGTCCGTCTGCCACGGAGTCGTGGTACGAATTACACGGAACACCTGCTTTTTCGGGACCAATGTCGAGCGCGGCACGTTCTGGGTCAGCGCATCCTTGATGCTCATGGCAAAGGGTAGGGTGATGGTTGTGGTATTGCTGAGGCTGGCCATTCCTTCTTTGTGGTGCTAGTCAAGTACAAGTATAAAACCCTCAATTTTTTTCAGGGTATTAGCCACATCTGGAACTTTCAAGAGCGCTTTTCTATGCCGAACGTGCTCTTGATCCAGTCACGGTCCTTCTTGAACATGAGACAAGTTGCGGACCGGCTTTTATTATAGACGTAGAGCACATTGACCATTTTCCAGACGGTCAGGCTACCAAGTTTCTTGACTGCATTATTGAGAGCAGTATGTCTCTGGGCCTCTGTGAGGTCATTCACGTGAACATAGCCGAACTTGGAGAGGCGACCCTCCTTCAAAGGGCCTATACGTCTGGTTACTCTGGAATGGCTAGTTCTACGTCTTATCTGGGGCATATCTACCTGTTCTTGGCATTTTAATACGGAGTCCAGAATGAGTAGGTACAACCTTTGCAGACCTAGGTATATACCATAGTTCTGGATGAGGTAAGCAGCGAAAGAAGTTAAACCAGACGGTGTGCAAGAATATGGGCCAATTACTCATTGTTATTCACTATCGTGGAGTGTTTAATTTAAGCACTCCACGGTAAGCCCATCTGTAACAACTCAACATCCCATTTAATAAAAAAAGAGCATTCCCGTCCTATTTTCTTTTGTTTTTGGTCTTTTTGTGCTCTTATCCCCTCCTTTATCCCCCTATTTTCTTTTCTTTACTCGAATGCAGGCTCCTCCGTGTCGGTGTTGATGCTACCGTCCTCCATGAGTTCGCCAACGTAGTCGCCTCGCTCATACTGCCCACCGCCAATGGCCTTTGCGATCCAAAGGTCGCCCGAGTCCCAGGTCTTCTCGCCCTCGTCCCAGATGCGGACGTATTTATGGCCGTCGAGCGTGAAGACGCGCTCCACCATGCCGCCCTCCTCGGCCTCCTCCTCGGCCTCGGGGGAGGAGGAGGGGATGGGGGCCATACTGACTGCGGGGCTAGGCGAAGGCATGTGCACATGCAGAGGCACTGGCGTAAGTACCACCGGAGCAGCCGCCGCCGCCGCCGCAGCCGCCGCAGCGGACGGAGCCTTCTTGGCCTGGCGGCGCTTCTCCACCGCCGCGTCGTGCGCTGTGCGCTCCTCGGGCGTCATGTCGGCCAGTTTCTTGGGGCCGCGGCGCTTTGCCACCTTTTCGGAGGAATCCGAGGTCACAGAGCCCTCGTCGGCAGAGGCGGGCTCCTCTGCTGCCGAGGACACCGAGCCCTTCTCCGCCTTCGGGTGCGCGGCGTTCCAGGTGGTCTGAAACGCAAGCCACTCGGCCTCGTGCTCCTTGCGGTAGGCGGCCACAAAGCGCGGGGCGACGCCCAACTTGGACTCGGAGGCCTCCTTGAACAGGGTGTAGTCAGCGACCTTCTCCTGGACGATCATCTTGGTGAAGTCGGCCCAGGCGGAGCCCTGCGACGCGCGCTTGGGCTTCTTGGCCTTCTTGGCGTCAGCGGCAGCACCAGCGGCAGCACCACCGCTGCGCGCGATAATCTCTGCGTCCACGGCGGTGCGCATCTCCAACAAAACACTCAGAGGCTGTGACGGCAAATTGCTAATGTTGCTTGTCATATTTACAGCGGGGGTAACTACTTAAACCGACGACTATCAATTCAATTTTTTTCGCTAAGTTAGCGTTATTAAAAAATTGAATCATTATTGACGATATAAGTGAACGGTTAAAAAAAGGAGCGTTTTTATTACCGATGTTCGGCTATTTTATTTTTGTTTTGCTCCTTACCCCCCTCCCCTCCTTACCCCCTCCCCTCCAAAATTAAAGCGTGTCCACGTCAACTCCCTCCTCCGATCGGTCCCACTCGAAGCCCTGCGCCTCCTCTTCGGTTTCGTCAAAGAAGTTCTTGGGTGCAACCAGGCTAGGATTGCCCGTGAGGTATAGTGACACAATCTTCTTCGCCACGTGGGGCTGCATCTTGGCGGCTGCCATCGGACCCTCCACCACAATGTAGTCGCCCGCGCAGAGACAGGCCTCCCTGTCTGTCTTGGTGGCGGCCACGCCACGGAATGCGATGCGGCCAGCCACGCGGGCGGAGAGGACGCCACCAGAGAAGAGTTTGACCTCCACCCGCCCCGCGCCATGGCCGCGAACCACTCGGCCTAGCATAAAGCCCTCGCTCTCCGCGGGAATTGCGGTAGGTTCGCTCAGGGCGCGGCCTTTCCACGAGTTGGCGACTGCAGTCACGCGGGCCTCAAAATCCTTGACACCATCTGCATTTTTTTCCTCTGCTTTTACTGCACGCTTACCTAATTGCCGTCCAGTAACAGCGCTGCGCTTGTTCGCGTTTGCGTTTGCGTTTGCGTTTTTTGGCATGGTTTCTATCAGCGGGGTACCATTGATTTATACGGGTTATCAATTCAATTTTTGTTCGCGTCACCCATATCTGGGAAAATTGAGTGACACTTTAGACCAACGGGCATTTAAAATGCCCGTTGGCCGCCGGCCGCTGAGTCATTTGAAGGCACAAATTGCGGGGCAACGCCCCGCAAAGTGCCTCCCGCAAGCGGGACAAATGCCCAGCGGTCTAAAAAAAGGGTGTTGATCCCCTCCCCCCATTTTTGTTTTCCCTATTCATGCGCAGATCCACACACTCTCCAAAGGTTGGCTTCTCTCCAACTTCGCCATGACAACCGTTTCCCAGGCGGTTGCCACGACGCCCACGCTAGGCTCTGAATCATGCGCTTCTTCACGACTTTTTATATCCTTTTTGCCGAGTCATCACACATTCTAGATGGGGAATTCCCGCCTTCTTGAAGGCGGTTCCATCTAAGGGGCGCGGTGGCAACTCCCCTCTCGTCCAACTCTCCCTACGGCTCCAAGTTTTGTTTTTTCCGGAAAACACCAGTCCAATCTGGTCCCTCCCCCTTACCAGGCGCTGCGATCGCCTTCATCGCTGCTGCTGTCTTCAAAGGTTCCGAAGCGCGACTGTGGCGGCGTTTGCGGGCGTGACGGCTGCGGCTGCGGCTGCGGCTGCGGGCGCCACGAGCCAGAGGGTGCCCTCGGGTAGCCGCTCGCCGTCACGCTGCTGCGCTCGCCGCTGCGGTGAAAGCCTCCGCCGCTCTGGTGTGCCTTCGGGGGGTAGCCGCTCTGGTGGCCTCCGCCGCCGCCCCGGTGGCCGCCGCTCTGGTGGCCTCCGCCGCCGCCCCGGTGGCCGCCGCTCTGGTGGCCTCCGCCGCCGCCCCGGTGAGAGGCTGCCTCGGGGTGGTTGCGCATCGACGCAGAGTCGGTCGCGAGGCAAAACACAAGGCGGTTGTCAAAGCGGGTGTCAAGGCGACCAGAGCATGCGTCGGCCCACTGCGGCTCGTCCGGGTGCACGTAGATGCAAGTGTGCGTCTCGTGGTTGTGGCAGCCACTTAAGAGAGCGCCGCAGACACGTGCCGCCACCTGGTAGGTGTCGCCCATGTGGTTCTTGCGCGTGTGTGCCGGGATGACGGCGCGACAGTCTGCCTGTCCCTCGGGGACGATGCTGTGGATACCCGCTTCCTGGCAGGCCACACAGGCTCGCTTGACGAAGAATGAAGCGTATTTGCATGGCTTGGGCACACGGAACTTCATCCCCCAGCGTTCGGCCTTGCGGGCGACGTTGGCGGCCTCTGCGGCAGCAACCCGCTCGTCACGCTCCTTGGCCTCGCGGGCGGCACGGGCATCGGCACTTTCAAGGCGCTCCACTTCCTCCTCGTCGTCTGCCGCCACGCGCCAGAAAATCCCTTGGAAGCCCGCTTTTTCAAGGATCAGCATACAGCCAACGTCGCCCACCACCAGCGGGTGCTCATCGCAGTTGCCAACGCACTCGCGCCCCGTATGTCCTGGAGGGGCTTTGTGCACAGCGGTGCAAGGCGTCTGAGCAAAGTCAAAACGAGCGTGGGTGCGCTCGCAAATGACTTGCTTTGCTAAATCACGGTAGTGTGGCATTGCGGTAGTGTGGTTTAGCGGCAGGGGGGGGGTACTTAAAATTTGTAGGAAGTTGCGGCTCAATTTTTTTTCAGATGACCGTTTTTTATAAAAATTGAATTTTCACAAACTGTCAGTGAGCAGTGCTATACCAGTGAACAGTGCTAGTGTAGATACCACAATGGTGCCAAGGGTCCTAATGGTATATCACATAGTATGAATATGAAAACTATTGCCATATGGAAGATATGTGGGTAATGGAATAGTATCTCGAAATAGTCTTGTATCTGCTTACGCCACATGACCTAGATATATTGAATCACCGTCTGCAGTTCAATTTTAATTTAAACAGAGCCTCTGGCAGCCTCTGGCAGCCTCTGGCAGCCTCTGGCAGCCTCTGGCAGCCTCTGGCAGCCTCTGGCAGCCTCTGGCAGCCTCTGGCAGCCTCTGGCAGCCTCTGGCAGCCTCTGGCAGCCTC
>Ga0209596_1002897_pt1 | contig 13871 bp, 23 predicted proteins | sample M_130807_MF_Meta_FD_187314 | JGI IMG/M metagenome (GOLD analysis project Ga0209596, IMG submission 187314) | Freshwater microbial communities from Lake Montjoie, Canada to study carbon cycling - M_130807_MF_MetaG (SPAdes) (version 2) | ecosystem: Environmental > Aquatic > Freshwater > Lake... | reverse complement strand
ATGGGATTTGGAACAAAAACACAAGGAAAGTATTGCTATATCATCGGCAATAAAGTATGCGAAAAAGTAATCGCAGGAACACAGGGCGCTGTTAAGCGACTGAACAAAAAAAACGAAGAGGTTTATGAATTACAGTATGATAACCTCAGTGGCTATTTAAAGTCAATAAACATTAAAGACGGAATGTTTGGAAAGGAGTGGCTGTTCACATTAGAAGATAATGGAGAGAAATTCCAACTACAAGTTCCTTATTCCTCAAAACAGGCTAAGTGCATCTTGTTCTGCCTGCCCAACATTGACCTCAACAAAGAAATCGTTATCTCTCCATTCTCAAAAGAGGTTGACGGAAAAACCAAGTCGGGAGTATTCGTTAATCAGGATAGAGAGGGTGTTAAATGGGCATACACCAAAGATAGCCCGAATGGTCTTCCTCAGATGAAGAAGATTAAAGTTAAGGGTGTTGAAACGTGGGACGATACCGACCAATTAGAGTTCCTTGAAAAGTCTATCGCTCAGATAATGACCGTTGATTGGTCTAAGGTAGAAACAAAGACACAAGCACCTGTTGAAGCGATACCGAGTTCATCGCAAACAGAAGCGCCTGATGAAGACTCGGATTTACCATTTTAATTGCTTGATTTTCAACTAATTACATTTTTTATCAAGATAAAATTTGGTAATTAAATATCAGTATTTACATTTGTGCCCTCAGCGACCAAGCATGAAACACTTAAAAACATACTCCCCAAGAATGGTTAAGGCGCATTTATCCGTGCCCCGCTTGGTCGCGCCATTTGCGGGGAGTTTTTTTTACAATGGCTAAAGACCCCGCATTTCTATTTTATTCCCAAGATTTCTTTACAGGAACAGCAACTATGTCTTTTGAGGACAAAGGGAAGTACATACACCTATTATGCCTTATGCACCAACAAGGCAGATTAAAAGAGGAAACCATTAGGTTTTTGGTAGGTTCGGTTTCGGATAACCTAAAAAACAAGTTTAGTGTTGACGAAGACGGATTTTGGTTCAATAAACGACTTGAAGATGAAAGTGAAAAAAGAAATAAATTCACGGAAAGCCGCAGAGCCAATGGTTCTTTAGGGGGAAGACCTAAGATAAAAGAAGCTAAGCTTGTGGATAACCATATGGATAACCATATGGCAAATGAAAATGAAGATTCAAATATAGAAATAAGGAAGGAGAAATTCAAAGAAAAGCTGAAAGCCAAATTCCCCTCTGAAAATCTCAACAGACTAAAAGCCTTTTTCCTCTATTGGTCTGAGCACAGTGACGGGGGCAGGAAGATGCGCTTTGAAAAAGAAACCGTTTTTGACCTGTCGAGGCGTATGGGAACGTGGAAGAAAAATGAAAAGCCTAATGAGTATGAAACTGAAAAATCACTAATACCAAGAATAAAATGAGTAAAGAAATAGAAATACAGGTTATAGCGCATTTGATTGATGAGCCTAAAAACTACTTCATCAACTCTTCTCGCTTATCGGATAAGCTATTTGAAGATGATATGCTTAAAAACGTATTCATCGCATACGCTAAATTGGTTAGAGATGGTAAGAAGCCAAACGCAGGCAACATAACAGAGGACGATGATAGCAGAATATATCTTCTTGAGTTAATGTCGCAGATAAGCTACGAAATTGATTTTGACGGGTGGCTCGATATGCTTATTGGGAAATGGAAAGAACGGGAGTTCTCTAAGATTATGTTCACGGCAACACTCTTCAAAAGAGATATAAACGAATCTATACAAGATGTTCAGCAAAAGCTTTCAACCCTCAATGACGTAAACGTAAATGAGCCAAAGCAGATAAGTGAGCATATTGACGATGTATTTAAAACTATCAACGAAAACCAAACTAAGAGCGGGCTTACGGGCATAGACACGGGCTTATATCTACTGAATACATTTACAGGTGGTTGGCAGGGTGGAGATTTGGTTATTGTGGCAGGAGATACCTCTCAGGGCAAAACATCATTATCTCTGCAATTTGCAAGGGTGTCCGCCTTGACTAAGACACCTACCGCAATTTACTCTTACGAGATGTCAACCAAGCAGTTGACCGCAAGAATAATGTCACAGCAGGTAGAGGTTAGTTCAAAGAGTATGCTTATCGGCAAACTCGAAGATGAGCAGATAATATCTATGCGTCAACGCCTGTTCACCTTAAATGGAGTTCCGCTTTATATTGACGATTGCTCTTCATCACAACTTCAATACCTTTTAAATTCAATGACCGCTATGAGTATAGCAAAGGGTGTTAAACTTTTTATTGTTGATTACCTTCAATTAATATCAAACCCGAATAAAGGTGGGAATAAAGAACAGGAGGTGGCGGGTATTGCCCGCGAACTTAAAAATTTCGCCAAAAGGACTAACACAACGGTTATATTGCTTTCTCAGTTGAGCAGACAACAAAATAAGAGAACGGGTAGCGAGCCGAGATTGTCCGACCTGAGAGATAGTGGTCAGATTGAAGAAGCGGCAGATATAGTTATACTCTGCTACCGCCCCGAAGTTTATGGAGTTGGTCAGTTCGATGACGGAGCGCCCACAGACGGGAAAGCTGAATTGATAGTAGCCAAAGGTCGAAACATTGGTTTATCGAGATTTATACTTAACTTTAACAAGGAACTAACCCTATTCAGTAACTACAATGACAGCACAAGCTACAATCAATCGGAATCTAATCCTGACTTTTGAGAGCCTAAAACTCTCTAAGCAGTGGAAAAGGGAATTTAAGAAGGAAGGTCTTGGCGCAGAAATGATAGCCGCAGACGAAAGGACAATACTGATACTCAAACAACTAAAAGACAAAATTATGCTTCATTCTCGATTTAAAAATAAGACAGGAAAGATATTTAAGATAGTCGCCTTTGTCGGGCTTCCTAATTCCGCAACCCTGTTGGGGCACGTTGAGGTGCTTGACGAGGAGAAGAAGGTTACAAGCGTTGTTACTCAGGAGTACATCAGAGAGGGCATTAAAGTAAAAAGAATTGAGTGGTTATGACCTCAGAAGAGCAGAGGCAAGAGCAGTATAACGAGTTCGACTACAACTTCTGCGAGAAGTGTGGTAAGACAGGGTATGTAGATAGCCACCATATCGTTTACCGCTCGGAAGCGCCCGAACACCCAATGCTGAATGATAAGATAAACAGAATACTTGTGTGCCGTAAATGTCACGATTGGTTTCATTTGCGTAAAAGCCACAGAGAAAAGTGGGTAGAAGAAAGAGGATTACGAAACATATTTAAAATAACATAATGGAAGAACTAAAAATTGAAATTTTATGCGGAAACAATATCGAGATACTTAAATCATATCCCGATAATTATTTTGACAGCATAGTAACCGATGCCCCTTATGGGCTATCAGAAGAGCCTGATGCAGTGGAAATGCTTAAAGCGTGGGTAGAACACGGGTATTTTGAACACAATAAAAAAGGGTTTATGGGAAAAGAGTGGGACGCGTTTGTTCCGCAACCCGTATTTTGGAAAGAGGCGTTTCGCGTTTTAAAATCAGGCGGTCACGTAGCGTGTTTTTTTGGAACTCGAACCTATGACATTGGGGTTCTTGCTATGCGACTTTCGGGTTTCGAAGTAAGAGATTGCGTTCAATGGATATACGGAAGCGGATTTCCAAAAAGCCTTAATATTGGAAAAGCCATAGATAAAATGTATGGTGCTGAAAGAGAAGTTATAGGTTACGGGCAAAAAGGAAGAAACGAAGCAAAACAATGGGATGGTTGGGGAACTCAATTAAAGCCTGCTTACGAGCCTATCATAATCTGCCGTAAACCAATATCAGAAAAGTCAATAGCGGAAAATGTGTTAATGCACGGCACAGGGGCTATAAACATTGATGCGAGCAGAATATCAGTTAATCCTTTGGTTGATGAGATGAAGCGAGAGGTTTATCGTGGTGAGCGAAATGAAGATAGTGATTGGGGTTCAAATAGTGGGTTTAAAAACGAAGCCAATAAATTTACAGTCGTTCCGCCAAATGGTAGGTTTCCATCAAATGTTATACTAACGCATTCTTGCGACTGTGTTTGTATGGGGTTAAATAATGATGGTACTGAGGTTTGGGAGTGCGTTGAGGGTTGCCCTGTTAAATTAATGGATGGGCAGAGCGGGGTTTTAAAAAGCGGGAAAATGACATCAGACCACACCCGAACAACAAGTGGTTCTCCAAATGGGATATATGGTAAATTTGACGTTAATCACCCGCTTTCAGAAACCTATGGTGACGAGGGTGGCGCTTCCCGCTTTTTCTACTGCGCCAAAACAAGCCAATGGGAAAGAAATTATGGGCTTAAACAATTTGATGATAAACAATCAAAAGGTGGCGGAGGAACATATAACGAAGAGGCGGCAGGTAAATTTGGAAGTATAAAAGCTGTTGCTAAAAACTTCCATCCAACAGTGAAGCCTGTTTCCCTAATGCGCTACTTGGTGAAACTAATTACCCCTGTTGGCGGAATTGTTCTCGACCCGTTTAATGGTAGTGGCACAACAGGGATTGCGTGCAAACAAGATGGGTTTAATTATGTGGGTATAGATATTAGCCAAGAATACTGCGATATAAGCAGAACAAGAATTGCTGAGTGGAGAGATGAAGTTACAATGCAAAGAATAAAACAAGTAGAAGATGTGTCGCCAAACCAATTAAACCTTTTTGAATAAATGAAAGACAAAGAACAAATCATCGAAGCGTTTTACAACGAATTTCCTATGATAACCATTCTCGCAAAAGGCGAGAGTAAAGAGCCTGTAATCTCAGCAGCAGAGAAGTGGTGGGAGGCAAATAAACCAAAAGATGCAACACTATCGTTTTGGATGAATGGAATGCCGAAACTGACCTTTAAAGAATTATTGTAATTATTTTTACATAAATGTATTTTATATGCACTTAATATATATTTTTGCGCTATGGAAAAAGTAAGACTATTAATAGACCTGCCTGTAAAGGTGTCAGACGCTATAAAGGCGAAAGCGAAGAAAGTAAGCCGAAAGCGCAAGCAATATATTGAATTGCTTTGCATTGAAGACGCAAAGAAGAAGTAAGAGTTATTAACCTTAATCTTTTAAAATGACGATAGCTTATATCAGAGTATCAACCGATGAGCAGGCAAGCGAGGGCTTCTCGTTAGGAAATCAGCGCAGACGCATAATGCAATACTGCGATTTCAACAAACTACCTGTGCCACTAATCTTTACAGACGAGGGTGTATCGGGTAAAAAGCAGAAGAACCGCGATGGCTTTAAGGCGATGGCTCAGTTTGCCACCGATAACCCTGTTCAAAATATCATTATCTATTCCCTTTCAAGGTTAGGTAGAAACGCGGTGGAAACACTGCAATTCATTGACGAAATGAACAGGTTAGGTATTGGTGTTCACTCTCTTTCGGAGAAGTTAGACACCAACTCAGCTATGGGTAGATTTTTCCTTACCGTCCTCTCTGCGCTATGCGAACTTGAGTCGGGGCAACTCGGTGAGCGCGTTTCCTCTGTCTTACAAAATAAGAAATCTTCGAGCGAGCAGTATTGCAAGAAACTTACAGGCTTTGATGTTGTAGATGGCAAGTTGATACCAAATGCGTTTATGGAAAATATCAAGGCTGTGTTTCAGCTTTCTAAGAGTGGAGCGAGTGATGTTTTCATAGCCAAAAAACTCAATGCGCTTGGAGTAAGAACGGTAAACGGAAAGAAGTTCCGCCACTCGGGGGTTCGCAAAATCCTAAACAACGAAATCTATAAAAGCTACCTATGAAACTAATCGCGATAATTGGAATGATACTAAGCGTATTTATTGCAGGAGTTTCGATTGGTATGCTTGGTAAGAAAATGGTATATGTTGATTGTGGAATAAGCAAGGATATGGAGTTTGTGTGCGAATTTGTAAGTAGCGACACGACTATTCAAAAGTATATGCTTGACCCAACATACAGAATACAGGTTAAACACGCTATAAAAGACATAAAATGAAAGAGGTAAAATTTATTATTGCAGAGGCGGAGGCGGAGATAACCAAGCTTTTAGGTTCAAGGGTTAAGTTATACCTGAGAATGCAGGCTGATGACGAGAGTGAGGTTGTTCCCGAAGAAGTGTTTGAGGCTGTGGAGTTAATCACAGGGGTATCAAAGGCGCAGATAAAATCTCCCAAGAGAGATAGAAGAATATCAGACGCAAGAACAATGTTCTGCTATGTTCTTAGAAATCACAGCAAGCTATCGCTATACTCAATCGGGGCTTTAATCGGGAACAGAGACCACTCGACTGTTATTCACGCAATATCAAAGTGTGTTGAGTTGCGTAACGCAAACGATTTCTTTGCCCCGCTTCAACGTGTCTATACTCACCTAAACCTATTGATGCCCAATGAGAAGTAAGCCCGAATACGAATTATCGAAAGCAGTATCAACCTACTTGAAACTGCAATACCCTAATGTTATTTTCCGCTTTGATATGGCGGGGCTTAATCTAAGCAAGGCGCAGGCGGGAATGAATAAGGTTATTCAGCGTGGCACGGGCTACCCCGACTTGTTTATCGCAGAGCCGAGAGACGGCAATCACGGGCTTTTTATTGAGTTAAAAAAAGAAGGAACTAAGCTGTATAACAAAAACTACCAATACAAGAACGAGCATTTAACCGCGCAGGCGGAAATGATTGAGGCTTTAAGGGACAGAGGCTATTGGGCAGCATTCGGAGTTGGCTTTGATAATTGCAAATTAATAATAGACACTTATCTTGGAAAATAAAATACAGGCTTTACAGAAGCTAAACGAGAAAATGATTGACGCTATGTACGAGAACCGCCCCACAAAGGATGTTACGCGGGAGGAGTGCAGAGAGTTATGGGAAGAAACGGTATGGTGCAAAATTCTAAAAAATGAAATACGAGGATATAAAAATGAGCAACAAGGAGAAAATCCGCCAACTGCGAAGTCTTATAGCCCGCCACAAGGGTTGTGAAACAAAAATGATGTACCCTGCGGTAATCAGACAAATCGAAAAATTACAAACCCCAATACAACTTAAATTATTCTAAAAATGGAAACAAAAATTCAAAAAGCAACAATTCAGAAAACCACAGACTGCTTATCTGAAATTCACTATCTCTTGGGCGAAAACCCGCACATATCGTCAGTAAGACTTGCGGAGATATGCAAGCGCCACCTTGTAGGAACGGATATCATAACCTATGCTGTGAAAGCAAAACTGATTCAATATCTTGATAAGAGGGGTCATTACAAATCCTTAATGGTTAAAGTTGAGCCTATTCACGCAAGGAGAATGCTTGAGGTAAGGGCTGCGTGGCAGAAAGAATTAACAAAGAAAAGAGCAGAGAAGCCAACAGGGTTTTTTGGCAGAATAAAGAACTTCATCAAATACATTTTTAATTATGGAAAAGCTAAATAAATTAATACAAGGGCTGTCGGTGGTATCCAAGCACCTGCACAATACCGATGAACTTTTCGCTGACGGATTTAAGTGCGCCAAAGCCATTGAGTATGCTCGGTGGCTACAAAGCGATGATTGCAAATACGTCCTGCTTGATGGTAGTTGGGAGAGCGTTGATGGCGACTCTATCACAGACGAAGACCTTTATATTCAATTCTTAAAAAACAACCCTTAGTATGATTTTAGTTCAAATAGCATTTATTATAGCACTTGTCTTGGCATTTGACTTATTCTTCCCGATTATCAAATCAAGGATAAGCCTTGCGATTAAGAAGCGCAGGCTCAGACGAGTAGCGAAGCGATACAAAGAGGAAGTGCGCAAAAATATGATGGCGTTATGATTTCTAACGGACTACACTCAGCACTCAAAGACGGTGAGCCAACAACAGGGGCGCTCACGTTGGAAGATTTCGAGCGGTGGATAGCCGAGATTACAGCAAAGAAAGTGTGGGATAAAAAGCCAAAGATGTATTGCAGCAAAGACTTCTTTGAAAAGGCTCTTGCCGAAAGCGGGAAGCGTTGGCTAAAGCACTTCTTAATCGCGGTGGATGTAACGAGTAATTTGGAGGGACTTAATTATGTTGCGTCCTTAAAACTTAACGAAATAGCCGAGTTCCCGTGCGGTGAAAAGAGTGATGTTTTCGTCAACGCAGGAAACTCTGATGCCAACTGCCACAGGAAAAGATTTACGAAATCAATCAAATTAGTAACCAAAACCCCAAGCACCTGTGACGGGTGTGTTTATAATAACGAGAAATGACACACAAACATAAATTCACTAAGCCAAAGAAAGAGGATGACGGCAGGTTCGTAGCCGAATGCGAATGCAGTCTGTCTGTTTATGAGATGACAATGGATAGGCTTGTAGCCACAATAGATGACTACGAAAATAACCCCGATAAATACGGGGTTGGAATACCCTCTGAATACAAAACCCTTAATTGGCTTATAGGAAATCACGACCCTGTTGCCCACACCCACACCTTCCCCGCCCCGAATTGGGACGGAATGTTTTTTAGAACAAAATGCGCCTGCGGATACAAGGTTTCGGGCAATTCGTCTGACGATGTACTTAAACTAATATTTATGCTATGACACACACAATAACCATTGAAGGGTTGAGCGAAGAAGAGTTCGACCGTATCACCGACCTGTTGAGGTCTTCTGAGAAAACCGACCAAACAAGGTTGTTGAAATATTGTCTTGAGGCAATGCGGATGTATCATTCAGCATTGTTTAGCGGCAGGCATCTAAGCGACAGAGACATCGGTGAACTGCGAAAACTCAACACTGAACTTTCTGAAATGTTCCCTGAGCGATGAAAAAAATCGGCTACATAGATTACCTCGACACGGGCATATTCCCCGCCACAGTCCTGTTCGCCTACAACGTCTCGCTGACCGAACTGCGCAAGGAACTCCGCGCTCAGAAGTGTAACGCCTACCTAAGCGGGTTGGTAAGTGATGACTACTCGGAAGGAGATTGCCTGACTTTGCATAGGACGGAAGGCGAGAAAGAACTTTTCTACCTGATTATTAACAGGAAATTCACATTCTCGGATGACGACCACTGCTTTCTTGCCCACGAGATACTACACCTATGCCAAGACATACTACCTTTCTTTCTTGACCGCACTAAGGAAGAAGAATGCGAAGCCTATATGCACACACACCTAATGAAACAAGCACTTAAAACAATCAGAAAATGAAAAACCTAAACCCATGATACAAAAAATCCTCGCCCACTTCGGCTATGTGCCCGAAATCAGGCTTCGCGTATCAGAAGCCTACACACAAAAAGTCGCAGCCGACCTGCGTGAAGTCGTCCTTTCCCCCCACTCCATTCGCGCAATGGAAATCACAACCCAAGTCAGGTTCGACCACGAATGCGAAAAGGTCGGCTTCTTCGGAGCATACCCAACGCAACAGAAATTCGCCAACGAGGAATGAAAGTCACAACCCTCAACTACACCATTAACGGCATCCGCATCGAGCAGGTTTACTTCCCCCCTTATGCACGGAGACCTCGAGCAGTATAAAAACAACCCCTTTTATACCGTCAAGGAAATTGACAACGAACCACCACCCCCAATCTCTGACGAAGCCCTTAACAAAATAGCGTGGGAATACTTCCCCGAGAATACAGTCAGCCACGAAGAGTTCCGCGAAATTTGGAAAAAGAGATACCGCAACCAAATGTAGTCACTACACGCTCATAAGTTTCATTTAACATCATTTAATTATGTATAAAATCATAGCATACGGCTCTCTAAGACCAAATCAATACAACTTTAAACGTATTGTTGACCTCTTCGGAGAAACCGCCATAGCCCTAATCGAACCCATAACCCTCAAAGGTTTCCAAATGCACGACTTAGGGTACTACCCCGCTGTTACTCCCAACCCAAACAAGTCCATAACAGCCGAAATCCTACTCCTATCCCCCAAAGCATACGACTTCATTGACCGTATGGAACAAGGTGCAGGGTATATCCCACTATCAATAAACACCCCAAACCATAAAAATATCACCCTATTCATTATGAAGTCCTGTAATGCCCCCATTATCCCATCAGGCGATTGGAATGTAGTCTGTACTCGTAATTAATTTTACACCACTTTTATAACACAAGCATTATCACAACATTATTATTAGCCGAATTATAGAGAAAGGGTATAAATGGTGCATTTTTGCGGGGTGAGCGGTATGTTTGAAAAAAATTTCAGCCCAAAAAAAAATATCCCCCCCTGTAGACTCCCCCCCCCTCAAAGATATTTTTAAGGCTGAAAAGGTAAACCAATCCGAGAAAAGAAATTGAAACCAAACAAACCAACCCGACAGGACAGGCAGGCACAGCGCAGGACAGCAGACAAGAACAGGACAGCACCGCCACCCGATACCAACCAACAAAACCGCTACCAAGCAACGATGGTAGCAGAACAGAACAGAGAACAGCAGTAATTTAACGCAGTTTAACGCAGTTTAATACCTTTGTGGCACAACCATACCAACTAATGAAAGAAAAGCCCGCAAAAGCGAAGAAAATCATACGAAAGCAGTATTATTTTAATCCTTACAATAAACTCAGCCCATTATACGACCAAGACAAACACGCAGAATTGATACGAAGGCAGGAGAGATACAACGGACAGAGTCAACTTTGGCAGTTACCGGTAATAGAAGGGATATACTTGATAGGTATTGAGCGGAAGATATGGAAGAGTAAGCGCACATTCTTTAATTCTTTGCGCGATGCAGGCAGTAAATTTACATACCAAAGCTACTACAAATTTGTGTCAGGGCAGTTTAGATATTTGAACAGCGAAGTAATAACAATAGGTTTATTCCTTTGCGCGACCGACATAGTAACAGCCCACCAACGAGGATACGACCAAGCACAGAAGATATTGAAACGCTACAAATAGCCATTCATTAAAGGTAACTAATTAAAGGGGATAAACACCCCTTTTTTTATACACTTTTTCGCCCTCTTTTCAACAGCTAAAAAGCCAGTGTTTTTTACGACATAACAACGTGTTAAAATAGCACATAACAACGTGTTAATATACGATGATAGCAATACTATTATGATAATTTTATTCGCCTTGATATTCAGAGAGATAAGAAATATATTGAGCAGGTTTGTATATATATACTATTTTAGCCCCTGATAGTTCACTAATAACAACCCCCAAAACAACAAAATTATGGAAACGAAACGAAAAAAAATTAGCACCAAAACCGCGTATCTACAAGCCTGTAGAGATATGAAGGCGGAAAAAAAGAACCTACAAAAGCAGGAGCAAATACTTTACCAAAAGCTATTGAAATCCGCACCCGAGTCGGCAGTTCAATTTTTATGCTCATTTCAACACACATTTATATCTATCTAAAATTATGGAAACGATACTACATTTATTAGGACTTTGCCCCGACCATCTACAGCACGTTGATTTATTCGACTTGTTAAAGGTAACAGGACAACAAACAATGTTAATTATTAATGAAATTAAAACGATAATACTAATCCTTAAATCTAAACTACAATGAAAACGACACCCGAAACAGCCGAAGAAATCATTTTACACCTTTGCGACATTTGCGAAGAGAGCCACGCAGAAGAGCCAACAGAGACACAGGACGGCAACGCTTGTAGTACTTGCATAGCGGATTTTACAACGTGCGGAGATTGTGGAGAAGAACACCGCGACACCAACACCACCGCAAGAGGAAGGAATGTGTGTGATACATGTAGCAACGAACATTATTTTACTTGCAATGATTGTAACGACCTTCATCATATAGACGATGTTTATAATTCAGGAGGAGACCAATATTGTGAATCCTGTTATGATTCACGTTTTACAACGTGCGGAGATTGTGGGGAATCCGTAGATTCGGAGGATGTTACAGAAACGCAGAACAATAGTAACGTGTGTGATGATTGCATAGACCAACACTACCACCAATGTGAATTGTGTAGTAGATACATACGTGCAAGGGAAACTTGTAATAGCAGAAGTTGCAGGGATAACAATATTCACGAATATAGCTACAGACCGACTCCATATTTTAACCTTGCCAAAGGAGAGAAGAAGGAGAAGAATCAACCCTTTGCAGGAATAGAAATAGAATTTGAATGTATGAGAGGAAACCGCGAAAAGCAGGCAAAGGACAGCACCGCTGAAAATTTGTTTTATGTGAAACGTGATGGCAGTTTAGATGATGGACTCGAAGTAGTCAGCCACCCATTGAGCCAACGATTCATATCGGAGAATGATATTTTTAATTTTACTTGTAAACTAAAGAACTCAGGTGCAAGAAGCTACAACACCACAACGAGCGGAATCCACGTTCATTTGTCTAAAAACGCGTTCACTACATGGCAACTTTACCGCCTACTGAAATTTTTTAACGACAACAAGAAATTTATCTTGATGATAAGCCAACGTAAGGAAGAGCAGTTGAATCGTTGGGCATCATTGAGCAGTAACGACAGAAGAGCCTTGTTAAGCTACGCAAAACGCAAATACCAAGACAACCGATACAGCGCGATAAATATGCAACCGAGCAACACGATTGAATTTAGAATCTTCAGGGGAACGCTCCGCAAAGAGTCGATTCTTAAAAACCTTGAGTTTTGCTTCGCGATATTCTACTTTACTCAGGAGAAAACCGAGAAGGAGATGAAAACCGCCAATTTTGTTTCCTACATTAACGAGGACAGGAACAAGAGCCAATACAAGCACCTTATTAAATTTTTATCAAATAAACAAATAACTAACTTTTAAAACCCCAAAATTATGTGTATAATAGCAGTACTCCCGAAAGGAGAAAGAATCGAAAAAACGACCTTCAAAACGATGTGGAATAACAACCCCGATGGCGGAGGTTATATGTTCGCGTATAAAGGCAAAATTTACGTGAAAAAAGATATGAAGTTGAAACCATTATGGAAGCAGTTTGAGAAGGACAGAATCACGCACCCCGATACAAATTTTATTCTACATTTTAGAATCGGGACAAGTGGATTCTGCAACCTTGATAACACGCACCCATTTAGAATCACTGACAATCTTTATTTTTGCCATAACGGTATTCTCAGCAGTTTTGAGAAGAAAGGCAGTGACGCGAGTGACACCCGACATTTTAACGCTGAAATTTTACAGCCGTTGTTGACAGGACAAGAACACCTCATTAAGAATGTAGCAATACAACAGATGTTGGGCAGTTATATTACAGGCTCAAAATTTGCTATTCTGAATCATTTAGGGGACGTTGTAATAATCAACGAACAAGCAGGTCAATATGATGGTAAAATATGGTATTCTAATGGGAACTATAAAGCGAGTAAGTATAACGACTACAGCCAATACAACTACATAGGATACGGGAAAAGTAAAGGGTGGAAACCTAAATTTAACCAAGCAAGGGAATGCGATTATTGCCACAGCATACTAAGCCAAGACAATATCGGAGACCTTTGCAAATGGTGCAGTGGAGAAGATGTGGACTTTTGTAAAAACTGTTATACTAATCCAATAGTTGACAGTGACTCAGTTTATTGCCTTGATTGTAAAGACCTCAAAGCAATGATGAACGGGCAGATAGACTACTAAGCAACACCGACCACCAAGAACAGGAGCGGAAATTTTAACCGCTCCTGTTTTTTTTGCCCCTGAGAAGGGATAACACCAAGAGGAGAGAGAAACCGCGAGAGAGAGTAGATAAATAGGCAACAGAGCCACCGAGCCAACCGCCACCAAGACCACCAAGACAGAACACCGCTAAAATTGAGTTAGTCAATTTTAACGCATTACAACGACTTTTACCCAATTTAGGGGAAAAGATACAGCGAAGGGGATAACGTGCAGGAGAATGAAGGAAAACA
>Ga0209596_1002896_pt1 | contig 13873 bp, 15 predicted proteins | sample M_130807_MF_Meta_FD_187314 | JGI IMG/M metagenome (GOLD analysis project Ga0209596, IMG submission 187314) | Freshwater microbial communities from Lake Montjoie, Canada to study carbon cycling - M_130807_MF_MetaG (SPAdes) (version 2) | ecosystem: Environmental > Aquatic > Freshwater > Lake... | reverse complement strand
GCGGTGCCGCGCAGTTACCGCGACCTTCCGCTGCGCCTCGCCGAATACGGCACCTGCTACCGCTACGAGCAGAGCGGCGAACTTTTCGGCCTCATGCGCGTGCGCGCGATGCAGATGAATGACGCGCACATCTACTGCACCGAGGAGCAGTTCGCGTCCGAATTCCAGGCGGTGAACGAGATGTATCTGAAGTATTTCAGCATCTTCGGAATCAGCCGCTACCAGTTCCGTTTCAGCACGCACGACCCGAAGGAACTCGGGAAGAAATTCGTGGATCAGCCCGATCTCTGGCTGAAGACCGAGAAGATGGTGCGCGACGTCCTCGTCGCCTCCGGCGCGCCTTTCGTTGAGGTGCCGAATGAGGGCGCATTCTACGGACCGAAGATCGATATCCAGATTTGGAATGTCATCGGCAAGGAATTCACGCTCGCCACGAACCAGGTGGACTTCGCCGTGCCCGCGCGCTTCGGCCTCACCTACCGCGACCGCGACAACACGGACAAGACTCCGCTCTGCATCCACCGCGCGCCGCTCGGCACGCACGAGCGTTTCATCGGCTTCCTCATCGAGCACTACGCGGGCAATTTCCCGCTCTGGCTCGCGCCCGAGCAGGTGCGCGTGCTCACGTTCGGCGCGGAAGAACCGCTCGTGGTCGCCGCCAAGGCGCTGGTCGCCGAACTCCGCGCCGAGGGCGTGCGCGCCGCGCTCGACATCACGTCCGACCCCATCAAGGCGAAGGTCGCGAATGCGGAGCAGATGAAAGTTCACCACATGCTCGTCATCGGCCCGCGCGATCTCGAAGCCGGCAACGTGAGCGTGCGAGTCCACGGCAAAGGCCACCTCGGCGCGAAGCCACGCGGGGAAGTGATTGCGGACATCCTTGCGGCGATCAAGGAACGGCGGGCGTAGGCCGCGCGCCATGAGCTTCGACCGGCTCGCGCCGCATTACCGCTGGATGGAGGCTGTCCTCGCCGGACGGGTGATGCAGCGGTGCCGGCTCGCGTGGCTGGGGGAAGTGCGCGACTCCCGCAACGTCCTCGTCGCAGGCGTGGGCCTCGGGCGTTTCGTCGGGCACGCCCTGCGCGTGATGCCGGAGGCGCGTTTCACGTGCGTAGATGCGAGCCGCGCGATGCTCGATCGCGCAGGCGCCGCCGCGGAGAAGGCGGGCGGGGCCGCGCGCGTGCAGTTCGTCCACGCGGCCTTGCCGGAATGGAAGCCGGAGCCCGCGGCGTACGATCTCATCGTTACGCATTTCTTCCTCGATTGCTTTCCCGAGCCCGCGCTCACCGAAGTCGTGGCGCGCCTCGCCTCCGGCGCAAAGGCGGACGCCCGCTGGCTGCTCGCGGATTTCCAAATGCCCGAGCGCGGCCTGCGCCGCCTGCGCGCGCGGATGGTCCTCTCACTGGCCTACCGCTTCTTCCGATTCATCACGTCGCTTCCCGCGTCCCGCCTCTTCCCGCCCGACGATGCGCTGCGGAGGAATGGCTTTCGCATGCAGCGAACGATGAGCGCAAACTGGAGCCTGCTGCACAGCGACCTGTGGTCGCGGGCGTGCGAATAAGCGCGCACGGGTTCTTTCCCCGCCGCGGAGTTTTCAACTACCAGAGGACGGACTACCGACCGCGGACCTTGTTCTCGTTCCGGCGCTCCGGCGCCTTGTGCTTGGTCGCCCGCACGGATTTTTTCGTGATCTTGGCGCCTTTGGGGTTCGCGTTCTTTGCGGGCTTTGCGTCGCTTTTGCTTTTCTTTGCCGGGGTGGTTTTGGCCATCCGGGGAGATTATGCCCGGATATGAAGCGAGCGAGGATATTTTCCGGAGACGTCGCACGATCCTGAATTTCGGTTTGGGATTCCGTTTTGTGTGAAGGGCGGGCAGCGGGTGCTTTTTGAACTAACACGCTCCGGCGGCTGCGGTAGCTTTCAACGCACGGCTCCGCTCTCAAAACTCTCGTCCCTTGTGCTCGCGTCGGTGGCCGCGCCGTCAGCGGCAGGCGTGGATTTCCAGCGCGACATCCCCTCACGGGGCTGCCGCCGACACCGGAGGAGGCGGATGATTTTGCAAAGGCTGTGGCGAAGGATCGGCAGAAGGCCGTGGAGGCGCTGACGGATCGGCTGCTTGCGTCGCCGCGTTTCGGCGAGCGATGGCGGCGGCATTGGCTCGACAAGGCGCGCTATGCGGACAGCGATGGCTACGAGAAGGACAGGCCGCGTCCGGATGCGTGGCGGTATCGCGACTGGGTGATCGCGGCGGTGAATGCGGACATGCCGTTCGAACAATTCACCGTCGAGCAGATCGCGGGCGACCTGCTGCCGAATGCGAGGCCGGAGCAGAAACTCGCGACCGCCTTTCACCGGCAGACGCTCACGAACACCGAGGGCGGCGTGGATCAGGAGCAGTTCCGCAACGAAGCGGTGTTTGACCGTACGGAGACCACGGGCGCGGTGTGGCTCGGGCTCCTACTTTGTGCTCCTCGCGTTTATTTTTTGTCCAATTCCGTCTTCCGGCGACATTCGTTGGTAGCACATGGTCTCCGAACACCAATTCCTCAGACTCTTCGCAGAGCATAAGCCCCATCTCCGGGCCTTCGCCCATGCGCTCACGCTGCAAGCGGGCGAGGCGGATGATCTGTTGCAGGACGCGTGCGTGCAAATGTGGCAGAAACTTGGGCAGTTGAAGGGTGAGGGCGATTTCCGCGCATGGGCCTGTTCCTTCCTGCGGTTCAACGCGATGAATCGCAGGCGCAGGAACCACCGAAACCCGGTTTCCTTATCCATGGATTTCATCGATCAGCTCGCGGACGAAAATGAGGCCGAAGCGGACCTGGCCGACGCGGAACGGCGGGCGCTGGAAGGATGCCTGGAGGGACTCCCGCCGATTCAGAAAGACCTCGTCCGGCAGTATTATGCCAATGCTGATGTCACCATCGCGGACCTAAGCAAGGAACTGCAACGGCCCGCGGCGGGACTCTACAAGACGCTCCAGCGCGTGCGCGAAACGTTGCGGGCGTGCATCGGGGTGCGGCTCAAGAACGAAGGTTATTCCCATTCACTTGCCAACTGACCAATGAAAACGCCCGAACCCGCCGATCCCGAGTCTGTCCTGGACGAAATGCTGGAGCGCCTGCAATCCAGCGATGCGACCGCTGATGACGCAGCGGAGCTGGAGGCACTGCTAAAAGCGGATTCGGATCTGCGGAGGCGGTTCCGGGCCCGGATGCGGATGGAGGCGCACCTGCGCTGCATCTTTGGCGCGGACCAGTCGGCCCCGATGCTCACATCCTCTGAAAGCACACCGATGAATCCGCCCGCGGCGGGCTCGCGGCTCATCCGGATGCGTCCGCGCGAGATGGTCGCGTGGCTGGGGGCGGCGGCCTGCCTGACGTTCGCGGTTCTCATGTGGAGCACCCGGGAGCGGAATGTTCCGCCTGAAGGGACATCGTTCGCGCGGACTGCCCCGGCTCCGGTTCCGCTCACGGTGGCGCAACAGCGGGAGCAGTTGCTGGCATCCGGCGGCGACGTGCTGCACATCCAGTTCAAGGGTGGCGGAAATGCGGTTGCGACGCGGGCGGAAGGCGACATCGTGTGGAGCAGCGAGAAACAGGCGGGCTATTTGCGCCTGTACGGGCTGGCCGGCAATGATCCGTCGCGGAGCCAGTATCAGCTTTGGATTGTGGACGCAGGCCTGGGCACAAATGTCTTCGTCAACGGCGGCGTTTTCGACGTGAAGAAAGAGACCGGCGAATTGATCCTGCCGATTGTGGTGGAGAATTTAATCCGCGAACCGGTGTTATTTGCCATCACCGTGGAACGGCCCGGCGGCGTTGTGAATCCGACAGGCGACCGCGTTCCACTCGTGGCCCTGGCTCCCTGATTCAGAGCGGCATCGAAAGACTCACATCCCCTTTTAATCACTCAAGACAACCAACAGACACCACCCTGCCATCAATCCAAACCACAACACAAACCAAACCACATAACCCATACCATGCGAAACATCCTCATTCTCACCATGTCGTCCGCCGTCCTCTGCTCGGCGAACATTTTTGCCGCCGATCCCGTCGCCAAAAAGCCGGCCCCCGGGTCTCTCGGATTCGGTACCGAGTCTTACATTCAGAACATCATCAAATTCGTGCCGCTCACGCCTGATCAGCAGAACTCAATGATGAAAATCATCGAGGCCCGGGACAAGTCCCTGCAGGAGTTACGCGCGAAAAATGCGGACAAGTCGCTTGCGGTCAAGCAAGCGATTTTGGCCGCTTACAAGAGCCAGGATAAGGAGGCAATCGCCAAGGCGCGGAAAGAATACGAGGCGCTGCACGCGGGATCTACAGAGATTTACGCGAAGGCGCGGAAGGAACTCGATGGCGTGCTCACTTCCGAGCAGAGGGCGAAATATCAGGAGGGGCGCGTGACGTCTGTGATGAAGTTTGCTTTCGACGGCATGACGCTCACGCCCGAGCAGAAAAAGGAAATCAAAGCCATCGCATTCGCGGAAAGCAGCGGCGTCAACTCCGGCTCCGGCGTTGACTATCAGGAAGACCTGGCCGTGCACCAGGCCGTGCAGTCTGTGCTGACCGCCGAGCAGAAGGCGACCATCGCGAAGAAACGCACGCTCTCGATAACGAAGACGAGGTTTGGCCGTGCGAACCTCACGGGCGAACAGATCAAGCAGATCGAGTCCGCCTACGATGATCTCGCGAAATCAGGGAGTATCAAGCCCGAGGAAATTTACAAAAAGCTGACCGATGCAGTGAACAATCTCCTCACCCCCGAGCAAAAGAAGGCGAACAAGGCCCAGCAAGAAGAGGGTGCGGAGGGTGCGCCGCAAGTCCTGCAAGTCAAGCCAGTCAAGTAGCGCTCAGAGGGTCGCCGAGTAGAGCCAGCGGGCGACCGCTGGCTCTAGTGCGCTGTGAGGTGTCACGACCCAACGGGATGAGAGACCCCGGCCAGTCCAGTTCAGCGGGAGGGGCGGCGCACACTCAATGTGCCGTCCCTACCCCTAATTCACGGGGAACGAATGGCTGCGCGAAATCCGCCGCAGGCAGGCGGCGGCGTGCGGTAACGATCCGTTTGAGATAGGGCCGCGGCTGCGCGAGCGGGAGAGGGAGTTCGCGGGGCGGATGTTCACGACCAAGCGTGTGCTCGTGCCAGTGCGCTGAGGCACGAGGCGTTCACTTGGAACGAGGGGCAGATTGTTCGTCGAGAGACGCAATACGTTCGATCACCCGTGCCGCAGTTGCTCATTGTCGGCTGTCGCTTTGCTGTAAGCGGGTGCCCCGGCACCGTTGAGTATGGGGGGTCGTAAATTGCGTAGGTGTTACGCTACGCAACCTATGGCTGAGACCGATCAAGTTTTGAGTGTGGACGTCGCGGGACGGGTTTGGACACCGCGCGCGGCGCGAGGAAGTGCTCGATGAATTTGAGCGCAGCGGGATGGCGGCGGCGAAAGGATTTCACGCCGCCGGGCTCGCGAGGCTGTGGTTTGTCGCGAAGTAGGCGAGGTTTGAAACGTCGTCAGCTTTACCTCCGCGGCTTGACGCCTTTCCCGCGTCCGCCATTCTCCGCGGCCCGATGAAGCTCGACGCAACACTCATTCGCAAGATCGCCGCCAAGGTCGGCACGCCGTTCTGGTTTTACGACGCCGCGGTGCTCCGCCAGCGGATCGCCGACATCAAATTCATGACCAGCGCGCCGGGCGTGCAGGCGCGCTTCGCGATGAAGGCATGCCCGGCCACGAAGGTGCTGCGCGAGATGGCCGCGGCAAATATTTGGATTGATGCCGTGAGCGGCAACGAGGCGCTGCGTGCATTGCGTGCGGGTCATGCGCCGGGGAACAATCCGGCTGTGGTGTGCTTCACCGCCGACGTGTTCCGCGACAACGCGCTTGATGTCGTCCTTCAAAACAACCTGCTGCCGAACATCGGATCGCCCGGCATGATCCGTCAGCTCGCCGCGGCGGGCTATCGCGGCCCCGTGAGCATCCGCGTGAATCCCGGCTTCGGTCACGGCCATGTGAACACCTGCGACACCGGCGGGCCTTCCTCGAAGCACGGCATCTGGCATGGTGACCTGATCGCGGTGAAGGACGCCGCACTCGCCGCGGGGATGAGCGTCACGATGCTGCACGCGCACATCGGCAGCGGGCCGAAATTTGAGGAGCTGCACGAAAATCTCACGCGGCTTGCGCTCGAGTTCCGCGAACTGATCCCGCACTTTCCGCAGCTCACCGCTGTGAGCCTCGGCGGCGGCATCCCGCACAATTATCGCGACCGCGACGCGCAGGTTCCCATCGAGCCGCTGCGCGAACTTTTCACCTCCTGCCACCAGCGCATCAATGTCGCGGCGCGTCGCGACATCCGCCTCGAAATCGAGCCCGGCCGCTATTACGTCGCGCCGAGCTGCACGCTCATCGCGCAGGTGCATGACATCAAGCGCACGCAGACCAATGCGAAGGGCAGCGGTGCGACTTTCGCGATGGTGGATGCGGGCTTTGTGGATCTCGTGCGCCCCGCGATGTACGGCAGCTACCACCAGATCGAGGTGCTTGGAAAAGAGCACGACGATCCGAACCAGCAGCGCGAACCCATCGTCGTCGCCGGCCCGCTCTGCGAGAGCGGCGACGTGTTCACACGCGGCGGTGCCGACGAGGAACTCGTCCCGCGCCTGCTCCCGCGCCCAGTGCCCGGCGACCTCCTCGCGCTGCGCGATGCGGGTGCGTACGGCTACGCGATGAGCAGCAACTATAACTCCATCGGCAAGGCCCCGCAGGTCTGGGCCGAGCCGGATGGCACGGTGGAAATCATCAGCCGCCGCGAGACCATCGAGGACATCCTGAAAGCCGAGACCAGCGAAAAACTGTAGCCGCCGGGGGAACGAGGCGGGCCGATTTTTCCCCTCGCTCCGCGCGCGATCCGCAACCTGCCTCAGTCCGTCCGCACCGCGAAGATCCGCCGTTGGATGTTGAATGTTGAATGTCCGTTGTTGGATGTTCACCGCATTCCCGTGCGCATCCTCATCGCTCCCGACAAATTCAAAGGCTCGCTCTCCGCACCCGCGGCGGCGGAGGCTATCGCGCGCGGGCTGCGCAGCGTGTGGCCGGATGCGCAGCTCGACCTCGCGCCAATTGCGGACGGTGGCGAGGGATTCGCGGAGGCGCTAAAAGTCGCGCTCGGCGCGGAGTGGGTGAATGTCGCGAGCGAGGACGCGCTCGGGCGGGCCATCGCCGCGAGGTACGCGTGGCTGGATGGCGAGCGGCTTGCGATTTTGGAAATTAGCGAGGCCAGCGGACTGCACAGGATCGCGCCCCATGAGCGAGATCCGCTCCGGGCGGACACTTTCGGCACGGGCATCCTCATCGCGCACGCGATTGCGCGCGGTGCGCGGCGCATCCACGTCGGCCTAGGAGGAAGCGCGACGACGGACGGCGGTGCGGGAATGGCGCGCGCGCTGGGATTTCGCTTCCTCGATGGCGAAGGCTGTGATTTTCCCGCTGCGCCCGGCGCGCTGCAATCGGTCGCGCAAATCGTGCGCCCGGCCGATCGGGTGCTGCCCGAAATTTTCGCCGCGTGCGACGTGCAGAATCCGCTGCTTGGCGAACGTGGCGCGGCACGCGTGTATGGCCCGCAGAAAGGCGCGGATGCCGCGGCTGTCGCGCTGCTCGACCGCGCGCTCACGCGGTTCGCCGATGTGTGCGCGGCGGATCTCGGCTGCGATCATCGCGATGTGCCCGGCTCCGGTGCGGCGGGCGGCCTCGGCTTCGGGCTGCTGACTTTCTGCAATGCAAAGATCCGCCCCGGCTTCGAGATGATCTCGGAGACGCTGCACCTCGGCAAGCGCATCGCCGCCGCCGATCTGGTGATCACCGGCGAGGGACGCATTGACGATCAGACGCTCGACGGCAAAGGCCCCGCGGGAGTCGCCGCGCTCGCGCGCAGTGCGGGCAGGCTCGTGATCGCATTTGGCGGAGCGATCTCGGCGGTAGCGGAGGACTCGGGGGTATTTGACGCGCTCATCCCCATCGCCGACCGCCCGCTCACGGTCGCGGAGGCGATGGCCGAAGCGGCTCCGCTGCTCGAACGTGCAAGCCGGCGTACCGCGCAGCTCATCCGGTTTCCATAGGCAGATGGGGCGAATGGCGGATGCTCGTGCGGCGCACGGGTTTGAAACCTGCGCTCCGCTGCTCCGCGCGTGGAAAAGCAAAACGGGCTTCCCCGCAAAGGGAAGCCCGTTTTGAAATTTGAAGACGGATGTTGTCCGCCCTGCGTGACTACTTCTTCTGATCGGCCGGATCGTCAGGAACGTTGATGCTGTTGATGCCGGAGCTGACGAGGATGTTGATGATGTTCTTCGCGTCCTTGACCGCCTCGTCCTTCTCATCCCCCTTCGAGAGTTCGTTCACTTTCTTGATCAGCTTGCCGAAGCGGAGTTGGAGGTCGGACGATTCCTTGACCGCCGGCCCGCGCTGCTCGATGGCCTTCGCGAGCTTTTCCTTTGCGTCCTTGTAGGCGTTAATCTGGGCTCCCACCTTCGAACTCTGCAACTCAGTCATCTTTTTGTTATTCCCGAGGGTCAGACTTTGGCTGAAGAACAGAACGGACAGCGCCAGTCCCACGAGGGCGATCGGCGTGTGAATCGAGGCGAACGGGTTTTTTTGTTCCTGGTTTTCCATGGTTGGTAAAATTTGAGGGTTTGATTGTGATTAGGGCTGCGGGGCTACGGGGGCGGATGCCTTTGGTGCGGGGGCCGGAGCGGCTCCGCCTTGCTTGGCCTTGGCATCCTGAATCGCCTTGTCCATCTTTTCGAGGGCGTCCTTGTCCGGGATGGCCTTCTCAAACTTGTAATCGTTCAGCATCTCGCGGAACTTCTGATTATTCTTCTTTGCCGCGATGTAGCCCATTTCGACGAGAATGGGGCTGATCACCTTCTGGCCGAGATTGGCACCGGTGTTGATGGTTTCGGCCTGACGCTGGTATTCTTGATTTTGGAGTGTGAAGTTGTCCTTAAGTTCTTGAAACTCGATCTGGTCAGCGAGGAATTTACTTTGGAGCGTGTTGTTCGTCTGCGACGCGCTGAAGCTCCAGAAGCTGAGAACGACGGCGAGCAACGCGAGGGCGGAGGATAGGAGAAATGGTGCGTTTTTCATAGTTGGAGTTTTAAGGGGCGGGATTTGTTCCGCAAGACGCGCCATCCGTCAAGCGGTAAGCGGAGGTTTTTCCCCGTGCATCAGGCCCGAAGCCGTTTCGAAGCCGTTCAGCGGTTTCTTTTCCCCGACTTCGAGAGCCGCGGTGTCTGGATCAGGTTTCCGTTTGCGTCGTAGGTGTCCACGCTCACGGCGATGCCGCCGCCGCCGCGCTGGCTGTAGATGTAGTTCTTCGTGCCGAGGAGATTGTCCTTCGGGCCGTAGATGACTTCCTGAATCACGCGATCCTCGCCGTCCGTCTTGTAGGCGCTCTTCTGATAGATGACGCCTTTTGAATTGTACATGATCGCGGAGACGGGCGCGAGGCGATCGTCGAGTTTGTAAACGACCTTGTGCGTCAACCGCAGGCTCGAATCCAAGAAGGTCTCGGTGGACTCGCGCTTCGAGGAGTCTATGTAGCGCGAGCTTCGCGAACCGTCGGGGAACTCGCGGTTGATGATGCGGATCGCCGGTTCGGCGAGCACTGTGGAAGAAAGGGCGAGGAGGAGTGCGAGCCGCACGGGAAGATTCAACATCCAATGGAGACACTGCGCGCCGGTGGACGCTGTCCGCCTGCGGTGGATGTTGGATGTTGGATGTTGGATGTTGGATGTTTTCATCACGGCTCTCTTACTCCACGGCGAGGAGCTGCACGACGTCAATCGCGAGCTGCACCCTTCTGGTGCTGCTCCTTCGGGATTTTCCGGAAAGCCGAGCGCCGTCCTGCGCCACGGGTCGTTCGTGTCATTCGAGTTCGGCGGGGTGAAAGCCGCGTCCTTCACCGGCTCGCCCATGCCGTGCGCGAGCAGGTAGGGCGAATCCATGCTTTCGATGAACTGCGTGTCGGGCGACCAGCCACCGTGATCCTTGAAGGATTCGGCCTCGATGAAAACTTGATCCGCGGCGAGTGCGGAGCCGGCGAACGATGCGAGCGTGCGCAGGATTTTTTTCATGGGAAGATGAGCGGGGCGGAAATGGCTGGCGCGTTGCGGACACGAAACAAGTGCCGTGAAAAAACTACTTCGCGGCAGGCTTCGTCTCGACCGGTTTGCCCGCGGCCTTCCAGCCGTTGAAGCCCGACTTGAGGTGGAAGATCTGCGTGAACTTGTGCAGTGCGGCGAGTTTCGCGACGGCTTTCGCGCTGCGGTTTCCAGCAGCGCAATGCACGATCAGCGGCCTGTCCGCGGGCAGCGCGGCCAGCTTCTTTTCAAAATCGTCGCCGAGAAAATCCACGTTCATCGCGCCGGGGATGTGGCCTTCCGCAAATTCATCCGGCGTCCGCACATCGAGCACGAGCACGGGGGCCTTCTCCTTCATCATCTGCGCGGCCACGTCCGGCGTAACGTTCACCGTCGTCGTCGCCTTCAGTCCCGCGGGCTTCTTCGCATCCTCGGCGATGGCCCGCGGCGCAAAATTCAGCACGAGACTCAGCAGGAGCACGGGGAGCAGGGAAGGGGAGATTTTCATGGGGGCAAAGCAAAGCCGATCGCGCTGCGTTGGCAACCCGTCACGAGCGGGCGCGGATGAAAATGAAGAGATCGCCAAATTATCCTCTGGCGCTCCGATTCATGAATCGGATTTAACATCCACCACAAATGGTCCTCGAAATCGTCAAATACGGCAATCCGGTGCTCCGCGCGAAAGGTCTGGAGATCAGCGACGGCGACGAACGCGCGCGCAAGCTCGCGGACGACATGCTGGAGACGATGCGCGCCGCGAATGGCGTCGGGCTTGCCGCGCAGCAGATCGGAGTGCCGATCCAGTTGGCGGTGATTGACGTGAGCGGCGTCGAGGATCGCCCGAGCGAAATGCTCGTGGACGGCAAGAGCGTGAGCATCGGCGCATTCATGCCGATGATCCTGGTGAACCCCGTGATCGAACTCGGCAAGGAAACCGAGGAGGGCGTCGAGGGCTGCCTGAGTTTCCCCGAGCTGAATGGCGACATCGTCCGCGCCGCATCGGTGAAGGTGAAGGCGAAGAAGCTCGACGGCTCGCCGCTCGAATTCGAGGCCCGCGGCCTTCTCTCCCGCGCCGTGCAGCACGAGGTGGATCACCTCAATGGCATCCTCTTCATTGACCGGATGAACTCCGCCGTGCGCACGAGCCTCGCCGGCAAGCTCAAGCGGCTGCAGAAGCAGGCGAGGGCATAGGGGACGGGCGGCGGACGGTGCTGACCGCACAGTTTTCCTGCGATTTGAGAATGTGACTGGTGCCCGGTGAAGAGTGACTGGTGGTCAGCGTTCGCGCGTCGTGATTGGAACCAGTCACTATTCACCAGTCACCAGTCACAGAACCCAAGCAAGCAGACCGTCTCAGTTACCTTCCTCCTCCACCTCTCCCTGCGCGTGGACCCACACGCTGTTCACGAGGCCGAAGCTGAACATCAGCACGAGCGCAAAGGTGCCGCCGTAGCTCACGAGCGGCAGCGGCAGCCCGGTGATCGGCATCAGCGCGATCGTCATGCCGATATTCTGGAACACATGGAAGAAGACCTGTGCGGTGATGCCGCCCACGATGAGCACGCCGAACCGGTCCGTCGCGCGCACCGCCGTGATCATGCACGCGAAGATGAGCACGCCGAAAGACGCGATGAGCGCCGCGCCGCCGAGGAATCCCCACTGCTCGCCGATGGTCGAAAAAATGTAGTCCGTGTGCGCCTCTGCCATCGGGATGAGGCCGAGTTCCAGTTGGGTGTCCGGCGCCTTGAATCCCTTGCCTCGGATGCCCGCGGAGCCGATCGCGATGAGCGACTGGTTCACGCCGTAGCTCGTCCCGCGAGGGTCCACGTCCGGGTCGAGGAACGTCACCACGCGGTCTCGCTGATAAGGCTTCAGTCCGAAATTCATCACGAGCGGCATGATCGTCAGCCCGGTGAGCAGCACGACCGCGAGCCAGCGCAGCGGCAGCCCTGCGAGGTAGAGCATCGTGAGGATCACCGGCGCCCACGTGATCGTCATGCCGAGATCCGGTTGCTTCAAGATGAGCGCCATCGCGGGCGCGGCGATGATTCCGGTGCAGAGGATGCGCAGCGATGCGTGCCAGTTGCGCGAGTAGCTGAGGAAAAGTGCGATGGTGAGGATGCCGCCCGCCATCGCGAGCTGGCCTGGCTGGAATGCCGGCAGGCCCGGCAGCTTGAGCCAGCACTTTGCGTGTTGCACCTCGACGCCGAGCTTCGTGTACGTGAGCGCGACGAGCGCGACGCTCCCGACATACAGCGGCACGGCCAGCCATTTCGCCCAGCGAAAATCAATCAGCGTCACCACGAGAAATACGACGATGCCGACACCGATGAACATCGCCTGGCTCTGCCAGTAGCGCGCAGTCGGGTGCGGATACGACGCGCCGTGGATGAAGAGCACTCCTGCCAGCGAGATCGCCACGACCGCCGCGAAGAGCAGCCAGTTCATCCCGAGAAGTTTTCTCAGCAGAGGAGTCATTGGGGAAAATTGAGAGTTGAAAATTGAGGGTTGAGAGGAAGATCGGGGCGGCGAGGAGCCTGACAACACTCAACCCTCAACACTCGCCTCTCAACATTGCCTCACGCAAACTTCGGCACTGCTGCGAGCAGCTTCTTCGTGTAGTCGTGCTGTGGGGATTCGTAGATTTGCTCCGCGGACGCACTCTCCACGATTTTGCCGCGATACATCACGAGCACATGATCGCTGATGTGCTCCACCACCGCGAGATCGTGCGCGATGAAAAGATACGTGAGCCCCAGCTCGTCCTGAAGATCCTGCAGCAGGTTCACGATCTGCGCCTGCACGCTCACATCCAGCGCGCTCACCGGCTCGTCGCACACGATGAATTCCGGCTTCACCGCCAGCGCACGCGCGATCCCGATGCGCTGCCGCTGCCCGCCGCTGAACTCGTGCGGATACCGCTCCATCATCTCCGGTTTCAGCCCGACCTGCTTCATCAGTTCCGCCACACGCGCGCGGCGATCCTCGCGCGTCAGCGTGGGAAAATGAATCTCCAGCGCCTCGCCCACGATTTGGAAAATCGAGAGCCGCGGGTTCAGCGAACCAAACGGATCCTGGAAAATCATCTGCATCCGCCGCCGGTAAGGGCGGAACTCATTCTCGTGCATCGGCATCAAATCGCGCCCCTCGATCAGCACCTCGCCCGACGTCGCGGGATACAGCTTCAGCAGCGCGCGTCCGATCGTCGTCTTGCCGCTGCCGCTCTCGCCGACGAGCCCCACGGTGGTGCCTTTTTCGATGGAAAAAGAGACATCGTCCACCGCCTTCACATCATCCGTGTGGCGGCGGAATATCCCGGTGCGGATGGGGAACCAGACTTTGAGATTGCGGACTTCGAGGAGAGGCACGCTGCGTGTGTCCGCGCTCGCGCCGCCGGTGTCAAGACGGTCGCACTGCATGTCATCACGCTGCCGCGGCCCATGCGTGCCGTTCACGAATCGTCCCCGCAAATTCCAGCACGTAGCCGGCGATTGCGAGAATCATCCCGATGCCCGCGTGCATCGAGAGCTGAGGGGTGAGAGGAAGACGCGGCGGCGTTCTTGGCGCGTGCGACTTTTCCTCTCAACCCTCAACTCTCAACTTTTCCCCCGCCTCACATCCCGAGCCAGCGCATGAGGAGGAGTGCGATGATGCCGCCGGCGGCAAGCTCGAAGCCGGTCTTCACGCCGAGCGGATCGAGCGGCATTCTGAAATGGGGCCTTTTCATGCCATCCAAC
>Ga0209596_1002895_pt1 | contig 13874 bp, 10 predicted proteins | sample M_130807_MF_Meta_FD_187314 | JGI IMG/M metagenome (GOLD analysis project Ga0209596, IMG submission 187314) | Freshwater microbial communities from Lake Montjoie, Canada to study carbon cycling - M_130807_MF_MetaG (SPAdes) (version 2) | ecosystem: Environmental > Aquatic > Freshwater > Lake... | reverse complement strand
CGCTGTAGCTCTGAGCCCGGATCAGCGATTTTATTCATAATGATAGCGAACCTGCGCAACCTTAATGACATTACCTTCAACTCTGTAAACTAACCGATGTTCGTCCGTAATTCGACGAGACCAAAATCCACTTAAGACATGCTTTAATGGTTCAGGCTTACCGATGCCTTCGTAGGGATTGCGAGAAATATCCCCTAGCAAATCATTAACCTTCTTGAGAATCCTCTTATCAAAATTCTGCCAATATACGTAATCTTCAAATCCACGAGATGAAAATTGAATGTTCATTTCATGAGTTCGTCGATGGATTTCGTAATACCACCGCTTCCCTTTAAATCCGAAATTGAATCAAGAAGGCGACGTGCGTTTGCAGGCGACCGAAGAAGATAAGCAGTCTCTTCAAGCGATTCATAATCCTCAAGCGATATCATCACAACGGCTTGATCGCGATTACGAGTGATGATCACTGGATCATGATCCAAGCAAACACGATCCATCGTTGACGCAAGGCTTTCCCGTGCAGCGGTATAGGTGATCGCTTTCATATGGACAATAACCTGTACATGCCGCCACAAATGTCAAGTTTTCTTCCAACGATCGTTGTTGAGGCTACCTAAACGCGGCCTCATTTCCCCGGTTTTCGAACGTCTCAACTCCCCGTTGGGCGGCCACCTGAATCTCTCCCCCTCATTGTTGAGCGGGTTAGGCCCGACGGTTGGCAAGGCTCTGAGGCAACCTCACGACCCGTCAGGCACCGGAGAAACAATCAGTTCATTGTGTCAGAGTGGGCACCGATCCAGGTTCCGCTGACAAAAAAGAGGTGAATCCAATTCGGAAATGGTTCCCTGAGCCCGTTTTTGACCCGTTTTTTCGTTTTCCTGGGTTTGGGGATAGTTGCTGAGAGCTCTTGATGGAGATCTCCGGGCGGCTACGCTTCGGTTCATGATCCCGAACAGAGTTCCTTCACGGTATTCTGTTCCTAGGCGATCTGAGGGAGCCACGGCCGGTGCCCTGGCATCGAAGGCCCGCAAGACCCGATGGACGGTAGGGCTTCTCGCAGTGGCGCTTGTGGCATCGGTGGTGTCGGTCCGATTCCAATCCAGGCGGGTGGATGGAGCGAACTCTGGTTCGGCCACCCAAGAATCCAAGGTGGACGATTCGAGCCCCACCGAACGAAATGAATCTCCGGTGTCTGTCGAATCGGGTTTGGGCACCGAACAGGTCCTTCGGCGGCTCGCGGCCATCGAGTCGATGACACAGGATCCTGAGGAGCGAGTCCGGCTGATCAAGGAGTTGATCCGAAGCGCCGATCTCAAAGCCTCCGGTTGTGGAGCCGCCTTCTGGGATTTCGCCCTAAGCAAACTGACGCCCGAAACGGGCTTGGAAGCCGTCCTAGATACCCTGGGTCGATCGTGGGGCACCGCCGACCGATCCGCAGCCTGGGCCTTCCTGATGGACCCCGAACGCACGTCGGTCGATCCTCATGACAATTTGGGCAGTTCCCAATTCGTGGCGCTGAAGGGGCTGCTTTTGGAATGGATGCGTTCGGACCTACCGGGAGCGCTTGAGCAGGCCCGATCGGTGACGCAACCGATGCATCGGAGGACTTTGCTCATCAATCTCTACACCCAATGGTTGACGAGCGCACCGGAAGACGCTTTGGCAGGATTCTCCACTGAAACCTTCGAGGATGGAGTGGGAGGGCTCAAAGCCTGGATCCTCTTCATGATGCTTGTCGAAGAGAAGCGTCCATCGCTGGTGCCGAAACTGTTGGATTCCATTCCGCGCGAGGTGTGGACCCATGCCGGTGATACGGAGGATGCCGCCCGTGGGTTGGATTGGCTCTCCCATCGGCCGCGACTGGGGGCGGCCATCCTCGAGCGACTGCCTGAGCCCATCGCTCGCCCTCTGGTGAGTTCGCTCGTTCGCAGTTGGACGTACGCCGAGCCGCTGGCGGCCCTGGACTGGTTGTTGGATCATTCGAAGTTGGAGGCGACGGAGCCTCAGGTTTTGGACAACCTGTTCGAACGTTTGGCTCAGGTAGACCCGAAGTCTGCAGTCCACCGGTTCGAGCGGATATCCGCCGAGATCCAAAGCCAATGGGCTCCAACCCTCACGGCCGAATGGGCCGCCCAAGATCCCAGAGCGGCAATGGACTGGGCTCAAGCGAGATGGCAGCAGGGCCAAGGGATTGAACCTCTCCTCCGAGGGACCGAGGCTTGGGTGAAAACCGATCCCGCCGCAGCCGCAGCGTTCCTCCAAGAGATCCTGCCCATAATCACCCAAGCCTCAGAGCGACTCGAACTAGCCCAACTCTGGGTCACCGCCGACCCGTCGGCCGCGTTGGATACCTTCCGTACCCTGGCTCCAGCCGAGGCCCTAGATGCCCGGCTCAACCAAGCCTTGCCGACGGCTGCGGCGGCCGACCCTCTGGCTGCTGCCAGCGCCGCCCTGAAGATCAGCGACCCGATTGTCCGCGGACAAACCGTGGCCAAGGTGGGATTCCAATGGGGCTCTCGCAGTCCGGAAGAAGCCATAGACTGGGCTGCTTCACTGCCGAAAGGCGGCGAGCAATCGATGGCGATCCGCAACATCTACCGGGCTTGGGGCATCAACCAGTTCGAGAGTGCGACCACGTCGCTGGGTCGACTCGAACCCGGCCTGCGAGATCAGGCGCTGGTCGGCATCATCCATGAGCGCATGAACAACTCACCCAGCGTCGCCGCCAGCCTGGGGCTGCGGGTCAACGATTCCCAGACCCGGGCCGAGTTGCTCGACTCGGTCTTCCAACGCTGGGGGCGTTCCAGTCCGGCCGAGGCCTCCGCGTGGCTGCAGAAGTCAGCCCTCCCTCAGGCCCTTCAAACACAACTCAAAGCACGGATTCCTTAGAGCCTGTCTGAAAATGGGGAGGGGTTCTGTTTGGGAGGGAAGGGTTCGATTGGCAAGGCGCGAGGAGGAAGCAGACCCGCAGCGGTCTGTGACCGACAAGCAACGCCGCCAGCGGACCCTTCCCATTTTCAGACAGGCTCTTGGCATCCCTGGGTCAGTGGTTGGGAGGATGCTCCGAACTGAAGCAGTGGAAACCGTAGGGTCTATCATGCCTGAAGCTCGCACCTGACGATTGGATCCCTGTTAGCGGTCGGGAAAGCGGTGTCGCCGATGAGATTGGATGCTGGGCAGACAACCGTCTTGTCGTGCTGCCTCCACACAGGCGCAGTCGGCTCGTCGGCGAAAGAGGCGAGCCACGCCGATGAATCCACCACGTTCATACTCGGTCGCCCTCGCGAACAACTGAAGTATCGATGCCTTTGAGATAACCTCGCAACGCTCGCACATCCCGAATGGGGATGACCTCAATACGATTGCGGAAGGCCAATACGTGGGCTTTTCCTCCAGAGCGAAGTCCCATGGACTCCCTGATCCGCTGAGGGATGACGATTTGTAACCTTGGCGAAATAGTCACAGTTTCCATGCGTTTTACGGTATGGCGATCGATGCGTAAATTAAGCCGTACTTCTGCCGAACTCGAGTTGTGGCGTGCGCCTCAACGCCTCCCCCCGCTGGTCCGCCACCCAAATCCTTCCAGACTCCGATAGAGAGTCTGATAGCTCCCGGCGGCAGCGAGATCGGGTCGGAGCAAGCATTGGAACGTCGACACCCTGATCCCCCCTCGCGCGACAGCGCGAAAGCTCCTCCTGTCCCCACGTTCCCTGCGAGCGCAGGACCGATCCCGCGGAGCCACTGCAACAACATCAGTATAGTAAAGAGTGTCCCCTTTTGTGTAAATAGGTGAGACAGACCCCCTACCCCTCGCAGACACCGGTGGCAGCGGGATCGGGCCGGAGCGAGCATTGGAACGTCATCATCCTTACCCCCCCTCGCGCGACAGCGCGAAAGCTCCTCCTGTCCCCACGTTCCCTGCGAGCGCAGGACCGATCCCGCGGAGCCCCACCCGCGACCCACCCGCGACTCAGCCCCATCGCCAGACCAACAACACAGCCACACACCCAAAACTCACCCGATCACCCCGACCACCCGCTTTAACCCATGACGCGTCCGAACCGCTTCGGGTACTCTGCCGAAAGTGATCCCCCGAGTCCTGACCCAGTTCCTTGCAGGCATCCCCGCCATCGTGCGGACCCTCGCGATCGTGCTGGCCCTCGGCTCGGACTACGCCCGAGTCCACGCTGCCGTCCGGCCGCCCGACAACGCCCGCGACCATTGGGCCTTCCAGCCCGTGCGTCCCGTCACGATCCCCGACACCGGCACCCCCGGATCGACTCAGAATCCCATTGACCGCTTCCTCCTCGCCCGGCTCGAAACCGCCGCAATCCAGCCCGCCCCGCCGGCCGACCCGCGCACCCTCATCCGCCGCCTCAGCCTCGATCTCACTGGCCTTCCCCCCGAACCCGCCGACGTCGACCGCTTCATCACCGACACCGCCCACGACCGCACCGGCGCGACCGACCGACTCATCGACCGCCTGCTCAACTCCCCCCGGTACGGCGAACGCTGGGGACGCCATTGGCTCGACGTCGCCCGCTACTCCGACACCAAGGGCTACGTCTACGGACGCGAAGAACCCCGCTTTGTTCACGCACCCGCCTACCGCGACTGGGTCATCAATGCCCTCAACACCGACCTGCCCTACGACCGATTTCTGGTGCTGCAACTGGCGGCCGATCAACTGGTTCCGGCCGATTCCCCCGACCTCGCCGCCCTGGGCTTCGTCACCGGCGGCCGGCGCTTCCTCGGCGTCACCCACGACATCATCGACGACCGCATCGACGTCATTACCCGCGGCACCCTGGGACTCACCGTCGCCTGCGCCCGTTGCCACGATCACAAATACGACCCCATTCCGACGGCCGACTACTACTCCCTCTACGGCGTGCTCCGGGGCAATGACGACCAACTGGTGACCTTCAACGAACCGCAAGATTCCCAACTCGCCACCCTCCGAAAGAAATCCTCCGACCAGATGCGCCTGCGCCGTTCCGAGGCCAACGCCCGACTGCGCGAACGGGCCGGCGACTACCTCGCAGCACAGTTGAATCTGAAGGACTACCCCGAAGAAGGCTTCGACCAACTCCTCTCCCCCAGAGACATCATCCCCATGTCGGTACGCCGTTGGCGGGATTTTCTGAACGTGTCGGCCACTCCCGACCACCCGATCTTCGGACCCTGGCGGATCCTCATCGCAGACCTGCATCACCTGCCCGACGCCGACTGGCCGTCCGCGGCCGCCCGGGCGCTCGCCGCCTCCCGCCACCTCGCACAGAGCTGGAACCCACGGGTGGCTGCGGCCTTTGCCCAAGCGCCGACCTCCCGGACCGAGGTCACCCGGCGCTACGGCGATCTCTTCACCCGGGTGGAAAACGACTGGAAGGCCCTGATGGAGGCCTCAAAAAAGGCTACAAAACCGATCGACCCACAGGCCGGTACTCCCGCCCCGATCAACCCGATCGCCCTGCCCGATCCCCACGCCGAAACCCTGCGGCAATTCCTCCTCGATCCCACCTCGCCCACCACCGTTCCCGACACCGGAATGGTGAACACCGAGTTCTTCTACCCGACCGATATCACCGTCGAACTCTGGCAACTCCAGGGTGCGGTGGACCGACGCCTCATCGCCCTCGGTGTCCAAGCTGCACTCGTGCTCGTCGATCGCCCCCCGGAACCACAGCCCGTGGTGTTTCGCCGTGGTAGCCCCTCGCAGCCGGGACCCGAGGCCCCACGCCGCTTTCTCGAAGTGCTGTCCGGTCCCGACCGCCGCCCATTCCAGAAGGGCAACGGCCGCCTCGAACTCGCCCGAGCCATCGCCTCGACCGATAACCCGCTCACCGCCCGCGTCCTGGTCAACCGCGTCTGGCAACACCACTTCGGCACCGGCCTGGTCAAGACCCCCAGCGACTGGGGCCTGCGCGCCGAAGCCCCGAGCCACCCCGAGCTGCTCGACTGGCTGGCCCTGCGCTTCGTCGATTCAGGTTGGAGCCTCAAGGCACTCCACCGGCTCATCGTCTCCAGCGCCGCGTACCAATCGGCTTCCCAAGGACACGATGGGCGCAGTGCGGACGAACGGAACCGAATCCAGAAACTCGATCCCGAGAATCGCTGGCTCGCGCACTTCCCGCTGCGCCGATTGGAATTCGAACAACTGCGCGACGCCCTGCTCACCGCCTCCGGCCGACTGGATCCCCGGATGGCCGGTCCGGCCGTAGGTCTTCTCGAACCCAACAACCACCGACGCTCTGTCTACGGTTTCGTGGACCGACAATTCCTCCCCGGTGTGCTGCGCACCTTCGACTTCGCCAACCCCGATTTGCATGTGGCCGTCCGGCACGAAACCACCGTGCCGCAGCAAGGGCTCTATTTCCTCAACGGTACCTTTGCCGCCGATCAGGCTCGGTCGCTGGCTAAGTCCGGATCCGCACTGTCTCCCACAGCCCGCATCCACGACTTGCACCGACGCCTTTTCCAACGAGCCGCCCGACCCACTGAAATCACTGACGGACTCCGATTCGTGGCCGCCGCCGAAACCGCGCCTGACCGACCTGTCCTGCCGCCGATCGGCCCACCTGAGCCACGACTGAGCCCGTGGGAACAGTACGCCCACGTGCTCCTCCTCACCAACGAGTTCGCCTTCGCCGATTGAACGACCTGCTCCACCTACCATGCCTTCCAGGTTCTCCCCATTTTCCAGCCAGAGCTCGCATCGGCCCTCGCTCAGTCGTCGTGATTTTCTGACCCGATCCGGCCTCGGCCTCGGGGCCCTGTCGCTGCAGACCCTCGGAGAACTTCCTACCGCGACGACCACGGGTTCCTCCATCTCTCCACTGGCCGCCCGTTCACCCCACTTCGCACCGCGGGCCCGGCGCATCGTGCATTTCTTTCTCAATGGCGGGCCGTCGCAGGTGGACACTTTTGACCCCAAACCAGCCCTGGCGAAATACGCTGGCCAACCCCTGCCCGGCCAATACCTCCGCACCGAACGCAAAACCGGCGCAGCCCTGCCCTCGCCCTTCAAGTTCTCGCGCTACGGTCAAAGCGGCTTGGAGATTAGCGAACTCTTCGCCCGCACCGCCGCCCATGCCGACGACATCGCCGTCATCCGCTCCATGCACGCGCAGGTGCCCAATCATGAGCCTTCGCTCATGCTCATGAATTGCGGCGACAGCGTGCAGCCGCGCCCCAGCTTCGGATCTTGGGCGCTGTATGGGCTGGGCACCGAGAACCAGAACTTGCCGGGCTTCGTCTCGCTGTGCCCCGGCGGCTTGCCCATCAAGGACTCCGAGAACTGGCAATCAGCCTTCCTGCCCGGCGTGTTCCAGGGAACCTTCGTCGATCCGCAGCACCGAGAGGTGGAGCGACTCATCGAGAACATTCGCAGCCCGCACGCCACTCCGGGCATGCAACGCCGGCAGCTGGATCTGCTCGCCTCACTTAACGCGGCCCACCGGAGCGACCACGGTTCGGATCCTCGACTGGAGGCGCGCATCGAATCGTTCGAGCTGGCCTTCCGCATGCAAATGGAAGCCAGCGATGCCTTCGACCTCTCTCGCGAACCGGCCTCCATCCGGGCCATGTACGGTGACACCGTGCACGGCCGGCAGACGCTGATCGCCCGACGTCTGCTCGAGCGCGGAGTCCGCGTGGTGCAGTTGTGGCACGGAGCCGGGCAACCCTGGGATCATCACGACAACATCGAAGCCAATCACCGGAAGAACGCCGCCGAGATCGACGGCCCCATCGCCGCCTTCATGACTGACCTCAAGCAGCGCGGCCTCTTCGACGACACGCTCATCCTCTGGGGCGGTGAGTTCGGGCGCACGCCCTCGGTGGAACTCGGCGACAGCGGTAAGTCTAAGCTGGGCCGCGACCACAACCACTACGGCTTCAGCGTCTGGCTGGCGGGTGGCGGTGTCCGGGGCGGCGTGGCTCATGGAGCCACCGACGAGTTCGGCTTTCGCGCGGTCGAAAACCCCGTGAGCGTCCACGACTTGCACGCCACGATGCTCCACCTGCTGGGCTTCGACCACGAGCGCCTCACCTACCGCCACGCCGGCCGCGACTTCCGCCTCACCGACGTCTCCGGCGAAGTGGTGCGCCCAGTTTTGGCGTAGGCCGGACCTGAAACCCATCGTGCTTTAGCCGATGGAAGTTGCCTCCCTTCACAGAGATCGTTAGCCAAGGCGGATGAAGACAGACGTCGGCCTGTGGGGAATGCGTATAGGGCAACGATGGCTGGCTGCTGGCGTCGGCCTGGCGCTCACCTTCGCGCTGGCGCAGAACGCAACCGCCCAGGCCAACTGGCCTCAATTCCGCGGGGCTGAAAGCCGCGGAGTTGGCACCTCGGATCGGCTACCCTTGGTCTGGGGCCCGGAAACGAATGTTGCCTGGCGTGCAGAGGTTCCCGGACGCGGGTGGTCTTCGCCGATCGTGTGGGGAAAACGGGTGTTCCTCACAACGGCAGTGAGCGAGGGAGAACTGGAGGCTCCGAAGAAGGGTCTGTATTTCGGCGGCGACCGCCCGGAACCCCCGAAGCAGCGCCAACGCTGGATGGCCTTATGTCTCGACCGCGACTCCGGCAAGACCCTCTGGAGCACCGAGCTTCACGGAGCGGTTCCGACCACGCCCATCCACCTCAAGAACAGCTACGCCTCCGAGACCCCGGTCACCGACGGCAAGCACGTGTACGTGCTGTTTGGATCGGTGGGCCTGTTCTGCCTCGATCTCCAGGGCAAGGTGGTTTGGTCGCAACCCATTCAACCCCACAAGATGCGCTACGGATGGGGCACCTCCGCTTCCCCTGTCTTGCACGAGGGACGGGTGTATGTGGTGAACGACAACGAAGAGGCTTCGACCTTGAGTGCCTTCGACGCCAAGACAGGCAAGATTCTGTGGCAAGTCCCGCGCGATGAACCCAGCAACTTCAGCACCCCCTACCTTTGGAAGACCCCGAAGCGCACCGAACTGGTGGTTCCGGGCCGCACTCAAATCCGCAGCTACGACCTGACAGGCAAGGTGCTGTGGCATCTGCAAGGGCCCTCGACGATCGTCATCCCCACCCCGTTCGAGGCCGAGGGGTTGCTGTATGTCGGCGCGGGGTACGTCGGCGACAACCTCAAGCTCAACAAGCCGGTCTACGCCCTTCGGCCCGGCGGAGTCGGCGATCTCACCCTGCCCGAGGGAGCCCGCGACAGCGCCAGCATTGCCTGGATGGAAGCCAACGCCGCCCCATACAACCCGTCGCCACTGGCCTACGACGGCCGATTCTATGTGCTGTGGGATTTTGGTTTTCTGAGCTGCCGCGATGCTCGAACCGGCCGGGAACTTTACGGCAAGCAGCGCCTCAAGGTCGACGGAACGGCCGGCTTCACCGCCTCACCCTGGGCCTACCGCGGGCGGGTCTTCTGCCTCAGCGAAGACGGCGACACCTATGTGGTCAGCGGCAGTGACCCCTACCGGATGGAGCGGGTCAATGCGCTGGGCGAATTGTGCATGGCCACTCCCGCCATCGCCGGGGACCGGCTCTTCATCCGCACCGCCTCGCGACTCTACTGCCTGCGCGAAACTCATTGACCGGATCCTCAAGATCCCTCTTGGCCCCCGGTGCCTCGCGGTTAGCCTTCCGCAATGCGACGCCGCGGGTATACTGGGGTGCTAGGAATTCTTCTCCTAAGCACCGTCCTCTCAGGGATGGCCCATGACGGCGACCCAACCAAGGCCGGGCCCGACGACGCCAAGACGGTGGATCCGGGCCACTCCATGCACGGGCAGATCTTCAACGAAGGCCTGCGCCAACACGCCCGGCAAATGTCGGGCATGCCAGAGATCCACTTCGACATCACCACCACCAACGACGTCGCCCGCAAGTTCTTCCTGCAAGGCGTGGGCCAGTTGCACGGGTTCTGGTACTTGGAGTCCGAGCGCTCCTTCCGCGAGTCCGCCTTCCGCGACACGAACTGCGCCATGGCTTACTGGGGCATGGCCATGGCCAACGCCAACAACGCCACCCGCGCGGCCGGGTTCATTCAGGAGGCCGACCGCCGCAAGGGGACGGTGACCCGCCGCGAGAAGCTGTGGATCGAATCCCTGGCCGAGTTCCACAAGGACCCGAAGCGCGACGAGAAGGACCGTCGCCGCGACTACACCCGCGCGCTCGAGAACATCATTTTCGAGTTTCCCGACGACGTGGAGGCCAAGGCCTTCCTCGCGGTCCACGTGTGGGACAGCAGCTACAAGGGCTGGCCCATCGGCAGCGCCCAAGCGGTCGAATCCATTCTCAAGGAGGTCTTCGCGCAGCAGCCCATGCACCCGGCGCACCATTACCGTATCCACCTCTGGGACGGTGAAAAGGATGAGTCGGCCCTCCGGGCGGTTCCCTCGGCCTCGAAATCCGGTCAAAGCTCCCCGGGCGTGGCCCATCAGTGGCACATGGCCGGCCACACCTTCAACAAGCTCAAGCGCTACCCCGACATGGCCTGGCAGCAGGAGGCTTCGGTGCGCGTGGACAACAGCCAGTTGATGGCCGACCGCTTGTTGCCCGACCACATCCACAACTACGCGCACAACAGCGAGTGGTTGGTGCAAACCTACAACTACATCGGACAGGTGAACCGGGCGGTGGATTTGTGCGTCAACATGATTGAGATGCCTCGGCATCCGGGTTTCAACACCCTCGACAAGCAGACCAACGGGATCGCGTACGACAAGCGGGGTACCGGATCCCACGGACGCCGACGCCTCATGGAGACACTGCTGCGTTGGGAACTGTGGGACGAAGCCCTGCGACTCAGTCAGACCCCCTATCTGGAGCCGACCGTTCTAGCTGACGAACAAGGCCGACGGGCGCGCCTGCTCGGACTGGCCCATCTCGGCAAAGGAAACCGTGTGGGTGTCTCGGAGCAAATCGAATCCATCGAGGCGGCCATTCGAGTGTTGCGCGAAGAACGTCGGGCCCATGTAGATGCCGCCGAGGCCAAGGCCAAGACCGATAAAAAAGGCCGCGGCGAAATCGATTCGGCCATCGCGGAGGCCGTGAAGCGCACCACAGAACCCATGGAGAACTTGGAGAACTTCATCGAGGAACTGCGCGTGGGTCTGAATGTGCACGCCGGCGAAACCAACGACCTGCCCAAGCGTTTGGAGGCCCTGAAGACCGTCTCCAAAGAACGCCTGGCCGCGATGTGGTTCCAAATCGGAAACACCAATCAGGCCCTGAAACTGGCCAAAGAGGCGGTGGACGCCGGGGCCAATCAGGTGCACCCGCTGGCCGTGCACACCGAGCTTCAGTGGAAGGCCGGCCAAACCAATGAAGCCCTGAAGACCTTCGCGACCTTGCGCGCGCTCAGCGCCCGGATGGACACCCACCTTCCCATCGTGCGCCGTCTGGCCCCGGTGATTGCGGCCTCCAAGGCTTCGGACGCCGGCTCGGACTGGCGGCCGGCGGCCACCTTTCCGAGCGACTCTGGGGTGCGGCCCGCGCACGACTCGCTGGGATCCTTTCGTTGGAACCCGCAGCCGGCCCCGCCGCTCGAAGTCACCGGCTCGGACGGCAAACCCATCCACTTAGCCGATTTCCACGGGCGCCCGGTGCTGCTCGTCTTCTACCTCGGCGGCGGATGCCTGCACTGCGTGGAGCAACTGCGACTGCTGGCCCCACGGACCGAAGAGTTCAAGAAGGCCGGGATCGATATTTTGGCCATTAGCACCGAGACCGTCGAAGGCCTGGCCAAGACGCGGGAAAAGGCCGGGAAGGACGGTCGGATTTCATTCCCGCTAGCCGCCGACCCGACGCTGGCGGCCTTCAAGAAATGGCATGCTCACGACGACTTCGAGGGTGCCGCATTGCACGGGGTTTTCTTGGTGGATGGCGAGGGTCGGGTGCGCTGGCAAGACATCGGCTTCGAACCCTTCACCGACTTCCATTTCCTGCTCCCCGAAGCCCGCCGCCTGTTGAGCTTCCTTCAGGAGTGAGGTGGAAGAATGCGCTTCAGCGAACCCGACGCACTCAAAGCTCCAACCGATTCAACAACTCCTCGACGGACAATCCGTGGTGAGCGGCAGCCAGTTTGAGAATGCTCCGGAAGGTACCCACACGCATCGGCGCGTGATTGGGAACGGTGAGATGGTATTCTCCATCCAGTCGGGTCGTCAGACGGACATGGGAACCTTCTTGTCGCATGCGTTGATAGCCCAAGACCCGCAACGCTTGGATCAGTTCTGCTCCCGAAACGTCGCGAGGAGTCTTCACGCCACGAGCACTTCATCCCGGACGAAATGGAGACGGATCACCTTCGGCATCGGATCGACGTTCCCTTCGCCGAAATGACAACGGACGGCGTCTTTGACCATCTGCCTTAACTCTTCTAGCGAATCCCCCTGCGTGACGATTCCATGGCCCAAGGCTGTTGCCACATAGCCCCCATCCATCTCGTCTTCCTGAACTTCGAAAATGATCTCGCTCATCTGAGGCAAACTAGAGAGGGCCTCCACAGGAAGCAAGTCGACCCAAGTGATGCACGGGGTCACTCGCCTCGGATCCAGGCCAACAGGTCGACGAACTCCTGAGGCTTCAGTGCCGACTCAAAGCCAGCGGGCATGAGGGAGGCGGACTGGGCGGTGATGCTGCGAATGGCCGAACGCAGGATGGGTTGCTCGCTGGTGCCGGCATACCGCATCACCACATTGTTGGCCGTCTCGGCGGCGATAAGTCCGGTGAGGGATTCCCCGTCGGTGAGTTGCAGCGTCCACGCCCGGTAGCGCGCCTCAATGGCCTGACTGGGATCTAGGATGGCCATGAGCATCCAATCCAAGGGTTTGCCAGCAACCATGCCGAGATCGGGGCCCACTTCCTGGCCTTCGCCCCGCAGTCGATGACATCCGGCACAAAGGCTTGTGAAAGCACCGTGGCCTCGTTGGGGGTCGCCCTTGAGCGACGTGGTGCTGACGGTGTACTGCGCGATGACCTGCGCTCGATCGGCCGAACTCGGTTTAAGAACAGGAGCCGTCGCCGCGGGCACGGGCTTCTGGCCCGATTTCAACGCGGTGAACAATGCGCTGTCCGGTCGCAAGGAGGTCTGGATGGCCGTGAGGATGAGTTCATCGCCGGCATCCCGGGTGGCCAGTTCGCGCAAGACCGGTTCGGCCTGCTCCGCGGGCCATTGCCCCAACGTGAAGGCCGCTTGCAATCGCACCGCGGCCTCCGGATCCCGCGCCAGCGCAGCCACTGCCGGGAAGACCTCCGGGTGACTGGATGCCAGACGTTCCGATTGCTCCAAGGCCTGGCGTCGGACTCCCGGATGAGGATCGGCCAGGGCCGTGATCACCGTGGCTGCATCGAGGGCTCCTTTCAGCAAACCCAAGGTGGCCAAAGCCTGCACCCGAACTTGTGGGCGATGGTCCGGCGAAATAAACCCACGCAGGCCGGCAGCGGCACCTCCTACTTCGCCTCGCTGAACCAGAAGTCTTTGGACCGAGTCCCGCTGCCAGCCATTGGGGGAATCCATGGCCGCGACCAATCCCGCGGTATCCAGAAGGCCCAGCTTCGGGATCGGACGCCGCGCGGCCCCGCGAGGGGAGATGCGGTAGATGCGGCCACGGTCGTCGCCCGCTCGCTGATTCACCCGAGCCTGCATTTCCGGGGAAATCCACTCCGGATGCTCAAGGATGAAGCGGTACATGTCGGCGACATACAACGCACCGTCGGGGCCCACCCGCAGGGTAGTGGGCCGAAACCAGTTGTCCGTGCTGGCCAGAAATTCGGAACGCTCTTCTCCGGCGGCCCGCTGGCTGTGCAAGGCGCTGCCCCGGGCGCTGAGCACTTCTTGATGGATGACGTTGTGGACCGGTTCGCTAATGAAGACCGAGTG
>Ga0209596_1002891_pt1 | contig 13894 bp, 18 predicted proteins | sample M_130807_MF_Meta_FD_187314 | JGI IMG/M metagenome (GOLD analysis project Ga0209596, IMG submission 187314) | Freshwater microbial communities from Lake Montjoie, Canada to study carbon cycling - M_130807_MF_MetaG (SPAdes) (version 2) | ecosystem: Environmental > Aquatic > Freshwater > Lake... | reverse complement strand
GGTGTTCCTTCCGTATCAAAAAAACGGCCTCCTTTAACTAAATTGCACTTTTGGCACAATTGTCGCAGGTTCCACAATTCGTCTCCACCGCCCAAACGCTTTGGAACCACATGATCAATGTGCATTGGGCCTTCACTCTGAGCGCATTGCTGGCAACAGCCATCACGCTTCAACACTAGCTCTCGTATCTTACGCCATTGCCTTGAGCTGCCACCTTTCCAACCGCTGGACATCAATGCCACCCATGTTTCTTCCAATGTGCCAATGCACCATCGCAAATTTTTCCAGAATATCTGTGATTGATATAGCGAATGCTCCAGTCAATCATGCGATAGCCATCAAGGTTTCTGTATTTAACATTGCGCATTTGACCCAAGCCAAAGTGATTGCCATTGGGATTGATAGCTTCTACTCTCCAATTGCTCTCTTTAGTTATCAATGTGTTAAAGCATTGAAACTCTTTGTAGTTGATTATCCGTGAATGTGCATAAAGCTTTAATGCATCAATTGATGTAGTTTGTTTAACATCTTTTGTTGCATGTGCCGGTGTAATGCCAATTACACATAGCACGGCCAAAACCATCAAACATCGGCTGCGAGCTATCCGGCTAACCGGCTCGCTACCTCGTGTAGATGGTAATGATGCTGTCAAATACCGAGCGTAATCTTGGGCGATTCCAACAGGTTTCGCACACCTGTGCATAACACCTGTGGATAACTTTCTCATTGGCTTAGCTGACCAATTCGGGCATCATCCACAATCTTGATGCCAAATGTGCCACATCCCATGCATTGTGCAAACCATTCATGCTCTGTTAATTCAGCACCTTTCTTGAGGCCAAAGCGTTGCTTAGGCTTTCCATAAAGCTTCTCGCAAATAGCGCAATCAAATAGCAGGATGTGCATAGTTGCTCCTTACCAATGTTTCAATGGGTTGCAGATTAACCTGTGGCACAGTCCAATTGTTTTGGCTGGTGTTTTTATATCGAGGCCTTTTGGCCACAGCGACGGGCATCCAGCCTACGATGTGCATTTTTGGTGCGTTGCCTGTAACCAAAACCGCAATGTCACGATCCTCTCGGTCACTTTCTTGAATCCACAAATTGCTGTTGGGATTGGCTGACCATTTGACCTCAATGTGTTCGCCCACATCGGCCTTTGATTTATCCCATGTGATGCCAGGTTCATATTCATAACCAAGCCGCTTAGCCACTACTAGCTCAGCCAGCATTGACTCGCCCATTTGTGCCACATACTCAAACCATGAAAGATTTTTGACTATGCGTGAGCTGTGATCTGCTGACCTGTCATGGCAATGTGATATGGCTGCAATCATGCATTGCACCTCCTCAATGCGATCTATCATCGGCAATCTCCACAAAACCAAATAATGTTTTCTGTGCGCTCATAACCTTTTTGGTAGCCAAAATTATCAAATTTGACCAGCCTTGAGCATTTGTCGCATTGCTCCACTTTGTATTCAGCAACAATTACGCCATTTTCCATTAGCTTGCATGTCATTGTGCGCGGGTTAATAATCTCAACATAATCGCTCATTTGATTGCCCACAACATCATGACAACCAAGGCAACAATTTGAATTATTGTAAGTATCAAAATCAATCGTTTTTTTGTCATGATCAGACTTGTGGCTTAAATGTGCCATCGCTGGTCAGCACATACCATGCAGGTTTGCATTGCTTTTCTTTTGCTTTCTCGTTGCAAAAGTATCCCGCCCAAGCTTTAGGTGCATCGGGTTTGCTTTGATTCCATCGCATTGATCCGTGTGCGCACATTGGCACGCCATTGACCGCCCATCCAGTCTCGTCAGCTGCTTCGGCTTCGTTTCTTGTCTTATAGCTTGGAACATCGCCAAATTTGGTTGTCCAATAATCATGGTCAGCAGCTGCTGTTTCAGTCTTAACCGATGCCATAACCTCCTTTGTAGCCTTTTCCGTGCCACCCATGACCAAAGCCATCACGCGCATTAAAGCGGAGGTGCAAGTGTCCTCAATCATCCAACGCCTCATTTTGTCGCTGTAAGCTGCAAGAAACCCATGTGCATAATCAATGCCGGCAGGATCAATCTCTGTCTGATTTCGCCATGCTTTAGCTTGGACCAGCACATAGCCTTTCTCGGCGTTAAATTCAATGATGTGCGTTTCAAGCCTACCTTGCGGATATGTGGCAATCCACCTGTCAGTTCGCTCTTTGTTGCCTTCGTATGAGTCCATAAACGCCATTAGCGCACCGCCTGACCTGATGCATGGCGGCCTACGGCCTTGCCTCGCTGATAGCCGTCTTTGTGGCCTTCTTTGTATCCAACCGCATAGCTGCAAATGGCCCACAAAATGCAGGCCAACAACATGAATATAAACAAACCAATTTCACCTGATGTCATTTTCTTGCTCCCGTTTCTGAGAGCCGTGTTTCAGCTCCCAAATACAGAGTGACAGGCACAGCCGACATTTTCAACAATCACGCGTGAATTGTGGCGTGTCGCTACTTTTTTAAAGCTATCTCGAGCAGTAGCTGATCCAATCGGTTTTCAATCCTGCTCACTTGATCCTTGAGAGAATTGCCACCATTGGGTTGCAGCTCTCGCATGATTGATTTCACCATGAATCTCATTGATGAATAGATGGCAGTCAGCACCGCAATGACAAGCCCACCAACCGCCGTCCATTCACCCACACTCACTTTTTTAAGCCGAGGCTATCTTTAGGATTTGCCCAACGCGCAAGCATTGGCACTAAGCCAGCAACCAAGCCCATTGCTAAATCTTTGGGATTCTGATTCCCGGTCATAAAAACAGCTAACATGCCAGCAACAGAGCTACGCGCCCATGATGCCAACAGAGCTTTTGCTTTATCCATTATTTCTCTCCTTTGGGTCTGTCCGGTAAATCACCGGTAAATGAGACATAAGCCGGACGGCCATATCCCACAACAAATGATCGCGCTCCCAAGGTTCGTGATTTGACCATCACTTCACCGCCATTTCGTTGATCTCCAGCTCCCGATGTATTGCCTTCAATTGTCACAATTTGTTTCTCGGATGCCCGGATTACCAAACCAATGTGATTGATTGTCATCTTGTCATCAATGACAAAATCAAAAAACACAAAATCACCAATCTTGGGTGTTTGATGCCATTGCTTATTCTTTTTAAACTCTTCAGCTCCCGCTTTGGTGCTGACCACACTTGGCACTTTTACACCAGCTTGATCCGCGCACCAATTAAGAAATGACCCACACCATGGCAGTTTGTCGGCTTTCATGTGTTTGCCATACTTTGTCTCATTGTTTCCAGTCTCAGCTGTGCCAATTTCAGCAAGCGCGACCTGAATCAAACGAGGCAATGTGCCTTGTGCAAACATTACAAACCTAGAGCCTTCAAATCATTAGCAGTCAAACCTAAAGCCTCTAATTTTGCAGTTGCATTTGTTTTATCGGCTGCAATTTGTGCATCTTGCGCTGCTTTCCAAGCATCATATTGAGCAAAACCTGCCTCAAACTCAGCCTTCGTGATTGGGGCACACTCTAAAAATTCAATGCCTTCGTAATCGTTGCCCGTTAATATCCAACCGCCTGTTGGGATTAGCATTCCTAACACATCTGCGCCTGTAGCCATTATGCACCTATTTCTAAAAGAATAATTGTTGAAGTAATGGCCACCACTAACTGCCTTTGAACTTCGACTTGCGCTGCTGCGTTGTAATTGGCAAATTGTGTTTTGTATGTAGTGGCCGATGTTGTTGCAGGCGAGTCTAAATAACTTGTAGAAACAGAATCCATCGTGTCTGAAACTACGCCTGAGTAAAGTGCCGCTTCTGCAAATTGTAGAATATCGGTTGAGCCTCTTACCAATTTAAGTTTCAGGCCGTTTCCTGCGTTGCCAGCGGTTTTATTGCACCCATTTTGGCTAACCAATACGAGTATTTTACTCGTGGCTGAACTAGGTGTGATAGTTGCAGTCAATGTTGTATTCGCATAAGTTGTTGTTGAGTTTGTAACAGAAGTCGTCGTAGTGCCTTGAACAACCTGCAAGACTTTGCCACCGCTTGGAGGTGCAGCCCATTTCACTTTGTATGGTGAAACTGTTGTGTCAGCTGTTAATAATTGACCGGTTGTGCCAATTGGCAAATTGTCATAAGTGCCTGAACCTGTGCCAACAACAATGTCACCTGATGCAGTGATTGTCGTTGCCATGTCATTTGTAATTGTCACCGCGCCTGTTGTGCCACCGCCGGTAATGCCTGTTCCAGCGGTCACGGCTGTAATGTCACCTACATCATTTGTGATCCACACAAAGTCCATATTGGTGTTTGAATTTTTTGCAAGAATTTGGCCTGATGTGCCACCTAGTAAATCAGCCATAGCCGTATCAACAGCTTGACCAAATACCTCAAAATCGGCTGGCAAATCCGTGACCAAATCTGTGGCCGTTGGCATTTGCCATCCATAATTGCTCGTTGGATTTGTCATGTTTTCTCCTTACGCCACAATTGTGGCATTGATCCAATCCAGAGTTGGATTGACTGTGTTCCATAGTTCTGTCACCGGCACATCATTCCATCGCATGGCTTGCAATGAGAATGAAATCGGTGAAACAATCATTGAAACGCTGACTTGATTATATCTGGCCGAAAATGTCCAGCCTTCAACGAAACCCAGAAAATTGCCGGAATTCATGTTGAGTGGCAAATTGGCGATATTGACAGGCATTCCCATAAAGACATTAATCAGATCATCGCGGTCAGCATCATCAAGCTCTGGATTGGTCAGCTCAAATGTGATGTTGTTAAAATTAAAGCGTGGGTAGGCTCTTAGCTCTAAATAAAAATCGGCTTGATCTTGAGCATCGGCTGCGTGCTTAATGGTTGTTGTAAATATCTGAGAAAGCTGGCCATATAAGCCGACCGATGCAGGATCAACCGCGCTGACCTCATTTTGTGAATTTGTGCCATATTTCAGCGTAATGGTGTTTCGCACATCACCAGCACGGGATTGGATACTCAAACCTGTTGCCAAAGCTTGATTGGCAGTCAAATCAACATAGCCATTGGCGGCTAAATATGTTGTGCGGTGTGTCGAATCAGCATAGCTAATTTGGCCCGTGCTCGACTCATAAATATAGCCCAAGCCTGATGTGGCCAAAGCTGAAACAAGCGAATAAACATCAATGACTGAGGATGTCCTAGCTGCAAGCTCATAATTGCCCGGCTGATCAATTTCACCTAATCCACTATTTTCGGCATCTTGCCATTGGGTCGTTGGATCATAAGTTGCCCATGTTAATGCTTGTGGCACTTCTTGCCATGACAAAAACAACACCTCTTTTAAAATGGTGTAAATCTGATCTCCATCAAAATCTTGCGATAAAACATCATCTGTCAATGCCTTTGGCAATCTGGACAATGCGCCCAATGCAACAATTCTGATGCGTTGAGCATAATCAACGCTGCCAACCTCGGCCACGGCAATGCCTACATCAACGACAGACCCACCAAAAATTGGCACAAATGTAGCTGTCGAATCTTGCAATTCAATGGTCAGCGAATCATTGATTTCAATCAACACATTTGATTGATTTAAATTGATGATTTCAAGATTTGTATAACCGGCATTTGCTTGCTCATAAATGTTGGTGCGACCGCTGGTAATGGTAAGATTGGCCAAAATAGCTGTTTGATATTGAACGCCGCCAATAGTGACACGCCAAACAGGATTAAAAAGTGTCATAAAAACACCAGATTATTGGCTCCGTTTGTACCTCTAAATGATGAATTGTTTAAAGCGTTTGTAGTTGCTCGGCTAAATGCCTCCTCATCAATAATTGATGGAGCATTGACATTTATTGTAACTGTTGGCGTGTTTGATGCAGCAATAATTCCAGCCAATGAATTGGTATTTACTCCGGATGTGCCAAATGCAAATGGCTGGTTTGATGCTGCCATAATGCCTGCCAATGTTGTTGTGCCACTTGCAAAATTATCAAATGCACCTGCTACATCATCAACAACCTTTGTAACCTTTTTTGTTACAGCTGCTATGCCTCCGGAAGCGCCGGATGTGCTGCCTCCAGTTGTTCCACCTGTTAAGCCACCACCACCAAGAACTCCGCCCGTTAATCCGCCACCAGTAATTCCACCTCCAGTTGAGCTGCCTCCACCTGAGATTGCACCCGGTGCTCCACCTGTGGCAAAACTACCGCTTCCACTACTTGACCCAATTTTCCCAATTGGAGCAATGTCTGCACCCGGTTTGATTAAATTAAAACCTTTAATTGCAATGTTGATTAGATCAATTGCGGTGTTAATCAATCCGCGCAAAGCTCCAACAACATTTGCCATAATGTTTAAAACAACGCTTGCAATGCTTCCAATCAAATTAAAGGCTGCTCCAATGACAGTTCCGATAATGGGAGCTGCAGCTTTAATAACATCAAAAAAATCCTCGAATTCATCTTTGTTTTCAATAACTGTGGCTTTTATTTTATCAAAAGCCGATTTGAAACCTTCAAAAATAGGTTGAACAAAAGATTTAATGGAATTTGCAAGATTGGTTAGAGTGCCATTCATGCCTTCTGACTTTGATCCAAAAGCATCGGCAACCTTTTGCACAATTGGAATAACCTTTTCTGAAAAGAAATTGGCTAGTTCCAAAACAACCGGCAAAAGAGCATTGCCAATGGTCACTTTTGCATTCTCTAATTGAGCTGTAAGAATTCGTGTTTTGTTGGCCAATCCATCGCTGGTGCGCTCAAAATCTCCTTGTGCAGCTGATGTCTGCTGGTAAATAAGAGCTTGGGCTGCCAAAACTTTTTGCTGTGGTGTCAAGGCTTCTTTGGTTGTTTTTATGATTCCCAATGACAATGCAGATTGACGCAATGATGCATCATCAAGCAAAACGCCGTAAGCTCTTAAAGGTTCAGCCTCACCGCGTAAAGCTGAGCCAATTGCATTAATTGCTTGCTCGGGTGTCGTGTTGTTGAATGAGGCAAGGTCGGATGATAGTTTTACAAAGTCAATTGAAAACTTGTTCAAATCTTGTCCGCTTAAACCAGCAGATTTTCCAAATGTGGCAAATGTAGCTGCTGCATCTAACGCCTGTTGTTTAGTTTGTCCAAGCGATGTTGCAGCACCATCTGCAAATTTTTCAATGTCTTTGGCGGTTGCACCAAATAAAACATTGACCTTTGAGATTGTTTCGCCTAAGTCGCTGGCAGCTTTGACAGCATCCACACCAACCTTGATGGCCATCGCTCCAGCTGCTGCAGCTACGGCTGCAAATGCCAATGCAGCTTTTTTGCTAAAATCTCCTATTTTGCCGGCAAATCCATCAACATCTTTTGATCCGGTGGTAAGCGATTTCTTTAGCTCATCTACATCAGCAAGAATCGAGAGCTTGAGTGTTCTACTTTGACCAGCCATCACCACTCCTTCAAAATCTTAGTAAATGCATTTTCCCACTCTGAAATGATATGTGGCTGCTCGGCGCGCAAGGTGGGATATATAAAATATCCAGCTGATCCACCGCGAGCACCACGGCCCGACCACACGGGAAATTGCTTATATTTATTGGAGCCAAATTCGTAACCGCCCCAAAGCTGTTGAGTTGTACCCCCACCACTAAATTTTTGAGACACAAAGCCAAATGACAATTCACCAATTTTTGATGATTTGCTTACCCGTGAGCCTTGAGCAATTCGTGATGCCGCTTTATTTGGCCGGCCACTAGCTGATGCAATAATTTTAAATTGCACATAAGTAGCCAAGCCATTTGAGACACCTTTGGCCTGTTCTACAGCTTTTTCATCCATGGCTTTGAAAGCTTTGACAATGCCGCGTAAATCACTCTTATCATAGCTAATCGGATCAACTGCCATTTTTTATCCTCAGTATCTCAAAAGCGGTCAAAATATCTTCGGCGGTTTGAAACTCTGATCGTGACAATCCTGTGTGAATTGCCAACTCCCAAATAATCCGGTTTATTGATCCGGATTCGTAACTTTTGGGTTTTCGGTTTCTCCCATGTTTATGTCGGTTACAGTTTCACACCACACCTCAAATGGCTTGACAGGTTTGCCTGCTGCCTCGCGCTTGCTTGCGTGATACGCCAAAAACATTAAATCACCAATGCCCAATTTGTCGGCCACTTGCTGAATTGTGTTTCCGGTTTTCTGTTCCCACTTCATCCACTCCGGTGGGAGCGCGGTATAAGTTGCGCTCTCCCCGGTGGTGAATTCGATTGTGATTGGTAGTTTCATGCTCCCGATCTCCTTTTTATAGTGTTGGTGTGGTCACACAGGTAAATGCTAGTGAAACAGTTTGTGCATCCGGTGCTGTGCCTCCAGCTGATGGGAAAATTGGCTGCACATCAAAATTAAACACCGATCCTGATGCAGCTGTAAAGACAACCGCCAATGGTGTGTTCGGTGCTGTGTCTGCCGCTGTCCATAGCGCGTTGCATAGTGATCCACCTGCTGGCCAGTCGGCAAGCATTTCAACAGCAAACGATCCTTGCGAATCAGTCGTAAAATACGCCTTGCCGTCCAAAGTTTGAAATGTATTGATTGTTGAATCAATAGTTAGGATTGCGGATGTGGCTTGAGCATCGTAGTTATCACCATCAATGGTGAAAGTGATGTCTCTGCCGGTGACGATTGTTGTTGGCATGATTTCTCCTTAGTTGGTGTAATAGGTGCTGACTTGTAAATCGGCCGTGAGGTATTTGCCCGCACCGACTTCCAATGGTTGAGGTTGATTGACATTGCCGACTTCATAGCCATTTGGCATTGTGCTGATGATGTCAATCATTAGTTGTTCAAGATTGTCCAAAGCTGCTGCATTGTTCATATACGCAACAACACCTGTGACAGTTAAATTGACTTTGACTTTTGTGGTTGATCCATTAATTAAAACGCTTTCCAGATAAGGTGCATCTGGTATTAAACAGATGCTTGGGCTAGTCATTGCCTCTGGAATGCCGTTATACACATTGGCTGCAATGGTTGAAAGTGCAGTCTGCAATGGTGTGCGAATATCAGCTTCGATGGTCATTGGCACATTGTTTCAACATCAATAAAAGGCCCAAGCAATCCAATAACTCTATTGGTCAAGCTGCGACCAAGCACAAATGGTGATGGCTGAAAATTGTCTGCCATAATTTGATTGCCGGGAGCTGTGATGCTTTGAAATATCTCAACCGAAACAACCAAAATTGCGTTTTCAATCGGCGGCGTGCTTGCGTAGAGCTGTGCAGCTGATGATCCGCTTAATGTAGCCAATGCGCTTGGAATAAATGGCAATGGATATGTGCGATCTGCGGCAGCTGTGGCCGCTGTAAATGTGTAAGGCTCAATCCGATCATCGGTGACTGTGTAAGTGCCATTGTAGGTTCCGGCCCCGGTAACAATGACAGATTGCCCCGGCACAAAATAATTCGGCCGGATAGTTGTGAAATAAATGACGGCATTATCCACATTGGCAAAAGTCACCGATGATTGGTATTGCGTAAGTAAAGGCAAAATCGTTTGCTCAGCAGAATCAATGTATGAATCAAGCTGTGCGTCAGAATATAAAGAAACCGAGACACCAAGAATTGATCTAAGCTGTGAGGCTGTGACTATTGCTGGCATCTCGGTTCCTTTCGTGTCAGTAGCGTTCGGGAGCGACCGCTACCGATTTTGATTTTTTAGTTATCAGGTCTGGTTCCATGCTGCGCCAAATGGAATCTTTGGAGCAATTGCTGCATAACCATAATAAAGAATGTCAATCGTTCCATCGCTTTGGATTGCTGTGCGCAATGTGAAGCGTGGTGACTCATACCATGTCCAAGCATCTGGATTAACAACAACCATTGAGAAATCTCCGGTTGATGTTGTTGGGCCAGCGTTGCCAATTGAGCGAGAAACAAAGAGGTTCAGACCCGGTGAAACTACACCGCGCAATGAATCGCCTCTCACATTACCGGCTGCATTTGATGGTTGCGCTGCGTTGTATAGCGGTGCGCCATTGTCGTTGTAGCCCATGATGTTTGTCCATTGTCCAGGAGAAACAACAATGTTGCGAGCAAAGCCAAGTGATGATGAATAAACGGCACCAGCGGCTGCTGATGTATAACCCAAGAATCCGGTCGCTGTATTTGCATTAACACCAGTTTGCTGACCTGCACCAGCAATTGTGCCAACGGCAAATTGATCAGTTACTTTTGCATAAGCAAATTCAAGATTCTGCAAAAGAGCTGTTAGATATTCTGGACGGCTGCGATCAATGAGTTCAACTGTTGAGATTGCGCGGCCTTTAAAGCTTTGAACAGGTACGCTCAAGAATGTTGCTGATAGTGATGATTCTGTAACAGCTGCATTTTCTGCAACATTTGCCACAGTAGGCACGGCAGTTACGCGTGGAATTTCAAAAGTCATGCCTTCGCCAACAAGCGTTTCACGGCTTAGCGCATCAATCATTCCGCGATCAGCGTTTGCCAATGCATTAACAACCTGTGTGCTTTGTGGTGTTGGCACCATTCCGGGTGCTGTGCTTGTTGTGTTATCTGCTGCTTTTACATATTGGCGTGAATCCTCATCGTGTAGAATTGTTGCCTTTAGATAATGCTCAAGATAAGAAACCTTGTTTGTAATTGGTGATCGTGGTGCTGTGTAATAGGCAGGTCGTGATGCCTGCACAGCCTCAGCTGGAGCCTCTACCGGTTCAACGGCAGGAGCGGTGTTTTCGGTAGTGTTATCCACTTTGTCTCCTTCATTTGGGTTTGTGTTATCTGCAACTGTTTCAGTTTCAGAATCTTCTGATGCTGCTACCTCAGAAACGCGAGCTGAGCGAACAGCTGGTTCGGTAACAAGTGCCACGCCTTTAAGCTGGCCATTCAAAACTTTCATGGTGCCATCTTTTTGCATTTCATAATTATCAACGGCTAGTTCAATACTAAAACCATCGCGCAATCCATCCATTGCCTCAACAAGCGCATCAGTTCCCGCTGTTGTATTAGCAATCTTAAAAGTCGCTGTCATTTCTTTGTCATTGACGCTCATGGCAATGCTTTTTCCGATTCTGCGTGTGTTGTCATGCTCAAGGTTTAAAAAAACATCTTGAGGCACAATTGATCCACGAGCAAAAGTGACTTTGCCTGTGCTCGCATTTGCTTGCTCATTGAATGCAACTATGCGGCCAGTGATTGTCCGAGAATCGGAATCAGCTGCCGTGATTTCCATTGGTGTTGTTAGCTTCATGAGATCATATCCTCCATTTGTCTAATTTCATCGGTAGTGATTGCTCCGATGTCAAATAAAATCTTGTAAATTTCAGCACGCTCTTTTTCTGATCCGCGTAGGTATGCCTTTAAATCAAATTCAACGCGCTGTGTTGATGGCGTAAAATCTGGCATTGATAAACGACTAGAAATCGAGTTCATCAACGGCAGCAGCGAGAAATCCAACAAAGTTTGACGCGCCGTGCTGGCGTTTGCATAGGTCATGGATGATCCAGTCGGCGCATCAATAAAATAAGCCGGAATGCCAACGGCTCTGGCTAATTCTGTTGCAATTATTTCGCGAGCTGAATTAAGACCAATTTGCTCTGGTGTAAAGCCAACTGTCTCCATTGATATGTCAGCATTCAGAAAAGCGGTTCCGCGATTTCTGCGAGCTGTACCCCAAGCATCAAGTAATTTTGCAATGCGGTCAGCTGGCAATGCTGTGCCATTAGATTTTAAGACCATTGATGGCACGGGTTCGCGTGCATACATTGCGGCAGCTCTTTCAAGCTCTGCACCTGCGCGAATTGTGCGACCAGCTCTATTCAATAAACCTTCATCATTGCCATAAAACACAACAAGCGATCCAAGGCCTGTGTATGGCACCTGCATTCCATCAACTGTGTAATACTCAATTTGCGTGCCTTTGTCGTTTAAGAAAACACCAACACGATTAGGAGCAACGCGCCACATCTCGCGCACTCTGCTGGTATCAGCGAATTCAGACATAATCTGAAAATAACTAAAACCCGTAAAAAGTAAATCCTCGGCCGCCCAACACCAAGATGCAGCTCCCGGCACGCGCTTATCTGGATCGTTAATCACAACGGGTTGATCTATAACCTGACCTGTCGTTTTGTCGCGTGTAAGCATTGGGATTGTGGCAATTGAATTGCAAATCATATTTCGTGCGCGGGCAATTGCCGGCACACTCATTGCTTCCTCACGGCTTGCAAGATAATCCGCTCCACCAAATGGATAAAACGCATCTAGCGTTGGAGCTGGCCCAATCTGTGCAGCTATATCAGCACCGCGCATAGGCGCGACAGCTTCAATCGTGCGTTTGCGGTCAAATAATCCCATGGGCGCATTTTCTCAAAATGTCAAGCATCAACCCACTAAAATATCTATATCCGTTTCCGGGCGTGTCGCATAGTGTGTGCATAGCGCGGCTGCTACGGCAGCACAGACGGCCGATTGGCTGGCACGCCTTCCAATAACCCAACCCCCATCACCGCGCCTCAATTGCACAGCTGAAAGCATTTGTTCGGTCAGCGATGATTGATTGCGATGCTTTAAACGGCCAGAATTGATTGCACCGAGTAATTCATCGCAAGCTTGCGGGTAATCGGCATCCATGTCATGAATTGGAATACCGGCTGGTTGCATTCTGGCTGCAACGGCTCCGGATGTGCGCTTTGAGTAAAGCAAATACTCAATGGGATATTTGCGGCAATAACTAGCTGCATCATTGGCAATTGCCCGATCATCTAGCTGAATGGTGTTTTCCCATGTATGCAATAGCTTGACCACAAAGCTCTCTAATCCAAGCTTTTGAGCTGCAACCAATGCGCAATGTTTTCTGTCGGGTGAAATATCAATGGCCATCCATGTCAATTTATCTTCATCAAGATCAATTGTCTCATCGCCACATGCTTGCCACTCTTTGGCACCAATAACGCTGGAGATTGTCTGCACCCAACGATTTAAAACCTCTGTTTGCACAACATCGGCAGGATCATTGAAAACGGCCCGGATATTGTCCGGATGGATAGTGATGTTAAGACCGGGATTGGCAAAAGCTGCATTTTCTAGTGAAATCTCATCAGTCGGTGCCGACCACTCAAAATAGCCCACATCATCGGATGCACCACTAGCTGCTGCCAATCCGCGCTCTCGCAATTGGTTAAGCACAATGCTGTGAGAATCACCGGCGGTGGAAAAGCAATTGACCTGTGGGTTTTTGGCAGCCATCAATGTGTATCGCATTGCGGCAAATGTCTCCATATCGTGCAGCTCTCGGATTTCATCCATGTGGATGCTTTCGGGTTTTGATAAACCTCTAGCTGCTGATCCACCAGCTTTAATGATAAAACGCGATCCTTCTAGCGTTTCAATCTCCTCGGCTCCATGTTGCCACCTAATCCGCTTGACCCGTTTAGCTAAATCATCATGGCTCTCAACAATCTGCACAATGGCTCGAAATTGCTCAAGCGATGTCACCAACCGGTGAGCTGTGGAAACCTGCAAGCTTTCTTGCCAATGGAAAAGACCCATCAAGATTCTGGCCATCATGTAAGTGCTCTTGCCATTTTGGCGTGCCACAGTCGCGACCGAAATTGGGTGATGGTAGCGGCCATCGGGTTTTACCTTAAGAGAATGCTCGGCCAAAAACTTTTGCCACGGCATAAAGCCGCCATCAATGATCTGATTAGCAAAATCAATCAGTTCAAAGCCACGCGATGGCAAATCATTGAGCGGTGAGTGGATTCGTGGAGCTGTTACCGGCAAAAAAACCGATTTCAGCCCATCTGAGCCTAGTTCAGCCGTATGGCCACCAACTATGACCTGTTCATCCTTAATCATGACTTATTGACTCGTTTTGGGGTATAAACACACCAT
>Ga0209596_1002890_pt1 | contig 13897 bp, 8 predicted proteins | sample M_130807_MF_Meta_FD_187314 | JGI IMG/M metagenome (GOLD analysis project Ga0209596, IMG submission 187314) | Freshwater microbial communities from Lake Montjoie, Canada to study carbon cycling - M_130807_MF_MetaG (SPAdes) (version 2) | ecosystem: Environmental > Aquatic > Freshwater > Lake... | reverse complement strand
TCACGCTGCACGAGCCGCTCGTGGGGTCGTGTATTCTCGACCATCGGTGACGGATTCTGCGCAGCCAAAGGCGAGGTGACCTGGGCAGCGATGCGCGCTGGCATCAGGGCCATCGTTGCCCATGCGAGACTACGCAAGAAATACCGCATCAGCGCGTCCAGATCACGATACTGCCGCATCCGGTCATCCCCTGTTGGAAGGCGGCAGGAATTCCTGGCCCCGTGTAAATCTCGATGCCCTTGATCTGCTCAGGCTGAATCATCGCGTCGATTTCGTCAGCGTCGAATCCACTCATGAAGCCACCATTGAGGTAAATGGACGGCGTGCACCAGTCGGCCATCATCCCCCGCACTTGCAGTTGCTTGGTAAAACCAGAGCTGTCGCGTTCGAGACGAACCCCAGGCATCATGCGAAACACATCCGACGCATTCGTAACAGGGCGGCGCTTGATGTCGTCGGCGGTGATGAACCGACCCACGCCAGCGGTCCGCGCCCGCTGCTCAAAGCCGCTCCGGTCGCTCCCATAGCGGACACGCGACGCGGAGATTCGCACCGTATCGAGCACAGACTTCAACGTGGAGAGTGTGACGCGTATCGGCGCGCTCCCGTCGAAGATATCCACCGTTCTGCGCTCGGGGTAATAGCCGATCGCTCGCACGTCGAGCGTGCGCGTACCAGCGGGCGCATCAGTGATCGTCCATTCGCCACGTTCGTTGGTGCGCGCTGCGATCCCGTCCGCAACTCGCACCTGTGCTCCCGCGAGGGGGCGCGAGCCGTTCGCAATCAACACGGTACCGGTCAACCGCTCGTCACCCACTCGAATCGTCCGGGGCGCTGCCGCCGCACTGTCGGCACGCGAAACGGCTGCGACAGCGAGCTTTCGAGAAGAGCCAAGGAACAACTCCCGCCGCAGAAACCCCTCAGCCGGAATCTGCACTTCGATCATATCCGTACTGTCGGCTCCGCGACTCGCTATCAGAAACATCGTCCCCGAGCGGGGCACATTGCAGATCGCGAACCACCCATTCTCGCCCGTGGTGGCGACTAAGCGCGGTTGGTGCCGCTGGACGCCGTCGGGGCGGAAGGCGAGCTCGAGCCATTCGCCGGCCACCTTCACGCCACTGGCCGGCGTGAGCGTCTTCACGTCGCGCACGACGCCCATCAGGAGCGCGGCAGAATCTGTCGCCGCGCGCACGCCACACACGGCGGCGCGGATCTTATCCGGCGAGGGTGTCGCGAGGTCAATGCTGACCGACTGGTGCCCCTCGACGCGCACGGTGCGCGGCGCCGGCTCGACGCCGAGGGAGTCGAGGAGCGGATGGTAGAAGCCGATCATGTAGCGGCCGTCGGCGACATCGGTGAGCGTGAAACGACCAACGGAGTCGGAGATAGCCGTTCGGCCGAACCTCGCGAGACTGTCTGGCGCCACAAGTTGCACGGTCGCGGCGGCGAGCGGTCGGTGGGAAATGCTGTCGCGCACGACACCGCTGACGGTTGTGCGCGCCAATTGGGCACCAACGCTGCTCGCGTACAGCATCACACACAACAGAAGTCGGAGCCGCATGCGGAGTTCGCCTGACGGAAGGATACTGGACAAGCTACTCGTTCGGGGTTGCTCCGCACCATACAGAAACCATATCGAACGGGGGTGTTCCAGAGTGCCGAGCACTCGAGAACACCCCCGCGGGTCCAACCAGCCACTGTGGCGGATTACGGCGCCCGTGCAGCTTCGAGTCGCACGCCACCTTCTTCGCGCACGCCCATATAGACGATGCCGCCCTTCCCGAAGCCGGAGATCACACGTCCCGGCGGCATGCCGACGCGCTTGAGCAGTTCGCCCTTTGGCGAAAGCACGTCGTAAATCGAGCCGCCATTGATACCGCGCGTCGTGCGCACCCAGAGGTTGCCGTCGGCGTCGCCGAGCGCTGCGCCTGGAGTGAACGGCGGTACAAAGTCGGACATTTCGTTGGGCGAGACCATATTGATCGGCTGTACTTCAAAGCCGCCGCGACCGCCGCGACCACCACCACCACCACCAAAGCCACCGCCACCGCCACCGCCACCGCCGGTGTCACCACCACCACGGCCGCCACGACCACCGCCACCCTGATCGCCACCGCGGTTACCGCCACCACCGCCATTGCCGATTCCCGGGATTCCGCTGAGGCCTGCGGCGGCAGCCGCAGCTGCCGCGCCCGCCTGATCGCCCGCCTGTGCCTGCACCCGCAACTTCTCGAGCGAGGCCTTGGTCGAGTCGAGGAACGCCGTCTTTTCTTCTTCGCTCATCCGCTTCCAGTCGAACGGAGTCTTACCCGTTGCGTCCGTGGTACCGTTCGCACGGACCCAATCTACGTGATAATCACGCGCACGCACCACAGCCACTGATCCATCCGCCATCAGCGACCAGTCGTCGGCCACGGGCAGTGGATTGATCGTCACCAGAATATTCATTCTCCCATCGTCGCCCTGCGCCGCGCGCACGTTGTTGACGGGGACTTTGAGGAAGGCGATCGTATCGAGTTTGCGAGAGCTCATGTCGAAGCGAACGAGCGGCGCCGAATCCGGTTGCGCCCCGCCCCCGAAACCACCGCGCCCGCCCCCGCCCCCGCCACGATTATTTCCGGTGTTCGCCGTGGCTGCCGGAGTCTGCCCCGGGAGCGGCGTCATGCCTGGGGGCAATCCCGCGGTCGATCCCGTCGCCGCTGCACCACCAGCACGCGCGGGCGTCGGTATCGGTTGCGCGCCGTTGGGGCCACGTCCACCACCGCCACGTCCTTGGTTGCCGCGGTAGATGAGTCGCCCCTGCGCATCGGTGCCCGGAGTGCCGTTCGGCCCGCCAATCAGCAGGTTCACATCGTTGGCACGCGGCGCCGACATCACGCGCGTGATGTTCCCCTTCCCATCAATCACCAACATCGAGAGCGACAACGGATCCACAAACAACGTGGAGTCGCCCTTCCATTTCACCAGTCCACCAGCGCGCGAGCTATAGGCGTTCGCGGTCGCACTCGTCGTATCCGCCACCAGCGTGGAGGTCGAGAGCGTTGAGTCAAACAGCACGACCTTGCGGCCGCTGATGTCGTTCACGAGGACCTTCCCATTCGGCAACGAACGCACGGCCGAGACGGAGCCAAGAAGTTCCTTGGACTTCGCGAATACAGCGCCCAACGGCTTGATCGGCGGGAGCTGACTCGCCGGCGTGTTTTCCGGGATCGGGTCCTGCGCTTTCACAGACTGCACGGCGCACACGCACAAAGCGAGCGCGGCCATCGAGATATGCTTGCGTGTCATTCGAATCACCAAAGAAGATGTACAGGCCATCTGAACAGTCAGACGGACGGACGTTTAGTTCCCGCTACGACCACCGCCGCCACCGCCTCCGCCACCACCCGGAATACCGGCACCACCACCGCTGTTGAATGGATTCTGCGCACCGCCCGCGGTGCCATTGCGAATCCCTTGCAGATAACGCGTATCGAGATAGCTCGCCACAATCGCGGGGAGCATGCGATACTGTTCCGGCGTGAGCAGCCCAGTCAGCGGCTTCGACAACTTGATGAGCAGATCCACCGTCTTCTTGCGAGCCGTGAGATAACGTTCGTACACGTCGGACTCGTCGTACTCGTTGGGGAGTGCGGCCAAGTACTTCGCGACGGGCGACCAGGCCGAGTCCATGCGCACGATGTACCAACGATTGAGCGTCGCGAGGCTATCCGCCTGCGGGCCGCTGAGCTTGAGCGAGTCGGCCTGACGCAGGATCGTACTAATCGGATTCACCAAGCCACCACTGCTGGCGTACGTCGCGCGCAGCACGGCTTCTGTGACCTTCTGGCCGCCCGAACGACGCCCCGCGTTGAGCTGCTGCACGAGCGACTGCTTCTCGCGCGTCGGGCCAAGATCGAATCGCATCTGCGCCGTGACAATCACCGGCGTGCGGACCGTATTGAATGCCAAGCTCGTCGACCCGAAGCGCTGGTTGACTTCGTACTTGAAGCGCTGCGTGGCGGGGTCGAAGCCGCGCACGTAGAGCAGCGCCTGGTCAGGCTGCACCGTCGTGCCCCAGCCCTGCAAATTGTTCTGCCCGTGGAGCATCAGATCGGCAGCGCCAAGCGGGTTCGAAATGCTGAACGAGATGATCGCACGCTGCGGCAACCCGAGCTTAAGTGGGTTGAACGAAATCTGCATGTTCGCGGTATGCGTCATCGGGCCTTCGCAGCTATTCCGCGTGGCCAGTGCTCCGAGTTGGTTCTGCAAGCAGCTCTTCACATTGGCAGACGCCGACGCGAGCAACTGCGTCATGGATGTCGCAAGCGATGCGTCGGTGGCCGTCGTCGGGTTCGGCACGAACGCGCGATCATTCGAATAGCCGTCGCCGTTCACGTCGCCAGAGGTCATCGGCGTAAAGAGATTACCAGAGCGCACATTGCCGTTCCACGTCACGCGCACGGCATCGAAGAAGTTGTAGCCGAGCGAGTACACAATCTGATGGCGCGACGCGTTGGCCGACCGATACCAGTCCACGCTCAGCGGGTTGCCGACGGTGCTCGTGAAGCCGCGAACTTGCTCCTTCACATCGGAGAACACGTAGTTCACGCTCCACGACCATGTGGTCGAGAAGGTCGCCGGCGAAAGCCGAACAGTGAACTGCTTGCTTTCCGAATGCAGATCAGACCGCGCCTGATTCACGCGATTGTAAAGCGGGGAGACGCGCGATCCTGCTGCCGAAATCGCGCCGGAGGTGGCCACAATGCTGGTCGGCGCCACGAACACGGGACGTCCACCTTCGCTCGCCAAGCTGAACTGCGTCGTGGGGAGAAAGTTCAAATCCACGTTGCCGGGCTGATTCATGTTGCTCGAGTACGTGACATCGAACGTCGCCGAGAACCGGTTGTTCAGAATCGGACCCGCCCAGTTCATGTTCGCGCGCAAGCTGCGCTGCGCTTCGTAATCCTTGGCGAACATGCTGACATTCGGCGCCGTGCTGCTGAAGCCAGAACTGCCGGCGCCGGTGGCGCAGCTGTTCGGAATAGCCGACGAATGGCTCAGATACCCCTGCCAATCGGGCGATGGTGCCGCAACGCCCACACACGTCACCTGCTGCACGGCACTCGGCAACCCAGTGTTGTCGACCGCACCGGTCATCAGGGTCGTCGCCGGGGTGTTCTGGAAGAGGCCGATGCCGCCGCGGATCACCGCACGCGGACCGCGGAACGCCCCTTCAAAGCCCGGGATCTGCTGCGACGTGCCGTACGTGTAGGCAAACCCGATACGCGGGCTCGCATACAAACGATTCGGCACGTAGTTGTTCGACACACCATAAATCGATTGGAGCCCGGAGTTCACCGTCGGCGTCGACGAAAGCTGGTTCCCGTCGACGCGCACACCGTACTGAATCTGCAGTTCCTGGCTCTGACGGTACGAATCGCCAAGTGCCATGGCGCCAACAATCTGATTGCCATTGCGCGTGCGCGGCGACAGCGAGCGCGTGAACGACGCCGGCGTGCCGTTGGCGAGGTCCGTGAGCGAGTTGAAGCTGAAGGAACCCAGCGCGTTGGTCGTTGCGTCTTGGTCATAAGTGTCGCGACGCAACTCGGTCGAGAGCTTCACGCGGTGCTTGTTGTTCTCGCTGAACCACGAGAGCTGGTTCGTGAACTGCGTGCTCGACGTTTGGTTCGACGAGTTCAGGTTCGGACTGCCACCGAACGAGATTGTCTTCAGGCCGTTCGTGCCGTCGGCGAACGTGCTGTTGATGCGCACCGAACCGCTCGGTTCAAGCAGATACGGGTCGGAGGCGTTGCGCGAGCTGTTGAAGCCCACGGTCGACTCGCTGAGGAGCAGCGAGAAAAGGTAGCCAGAATGACGGGCCTGAACTCCACCACTCATCGTGGTGCGTTCGCCGTTGTGCGCGGGCATCTCCGTCTGGAGGTTCGACACCGGCGACGCCTTATTCCACGACGCGTTCATCGTGAGGTTGAGCGCGGTACCGCTGAACGACGTCGGCGGCGTAAGGTCAAAGGTGCCGAGCAGCGAGCCGGAGTCGGTCAGCTTATTCGACGGAGCGGCCCCGACGGTGGTCGGGATCCCCTTAAGCGCCATAATCCCGAGCAAGCGCGTCACGGAGTCTGCCGACACACCGGTCGTCTGCAGCGCGAGCGGATCCATGTTCAACAGCGTCGACAGCGGATTCGAGCGGCGGCCGAGCTGGTACGACACCGAGTAGAACGCCTTGTCGAGCGAGAATGCGCCCGACGCCAAGCCGCCAAGCGAGATGTTCGTGTACTGCTGACCGAGCGCACGCCCCGCGGCGTCGGTCCACTGCAACTGCGGCGTGTCGAGGTTCAAGCTCATGGTGCGGATCTTGAAGTTCGTGCCCGACCGCGTGCGCACACTCAACTGGCCGCCGCTGAATCCACCGCGCGACACATCATACGTGCCCGTGCTCAGCCCCACCGAGAGCGATGCGTCGCGCGGCAAGTCCGACGCGCTCGAGTTTTGGCCGTTGAGCGTCGTGCTGTTCTGGTCGGCCGAGAGGCCGAGCACCGAGAAGCCCGACGGATCGCCATCGGCACCCGGGATCAGCGTCACGCCGGGGAGCGATGCGGCCATGGCCGCAAGATTGCCCATATCAGCCGCCGAGAGCGCCGAGACACTCGCTGTCTTCTCGGTGCCGGAGATGTCCGCATTGGCTTCCACGCGGTTCACCTTATCGCGCGGCGCACTGATGCGCATTGCGTCAAGCTCGGTAGTTTTCGACATACGCGCATCGGCGATGAGAATATCCTCATCGGCGGCGCGCTTGATCTCAAAGCGGCGCGGGGCGTAGCCGAGGAACGTGTAGGTGACGAAATAGTCGCCCTCCCCGTTCGGGAAGGTCACAGTAAAGCGACCATTGCGGTCGGTCCGCGCCTCACGATTGACCGCGCCGGAGAGCGAGGTCACGACGACGCGGGCCCCCTGAATGGCCATCGAGTCGGGGCCGGTCACTCGGCCGCGGATCACGTCCACCGTCTGCGCGCCAAGTCGGGCGGCCGAACCGATGAACAGGGAGAAGACGAACAAAAGGGTCAGACGCCAGAAGCGCACAGAAAGGACCAGATTCGAGAAAAAGAGAGCGGGGGGATGGACCCTTTCTAGACGCGCGAGCGGGGCAAATCGTTATAGAAGGGAGGCATTACGGTGCATTGTTCGTCCTCCTATTCGGTTTTCGTTCGGTAATGACGGGTGTTTCGGTCTCCTGGGCACTGTTTCGGTGTTTATTCGCCTATCTGTGATTGTTGCCGGACCGCCTCATACAAAGCGATTCCTACGGTTGTCGAGAGATTCAGCGACCGCACGACGTTCGACGCCATCGGCATGGTCACGCACCGGTCGGGGTACCGGTCCAGCAGCTCGCGCGGGAGCCCGGCCGTCTCCCGGCCAAAAATGAGCACCGTATCCGCCGCCGCCGGTGCGAGCGGCGCATCCCAATACCGCCGAGTCGCTCGCGTGGTGAAGAACCAGGGCTCGCCAAAGGTTTGGAGTTCGCGCTCGAACGCCTCCCAGTTGGGCCAGACACGGAGCGGCACATGCTCCCAGTAGTCGAGTCCCGCGCGCTTGAGCTCGCGTTCGTCGAGCGAGAAGCCCAACGGCTCGATCAGATGTAGGGTGGCCCCAGCCGCGAGGCAGCTGCGCCCCACATTGCCGGTATTCCAGTGAATCTCAGGATGAACGAGGACGACGTGGAGGGCCACAGCGTTGTTCCGCACCAGAATGTGGAGGACGACAGGGGATCGATGCTCTATAATTAGCCATGGGCGCGGCTCATGCGCCGCCGAGGCGCCGCCGATGCGCCTTGGTCGTCACGCAGTCTCCCTCGACTCACTAGGCTCCAATGCTTTCGATGCTTCGTCCCCTCGCACTGATCACGGCGGTCACGACTCTGGCTACGGCGAGCGTGGCGACCGTGGCGACCGCAGCACGTCGTTGGAACGCCACGGGCCACGAGGTGATTGCGTCAATCGCATGGAACCATCTCACCCCGCAGGCGCGCGCGCGCGCGGTGCAACTGCTGCGCAATGGTCCGCCGGAAGCGCACTTGGGTGACGCCGAACCGACCTCTGGTTCCTCAGCCGAACGCGAGAAGGCGCTCTTTGTGCACACGTCCCTGTGGGCCGATCAAATCAAGGGACGCTCGGCGCCAAACCACGCCTATGATCGACCGGTCTGGCATTACACCGATTACTACTGGCGCGAGCAGAACGGGAAGATTGTCCTCGTGCCCGAGCTGAAGCCTGATCCGGAGAACGCACTCGAGCGGCTCGCGCTCTTGCCGGGCGTGCTCTCCAGCGGCGCACCCGATAGCGCGCGCGCGGTCGCACTGGCATGGATCGAACATCTGGTCGGCGACGTGCATCAGCCACTCCACCTCTCGGCGCGCGTCACCGCCGAAAGCCCCAAGGGCGATCGCGGCGGCAACGACCTCAAGCTCGCCGGCACGCAGAGCAACTTGCACAGCTACTGGGACGGCATCCTCGACATCCTCGAGAAGCCGCCCGCTGGAGATCGTAGTGGCTACGTCGACGGATGGGCGGCGAAAATCGAAAAGGAACTCCCAATCTCGACATTCACCAAAGCTGAACTCGATGCAGAGCCCGAGGCGTGGGGCAAAGAGAGCCTCACGCTCGCCGAAGAACTGCTCTATCCCGCGACGCTCGTTGCCGGCACAGCGCCGAGCGATGCGTACAAGTCGACGGCAGGACAGGCAGGAAAACGCCGCATCGCGCTTGCTGGTTATCGACTGGCCACGGTGCTGAATCGTCTGCTCGCGAAGTAACGTCACCCATGGAGTTCCTTCGGCACGCGCTACGCGTCACCACCTCGGCGCCCATCGAGATTATCGACATCACCGAGTCGGTGCGCACGTGGGTCACCGCGAGTGGTATCCGGAATGGGTCGCTCACCGTGATTTCGCTGCACACCACCGCGCGCCTCACGATCAATGAGCGCGAGTCGGAGTTGCAGCGCGATATGGTCGACTTTCTCACGGCGCTCGCACCGTCTAAGGCGGAGTACCGGCATAATCGCCACACGGTGGACGGGCGCGCCAATGCACACGCGCATCTGCTGGGGCTCTTTGTGAATGCCTCGGAGACGATTCCCATTGCCGATGGTGCGCTCGTGCTTGGCGCTTGGCAATCGATCTTTTTTGTGGAACTCGACGGACCGCGCGCCGAACGCGAGGTGCAGCTGCAGTTGATTGGTGAGCGAGATGTGCGTGTTACGTGAGTCTGTCGTGAGCAGCACGTGAGGACCACGTGAGGACAATGTGAGGGCGTCGTGACCTCGGACGACATCGCCGGATTCTTTGCCACGCGCGACGCCATAGACCGCGAGCAGTATCTCGAGCTGGACTTCAGCTTCGAGTGTGTGGGCGATCCGCGCGAAGCAGCGGCGCACTTGTGCGCGGAGCAGTCGACGGCGCAGTGGAAACGCGTCGGTGTGGATGAAGATTTCCGCCCGCAGTTCGCGGCCAAAGTGCTCGCGCTCGACGCACGCCCCCTCCCGCACGGCTTTTCCATTCCGCTCGCGCATCCTCCGCAGGGTGCGGTGCAGGGGGCGGTGCAGGGGGCGGTTCATGCCTGCCGCGCCACGATCGCGCATCCGCACGGGAACTTTGGCGCACGCCTGCCGAACCTGCTCTCGGCGATCTGCGGCGAGGGTGTGTTCTTCGCACCAGGCATTCCGCTGATCCGTCTCGAGGACGTTCGATTTCCAGTGAGCTTTCTCGCGCAGTTCGACGGACCACAGTTCGGGATTGCGGGACTTCGAGCGCAACTTCAGGTGTTCAATCGGCCAATCTTCTTTGGCGTGATAAAGCCAAACATCGGGCTCCCGCCGGAGAGCTTTGCAGCGCTTGGCTATGAGAGTTGGATCGGCGGGCTCGACATCGCCAAGGACGACGAGATGCTCGCCGACATGCCGTGGTGTCCGCTCGCGGAACGCGCAGCCCTGCTCGGCGCGGCGCGGCGGCGTGCAGAAGCAGTGACCGGCGTGCCGAAGATGTACCTCGCGAATATCACCGATGAAGTCGATCAGTTAGTGGCGCTGCATGATGTCGCGGTGGAGCAGGGCGCGAATGCCGTGCTCGTGAACACCATGCCCGTTGGGTTGAGCGGCGTACGCATGCTGCGTCGTCATGCGACGGTGCCCATCATCGCGCATTTTCCGATGATCGCCGCGTTCAGTCGCATTCCTGGCTACGGCATTCATTCACGTGTGATGACGCGCTTGCAGCGCTTGGCCGGCTGCGATGCGATTATCATGCCGGGGTTTGGGCCGCGGATGTTCACTCCCGAGCACGAGGTGCTCGAGAATGTGCGCGCCTGCGTCGAGCCGATGGGAGCGATTGCGCCGAGTCTTCCGGTGCCGGGCGGGAGTGATTCAGCGGCGACGCTCGAGGCGGTGTATCGAAAACTCGGGACGGTGGATTTTGGTTTTGTTGCCGGGCGTGGCATCTTCGGCCATCCCGAGGGCCCTGCTGCTGGCGCGAGGAGTATTCGTGAGGCGTGGAACGTGATCGCGTAAGAACATTGCCACACAGCATCCAGCCGCGACCACTACCTTTCGGCGATGCCTTCCACGCCGTTCGCATTCCAGATCCATGCCACCGACGGCGCTGCACGCGCCGCCGAGTTTACGACACCGCATGGACGTGTGGAGACCCCCGCCTTTATGCCCGTGGGAACGCACGCCGCCATTCGTGGCCTCACCACCTCTGAGGTGGCTGGGATGGGAGGGCGCATGTTGCTCTCGAACGCGTACCACCTGTATCTGCGTCCGGGCGACGCGGTCGTCCGCGCGCTCGGTGGGTTGCATGCCTTTGCCCGCTGGGACGGACCCATGCTCACGGACTCGGGCGGGTTTCAGGTGTTCTCGCTCGCACGATATCGCGAGGTGAGCGAAGAAGGGGTGACCTTCAAGAGCAAGCTCGATGGTGCGTTGCATGCCTACACGCCCGAACGCGTGATCCAAGTGCAACGCAATCTTGGCGCCGATGTGATCATGCAGCTCGACGAACTCATTGCGGGCGGGAGCGATGTGGCTCCTGCGCGTGCGGCGATGGAGCGAAGCCTGCGGTGGCTAGAGCGATGCACCGTCGAGTTTGACCGGATCACCCGTGAGGGGCGCGCGCCGCTCGATGAAATTCCGGTGCCCCCTGGAACGCCACCACTTCCCGCCACCGATGCCGACGAACGGCGCGCGCCGTCGCAGGCGTTGTTTCCGATTGTGCAGGGCGGCGTACATCCCGAGTTGCGTCGGGCCTCGATGGCGGGAATTCTTTCCATGCGCGACTGGGACGGCATTGCCGTTGGCGGCCTCTCCACCGGCGAACCCAAACCGCAGATGTACGCCACGCTCGATCTCTGCGGCGATGAGCTTCCGCGAAATCGTCCACGATACCTGATGGGCGTTGGCTTCCCCGATGATCTCGTGGAAGGGGTGCGTCGCGGGATCGACCTCTTTGATTGCGTGGCGCCGACGCGCATGGGGCGTCACGGCACGGCGTTCACCCCACAGGGGTCGCTCCAGCTACTCAAAGGGACGAATCGTCTCGACCGATCGCCGCTCGTCGAGGGTTGCGCGTGTCCCGCCTGCACGGACTACGACCGCGCGTATCTCCGGCATCTGTTTGCGGCCGATGAACCGTTAGGGCCGCGCCTCATTGCGCTGCACAACCTCACCATGCTCACTGAGCTAATGCGTGCCGCACGGGCCGCGATCGGCGCGGGCGATTTTACTCAGTGGAGCAACGCCTGGTTGCAGGAGTATCGCGCGGGGAACGCTGCTACCGCATCAGCCGACTGACAACCACTTCGCCATCGTCACGAACAAGCGGTCAGGGTCGATCGGCTTGGTCTCGAAATCGTCCATGCCGGCATCGATACACTGCTGCCGGTCTTCGGCCATGGCATTGGCGGTCATTGCAACCACACGTTGCGTTGCGAACGCGGGCGTGGCACGGATCTGGCGCGTAGCTTCGTAGCCGTCCATCTCCGGCATCTGGACATCCATCAACACCAGATCGAAGGGCGCGCGCGCAAGCGCCTCCAGCACTTCGCGGCCAGTCGCACAGAGCGTAACAGTTGCTCCGCATCCCGAGAGCAGATCTTCAATCACAATCTGATTGAACTCGTTGTCCTCGGCCACCAAAATGCGTGCCCCGACCAAGCGAGCCCGTGCCGTGGCCACCGCCGCCGCGGCGATTTCCGCGGCGATTCCCGCGGCGATTCCCGCAGTGGTTTCCACTACGAGGACAGCAGGATCACTCACACGAGTGAAGGGCATGGTGAACGAAAAGCAACTTCCTTCGCCGAACGTGCTTTCGGCCCAAATGCGCCCTCCCATCAGCTCCACCAGTTGCTTGCTGATGGAGAGTCCGAGCCCGCTCCCGCCGTACCTCCGAGTGCTCGACGCATCGGCCTGACTGAATGGGGCGAAGATTCGGCCGAGTTGCTCAGGGGTGAGGCCAATGCCGCTGTCTCGCACGCGAAACTCAAGTTCCACGGAGTCGACATCCGAGCGGCTGACGACCACCTCGACGCTCACCCGACCACTCGCGGTGAACTTCACGGCATTTCCTGTGAGGTTCAGGAGCACCTGCCCCAAGCGCATCGCGTCCCCAATGACAATCGCGGGGATGTCATCGGCAAAACGGGTGTCGAACTGCAGCGCCTTCCGGCGCGCCATATGGCGGCAGGTACTATTGACGTGCTCGAGGCTAGCCTGAAGTTCGAATGGTTCTGATTCGAGCTGGACCTTGCCGGCATCCATCTTGGAGAAATCCAAGATGTCGTTGATAATCGAGAGGAGGTTCCGCGCGGACGTGTTCACGTTGGCGACATACGAGCGCTGTTTGTCGCCGAGTTCTTGTTGCAAGCACAAGTACGACATGCCGATGATCGAGTTCATTGGCGTGCGGATCTCGTGACTCATATTTGCAAGGAACTGACTCTTGGCCTGATTTGCTTGGTCAGCGAACTCGACTGCCATCCGCATGTCCGCCATCTGCTGCTCAGCGGCCTGATGCCTACGGCGCTCCGTCAAGTCACGAACTGAGACCATGTCCGAGGACGTCTGGATCCCCTTAGCGCGTGAGAGTGTAAACTCGGCGTCGAACGTCGTACCATCGAGACGTCGGGCGATGCCTTCATAGACGATCCCGTCGGTGTCCTGACGAAGCTGTCGCAATAAATTCGGGCCGTCATCGAGCAGGGTGCCGAGTGGAGTTCCCACAACCTTCCCGAAGCGCGTGATAGCATGTGCATTGGCGCTCGAAACAACGCCACTCGGGTCCACGACGAGCAGGGCATCCGGGCTCGAGTTGAAGAGCGCGCGGAGTGCGCGTTGGGTTCGCGTCTGGGTGATGAATGCACCGAAGAGCTGCGCGACCTGCTCGAGGAGTGTTGGGAGTTGGTCGTAGCCCGGAAAGGTGTGTGATCCTCCGAACTCGATGACCGCGAGGACCCCTTCGCTCCCCATCACCGGCACCGCGCACAGCGTTCGAATGCCGGTGCGCCGAGCCGCTTCGGAGCGGCGGGAGTATCGCCCGTCAAAGCCTTGCGTGAGGAAGTCAGTTTTCTGGCAGGGCGCGCCCGTGCCCCATGCCACTCCTGGGGCTCCGACGCCGAACCCCCACTCTGTGCCTGCGGTAAAATCGAGCGTGGATGTTGCTTCGAGCCAGTCGGCACACTCCGGCCCAGAGATCGCGCCCGTGACGTACTGGAGCGTGGGTTGCTCCGGTTCCACCGTCCACACGGACACCGTGCGGATGTCGTAGGCGCGCACCAGTTCTTGCGCGATGACTTCTGCGGCGTGCTTGATTGATCGCGACGCCAGGAGTTGATCGCCGATGCGTCGC
>Ga0209596_1002885_pt1 | contig 13915 bp, 9 predicted proteins | sample M_130807_MF_Meta_FD_187314 | JGI IMG/M metagenome (GOLD analysis project Ga0209596, IMG submission 187314) | Freshwater microbial communities from Lake Montjoie, Canada to study carbon cycling - M_130807_MF_MetaG (SPAdes) (version 2) | ecosystem: Environmental > Aquatic > Freshwater > Lake... | reverse complement strand
GCAACAATGGTAGTGTGGGCGTGGGAGTTGCACTATTGTTAACATTATCAGGATATGAAAAATCATCAGTTACCTGACTAGCTACACCAGCATTATTGGGTTTGTATGTGAATAGGTTGTTATCCAGTTTGATATCTAGATTTAATATTTCAGTGTTCTTACCAGTGAAGAAATAGAAGTATTCTTTGACCACCAAGTTACTGGGGTCTGCTGATTGTACCAATATCTTACCCAAAGCGCCAGTATCAAATACCTGCACTGGCGTTATGATATATGTGACTCGTTTTCGCTGGGTGTTGGAACCAGTATCATATTGGTCAGTGGGGACCACCTTGGTGCGTATCTTGAACCAGTTCAATGGTTTGTTCAATTCCTTGATAGCGGCGGCCTTCTTCGTTGGATCTGTTATTTTAGCTGCCGCTGCGGCGGCTGTTTTAAACTGGGTTATTTGGTTAGTGATATAAGTGCTGTTCATCACTAGTCGTTTGATAATTTCTTCAATGGATGTGCCTTGATTGAAATTCACTACGCTGTTTTTACGTTCCAGTGGTTGTCTGGCAGAATTCAGCAGCTGATAATTTTTTAAATTTTTTAATAATCCCAGTGTATTGGCGTCAGCTGCTGCGACCATTTCACCATCTTTGATAGGAATGTCCTCAGGTTTAGCCATAGGAATCTTACTGAGATCAAAAATACCATCCACAGTTTCAAATTGAAAATCATACACAGTGGGGTTTGTGGTCGAAATCTCTTTTTCCTCAGTTGGTGTTGGAGTCAATGCCGCCTTTAAACTTTTAGGTCCAACAATCAAGTCACCCAGGGTTTCTCCAGTAGGTCCAACAATCAAGTCACCCAGGGTTTCTCCAGTCAGCTCCATTGCACGAGCAATTGTACCATATGCCTTCAACGAAGTGTGATGATTATAAGGCACTGCTGTGACTGAATATTCCGCCCCAGTACTGGTCAACTTGATCTCAATGTTGCTGAATATGATGGGAATGTATTTCTTGGTGGGCAGCGTGATCAATCTACCTTTGTCGTCAAATCCTTTCCAACTAATAGCTATCACCGCGCAAACATCGCCGAAATTACGCATGTTCAGTTCAGTAGTACAGAAATCATACCACTGTTGTATAAAACTTACTCCATAGGGTTCGCTGATGGTGAATGTTACTGTACACTCAGTGGTTTTAATCCCGCCTAGGGTGAGTATCTCGAGATTATCAATGTAATATTCTTTGGAGAAATACTTAGCTGCTATGGCAGATTTGCTATTGCCGCTGGCAGGTTGTGCGTTGGATCCAACCTCAGCTCCGCCTAGACCGCCAGTGGAACTGATAACACGATACCAGGAATCTGGATTAAATTTCTCATCAGTGAGCATTGTCCTGGTCGCGATGTGGTCTGCCAGATAGAAATCAATGATGTAGTTGTATGAGGCTAAATCACTCAGGGCATTGGGCCTGACTTCAACTTTGGGGGCTGCTGGGAACGTTGCAGTTTTTGCAGAAGAGCTCAGGGCACCGTCATCTGAGCTGGGCAATGTGCTTTTGATAATCCCGGGCAGAACTGTTTTTTGTACCAACTTGATCGGGGTATCTAGTGGATTACTGGGAGACTTGGGTGTGGTGCCTTGGACTGCGTTGGCAGCAGTGGGCGCAGCCACAGGATGCGCGACGTTATACGCATTTATTGCGTTATTTGCTTTGACAAACTGAGCGAGTGCTGCCTCATATGCAATTTGAGTAAAATACCCACTACCCACTATGTTATCGTTAGCTGATTTAGCCGTGCCGAGGTCCGTCGCCGCCTTATTAAATGCAGCCTGTAAAGTTTCTAGTGGTGTTTCCATATTATTTCACATCCATAGTTATCGCCTATAACCCCAAGCTGTCCTGTAACTGAGATGCATTGGGCAAGTATATAATGGTTCCAGCAGTGAAGCTGCCCAGTGGGTCTGTCAGCTTATTGGGATTTCTTGCAGCAAATACCCACCATAACCCAGCATCGTTGAATAAATCATAAGCTAGTAAATCCGGACGCAGATGATATTTAGCGTTGATGGTGTATACTGTATCATTAGCATATGCTGGAACGGCGCGATCAACTAACACATCCAAGTAGGTACCATCACTGCTGAGTCCAGTTTGTGCATAGGGGCTGCTGTTGCTGTATAAGTTTGCCATAAGTTGTCTTGAATATTAACTTTCATCAATATCGATTGTTTCATTTAGTGAAGTTAGTGTTGGAGAAGTTGTGACCCCAGAGTCTTGCGGACGTGGTAAGTTGTTCGCTTCTGCGAACACCGATTGTAACGCTGTTGGGGTGTATGCTAACGTGTCATTGGCATCTGAACCGTCTGCTGCCATGACTGCTGTTGCATCATATTCAGTGTCAGCAATTCCTGGTATACGAGTAGGAGGCGGCAAATCCGGCGGAAGACCCACAGCTCTGATTCTATCCTCCAAGGCAGGGCCCAGCAATCTAATCTCAGCCTTGCTAAACCTAGTAGTACTGTAATGGTTGGTGATGAATGATCGACTAAACACTGGCGATAGCGTCAGCTGAATATTCACATCCACGGGCATTTTTGCCAATTCTGAGTTACCAAATGGAGAAAATGTAATATAATCCAGCGAGTCAGGATAGTTCACAGTGCAGTTGGTGATTACCACAGGTAGATTGTCATAACCACTGAATCCCAGTCCAGTGAGTCTGACAATCACAGGCGGTGCGCCAGCTAAATTACCATCCTGACCATTGAACATTCTGGTACAACTGCGCAGAAACTGTATGCCAGCCATAACATAATTTGCGTCATATTGGCTGCGAACTGGAAAATCACCAGTGAGTGAAATAGGAGCGATACTACTGTTGGTGTAATGCTGGAATGAAAAATTAGTGTGAGTGGGCTTGGTTGTCTGGTATTCGGCCTCAAAGGTCAGTGCCATAGCTGGTTGAATGGGGAACAAGAAACCAAATGTTTTAGCCAGCGGTGCCATCAGCTTGTTGGAGCTGTCTTTGTAGAAGATATCAGGTGATTTCCATGGTAATGAGATTTTAACTCTGAGATCTGTGAAATCAGCCCTAACACCGTTTACTTGGATTTCAGTTGTCGCAGAACTCGCGTTGGCGGTGGGAGTTTTTTTCGTAGATACCTCAGTTAGCTTAGCCACACCTTTAGAAATAAAGTTAGACACACTGGCTGGGATTCTCAAACTCATGTTATCATTGTCCTTGCTATTGTTATTTATACCTGCTATAATAGTAGTATATATCCCCAGGAGCATTAATGGCAAGAACCAACTACCTCAATAACAAAGACATGCTCAAAGAGATCCACCTGAGCAAAATCAGTTACTGTGTATATTCCACACCCACTGACCACCAGTACGATCTGATCATACACCATGTCAGTGACATCAGTGGCAATATCACTGCTGCTAAAACCGCCAGAGCAGAACGAATTCGCAAAGAGTCGGGCATCAAGGAAACTGGCGATGCAAACATCACAGCCATCGCCACCAGCGACCTGGTATTTCGTGTGATGACCTGGGACCATATACCCTTTGCACCGCCCAAAGCCACAAAGCCCAATCGTACCACCAAAGTCCGCAAGCTGGTGATTGAAATTGAACCTGATCTGCAAGAGGATGACGAAGTACCCGAAGCACTGGTGATGACACAGCCTGATCCAGCTCGGGTCAGAGTAAACTTTCCACCCTTTCAGCATTATCGTCAGAATCCACAGGGTGAATGGGTATGTGTAGGCAAAAGCCACTGGCGTGGTGACTTGGAAACTGGTGAATTCTGTAAGATGCATGGCACCATGACCGACACACTGGCCCTGATGTTTATGAAACTGTGTGAACGCTATGCTACTCGCAGCAACTGGCGGGGCTATTGTGTTGACACTCAAACGCAAGCCCTAACACAACGAGGATGGTTATTTCAAGATCAGATCACAGAATCTGATACCATAATGTCGTTTAACGACGGACGGCTATCCTGGTCTGGAATTAAATCAATTTATCGTGGAGAGTTTGACGGTTTAATGCACAAGCTTACCAGCAGAAGCATTGATTCATTAATCACTCCCAACCACAAGATAGTTACCAGTACTGGGTTAACCAAAGTAGAACACCTACGCGAATCTGACCAGGTAATCGTCATGGGCGATGCCGAAGTGGGTGCAGACACCGCTACGATATCAGATGCATTAGTGGAACTCGCAGGCTGGATCGTAACTGAGGGATGTTACGAATATGACAGCAATCAAGATATTAAGCGCATCACAGTTTATCAAAATGCTGGGCATAAAGCTGACCGTATTAGGGAAAGTTTGAATACTTTAAACTTTACTTTTACAGAACGTATGCGAAAGAAAAATATCAACTTTGCTATTTCTCGGCGGGATTCCCGAGTCTTGGAAAAGTTGTTACCAAATAAAAATCTTACAATGAATTTTATTTTAGATCTTACTGCTGCCCAGCGTGAGAAATTAGTTAATGTGTTTATTGACGGTGACGGATGGAGAACCAACGGACACCGTAGATTTTCACAAAAAGATCCCGCCAGAACCGACATGTTTCAAGCATTGTGTACTATTGCTGGCATTAAAACCAACTCACATTTGATAGAAAATCACATGAGTTTCGGGAAACCAGTAAATTACTACCAAGTAAATTTGTTTTCTAAGCGAGGTAATACCACCCGCGGAGAATGTATTAACATGCACGGCGGTAAAAGAAATGGTAGAAATGTGGTGGGTCAGGGTAAAGCAACTCATCCCAATGAACCCACTACCTATTACCAGGGTACGGTCTGGTGTCCCGAAACTGAGTACGGTTCTTTTATGGCTAGGCGTAATGGCAAGGTGTATTTAACTGGTAATACGTATAATGATGAAATGCGTGGCGCGGCACTGTTGCAGCTGAGCCAGATTGGACTTCAATTTGACGAGAGCAAGAGTGCTAACCCGTTCAGTTACTTTACAGCTACTCTGACGAATTCGTTCACCAGAATACTAAATATTGAGAAGAAGAACCAATCCATTCGCGACGACATCTTAGAAGCCAATGGATTGACCCCATCGTTTTCTCGCCAGGCCAGCTGGCACAAGGAATAACAGTATGACATTGCGGGATGTTTGCGAACTTTTATCAAAGAAAACCAGATTAAAAATCGACGATTTGATTAATGACCCTGAGTATGGGACTGAGTTCGCAGACATCCAACAATGTATACAGTCACAGAATGCCCGCCAGGTATTGTGGCATGCCATGGCAGGTTCTGGTGATTCGCCAATGTGCGTATGTGGCACCGCATTGTCGTGGCATCCTGATCTCAGAACTTATCGCAAATATTGCAGTACCAGATGTCAGGTAATAAGCAATGCTGATGCCAGAAAAACCACCTGCAGAGCAAAGTACGGAGTGGATTTTCCCAGTCAACGTGCAGAATTTGCACAATTAGTAGCTGCAACCAGCAGAAAAAAATGGGGAGTGGATCATTATTCTCAGACTGCTGAATGCCAGAATCGTATCAACGCCACCAATATGCAGAATATTGGTGTAAGTCGTCCAGCCCAGAATTCCCAAATTTCAGCTAAAACTCAGAAAACTGTCAGAGAAAAATACGGTGTTGATAATCCAGCACAGTCAGCTGAAGTTCGATCCAAGATGCTCAGTACCACACAGGCTAGGTATGGTGTGGATCACGTGATGCAGTTGGATTCCACTAAACAAAAAATTCAGGATACCTGTATTAAAAAATACGGAGTTTCTCATCCCAATCAGATCCCAGGCATAGCCAAACAAAGGTCACAAGATAAACTGGCTCAGTATTATACGCCAGACACCTGGGCTAAACTTCAGGATCCCAGTTGGCTAGCTGAGCAGAATTGTCTGGGCAGCACTGTGGGTGCCATAGCTGACGAGCTGGGGGTAAGCGCCAGCAGCTTGGGTAAATATTTTCACAAATATCAGATTGACATCAAACATCATTACACCAGCCAGATAGAAAAACAGCTAACAGATCACTTTGAAAAATCTGGTATTACAGTACTGACTCGGGTAAGAAACATCATTGCACCCAAAGAACTGGATCTGGTTTTTCCTGAGTTTAAGTTGGCTATTGAAGTCAACGGTGCTTACTATCATTCTGAACAATTTCAAAAAAATAACCAGTATCATCTAGAAAAAACTCGCGCAGCCAGTGCAGCTGGTTATGAATTGTGGCATTTCTGGGACTGGGAACTGTCTGAGTCACTGGACAAAGTGCTGAGCAAAATTCAGCATAGGCTGGGCCAGGATACCAGAGTATTTGCTAGATCGCTGAAGGTCACAAAGATCTCAGCTGCCAGAAAGAAAGAATTCTTTTCTCGGTATCATCTGCAATCTGATTGTGTCAGCAGTGTGAATTTGGCGTTAACTGACGACCAAGGCGAGATACTCATGGCCGCTAGTTTCGGTGTAAGTCGTTTCACGAAAAAATACCAGTGGGAGCTACTGAGATTATGCTCTGGTAATAACATCACAGTGGTGGGCGGTGCTAGTAGATTGATCACTGCATTTGTGAATAATCACATGCAGCCTGGTGACACACTGGTTAGTTATTGCAACCAGCGGTGGAGTCAGGGCATGGTTTATGAACGCTCAGGTTTTACGCCGGCCGGTCAGAGTCCGCCCAGTTATGTGTATGTGCATCGCGGCAGGCTGGCTGGTACTAGATATCAATTTCAAAAACATCGTTTATCCCAGTTATTACCAGACTTTGACGAGAATCGCACTGAAGTTGAAAACATGATGGTTAATGGTTACTATCGCGTATGGGATTGCGGACAATTAATTTATACCTTAACCAAGCCGCTGAGTCAGCCTGACCACAGTAGTGACAATTACAGTAAAAACCTGCTATAATAAACAAAGTATGCCAAACTTATTCCGACGAGCCATGGTGTTTACAGATTTACACCTGGGAAAGAAATCCAACTCAGTTACTCATAACGAGGACTGCTGGAATTTCGTGCGATGGATGTGCAAGGTTGCCCAGGAGAGGGATTGTGACACCTGCCTGTTCTTAGGCGATTTTCATGATAACCGTAACAGTGTTAATGTGGTTACTCTGGACTATAGCCTCAGGTGTATGGAACATGTGGCCAGCAAATTCAGCAAAACACTGTTAATTCCAGGAAACCATGATCTTTATTTTCGTGATCGTCGCGACGCATACAGCGTAAACTGGAGTCGTAATATTCCTGGTGTGGAGATCATCAACCAAATGGAAACCCGTGGTGACTGTGTATTCATCCCCTGGATGGTGGGTGACGATCACAAGCAGGTGCTGGCGCACCAGGGTCAGTATATGTTTGCCCACTTTGAACTGCCCAACTTCCTGATGAATGCCATGGTGAGAATGCCAGACCTGGGTGAACTCAGCTTGCATGATCTCAGCAAGGTCAGCACAGTGTTTACTGGGCATTTTCACAAACGTCAGCAGCAGGGAAATGTGTGGTATATGGGCAATGCCTTTCCGCATAACTTTTCAGATGCTGGTGACGATGATCGTGGCTGTATGATACTGGAATGGGGAGCTGAGCCAGAGTTTATCCCATGGCCTGATGCTCCTAAATATCGCGTGTGTAATCTCAGCGATGTACTATCTGCACCAGAAACTAAACTATTGCCCCACAGCTACGTCAGGATAAATCTGGATGTAGACATCAGCTACGAAGAGGCCAGCTTTATCAAGGAAACATTCATCCATACATATCAGCTCAGAGAAATCAGTTTGTTACCCAACAAGCAAGAAGCTCATGCAGAAGATCTGGCTCCAGGCGCAGCAAAGTTTGAAAGTGTGGACCAGATTGTAAGTAACCAGATCACTGCTATTCAGAGCCAACACTACGACTCAGCCTTGCTGATGAATATCTATCAAAACCTTTAAATGTTAAAACTCAAAGATCTTACCATAAAGAATTTCCTCAGTGTGGGTAACAACACTCAGGCCATTGATCTGGATCGTCAAGATCTGGTGTTGGTGATGGGTGAAAACCTGGATCTGGGCGGTGACGACGCTGGCTCTAAGAATGGTGTGGGCAAGACCACCATTATGAATGCCATTGGTTATGTGATCAACGGCGAAGCACTGAATAATATCCGTAAAGAGAATCTCATCAACAAAAGCAACGGCAAGCAGATGATGGTTACTCTGAATCTGGAATGCAACGGCACTGAGTATCGCATTGAACGCGGACGAAAGCCCAATGTTCTGAAGTTCTTTATCAACACTGTGGAACAAACCGCAGAAGATGCCAGCCAGGGCGACAGCCGTGAAACACAGAAACAGATTGAACAAATTCTGGGCATGAGTCCAGATATGTTTCGTCACATCGTGGCCCTGAACACCTATACTGAGCCGTTTCTCAACCTCAAAGCTAACGATCAGAGAATGATTATTGAGCAATTGCTGGGTATCACCATGCTGAGTGAAAAAGCTGACCGGCTCAGAGAACAGATGAAGGTCACCAAAGACCTCATGAGTCAGGACGAAATGCGAATCCGCGCGGTGCAGGAAGCCAATGTGAGAATTCAGCAGCAGATTGACAGTGTGACCAGCCGACAAAAACTCTGGAATAACAAACAGGCTGCGGACATAGATCAGATGACCCAGGCCATCACCGCACTGACCAGCATTGATTTAGATGCCGAGATCCAGAATCACAGCCTATGGGATCAGTATCGCCAACAACAGCAACAACAGGGTCACTTAAAAAAGTTATTCAGTATTGCTGGTGAAAAGCTGAACAAAGAAGCGCGACAACTGAATAAACTCAACAGTGAACTGGAAAGTTTGCTGGCCAACACCTGTTATACCTGTGGTCAGCCTGTGAAAAATCTAGATCAACAACTGGAGCTCAAACGAGCTAATATCACTGAAGTTCAGCAACATCTACAGGTCTGCAATACAGAGTTTGATCAGTTGGAGACTCAGCTACAAGCTCAGGGCACATTATCTGAGCCACCATCTATTTGGTATGACCAGGTGGAAGATGCGGTGGCTCACCGCAGCAATCTAGAAAATCTACAACGTCAGCTGGCTGACCGTGAACAGGATCAGAATCCCTACACTGAGCAGATTACTGAAATGACCCAGCAAGCACTGCAAACTGTGGACTATGATGTCATCAATAATCTCAAGCGAGTACAAGAACACGAAGAATTTCTGCTGAAGCTGCTGACCAACAAAGACAGCTTTATCAGAAAAAAGATTATTGATCAGAATCTCACTTATCTCAACAGCCGACTGCGTTATTACCTGCTAAAAATGGGCTTGCCGCACAGTGTGACTTTCCAGAACGATCTCAGCGTCAATATCACTGAACTGGGCAGAGACCTGGATGTGGGCAACCTCAGTCGTGGTGAATGTAATCGACTTATCCTGAGTCTGAGCTGGAGCTTCAGAGATGTCTGGGAAAGTCTTTACCAGCAGATTAATTTATTGTGGATTGATGAACTATTGGACAACGGCATGGATCAGGCAGGTGTGGAAAATGCCATGGCTATCCTCAAACACATGGCACGAGATCGCGGCCGCAGCATATGGCTGATCAGTCATCGTGACGAGCTAAGTGGTCGTGTGCAGTCAGTTCTCAAAGTGATCAAAGAAAATGGGTTCACACAGTTTTCAGATGTTTAATAACATCAGTGCTGAACCGCAGTATAAGTACAAACAGATGCCAAGTCCACAAAAAACGAAAGGAAGCGCATGGGAGAGGGAGATCGCGGATTTCCTCACCAAGACCTACGGTGAAAAATTCATGCGTAGCCCAGGCTCCGGCGCTTATGTGGGTGGCACCAACATTTTCCGTAAACAACAGATGCAAGAGAGTACCATCAGAGTATTCAAAGGCGACATCATCCCGGGAGAAAGTTTCCCACGGTTAAACGTAGAATGCAAGAGCTATAAAGATTTCGCGTTTCATCAGTTGCTGCAAGGCAACACAGTAAAACAACTGGAAGACTGGATTGATCAGTGCATGACCGCAGCAGATCTCAATGATCTCAGCATCATGTTCATGAAGTTCAGTCGTAAAGGTTCATACATCGCCACCCCGGCCAGACCACTCTTTCTGTCACCACCAACCAGTATACAATATCAATCAAAAAATCATGGTGTATGGATCTTTGCTGAGCTCAACAGCTTCTTTGATCTTAACCAACAATATATAAAAATATTCAGTCAACCCGACACCCAGTCATAGTTTAACTCATACCAGCGCCAATCACACCCAGTGGAGGCGCAACTCATCATGGTCGCGTTACAACAGTCGTTATCTGCGCTGTTGACATAGTAACATTGTTTGGTCGAGGTTGCTCGACTCGCATTGAGATTGCCTGAAATATGGTCGTCAGAACTTGCGTGTTACGATTAAAGAATACTTAGTAAATGATGGTGGCCCTGTAAAAAGATACAACCACCGAACAATGCGTGTTTGCTCACAAGATGCGCATTTGTTACCGTCAGTTTCGTCGGCGTAGCCAAGCATTATACGCAGTGATCGAACAAATTCCAGAGCATAGAGGTACCGGCTGACCGCCTCTGTTGGGATAACCGCACTCTGTCTGTGAGATGATGTAAAGGACTCGTGAAGAGCACCCCAAATTCATGATTTGCCCGTTTATCGGGCAAATTATGAACTGGATCTGTGAAGAGTACAGTCGAATAAACGATTTAGTCCTTACCCACTGTTGTTGTGCCACTGTTAACAATGCTTACATAAACGTAAAGACATAAGAAAAAAAAGCGTTGAGCTGAAACGTAGTGTAAGCGAAAACGCTGGTTGTGCAAAGCACAACCCATAACTTATCCCATAACATGGAGATGGTGATGAGGACAGTGTGACTTAAAAAAATGGTAATCTAGATTTTTTCGTGGTCTCCATGTTGTCCTTGATAATATTGCTGATGCTTTCACGATCACGCACTGTCATCTGAAGTATCTCATTGAATGATACCCCACCTCGCATAAACCAAGTAAGTCGTAGCAATTCTTCGCGGAATCCACGAGACTCTTTATCCATATGGTTCAGCAGCTCTTGTATTGATTCAGATGTCTGACAATTCAAGAGCTTAATTCGAAAAAATAAGCGTAGTCCAGATTAAACGGTATGGCAAACTCATGATTACAGTCAGGACAAAATACACTGATAGCTGGACTCTGTGTGCGATCTTTAAGCTGATCCAGATGTTGGATAACTTTCTGATACATGCGTTTTTCACAATTTACAAGAAATTCACTGATATGCTCAGAGTTAGATACTGACTGGCCACTGATCTCAATGCTGTGAATACTGGCGATATATAATTGAAGTTTGGCGGCGTTGAGCTCATTCACTATACCACTGGTTATCTGTTCCTGCTGAGCTGGGTCAGGTATCTGTGACAGTTGCTGAATTTGTTTCTGACATCGATAAATTTGATTATTGAATTCATTGACTATTCGATAACTGGGTGACTTAAACCGAAATATCAGATCCTGTACTGTCAATGGCGCCAGCCAACCGCTGGCATCTATGTTATTCAGTTGCTGTTCTAGGTTGAGTTCGAAGTTGTTCGCCTCGGCACACTTTTCGCAAGTCACTTCCACTTCCATTTTATCGCCCAGGCTGGCAATCCTGATAGCCACCAGCAGGGTTTCCAGATCCATGCTGGGTGTTTCCCACGCATTCAGCACAGCTGGTATACAACTCTGAATTAGATTCACTGTGGCTTCGCCGTTCATCAGAGCTTCGGGTGATTTCAAGATAAGTTCATCAGCAGCGTTCATACTCATTACTGGTAGTTCACCACTAACTGGTAAGTTTAAGCTGCCGTCGGGCCAGAATCGTCCGGTACTGGGTAATGAAACATATACCTTGGGTTGTCGAAAATAGCTGCTTAATGGGTTCATGATTATTTAAAATATTCCGAAACTTCTAAGTTGATCTCAGCAGCCCACTCAGCAGGTGCGCCAGCTGCGATCTCTTCTGGTGTTGTGGTTAACGTGATTGGTTGGAATCCCAGCAAAGATTTCTGTTTTTCCACATGATCTTGAATAGCTTTGAAGTATTCCACATCCATGTTGCTGATCAGCTGACGAATTTCTCCAGCATTGCTGGTGACGTACCCAGTGTTGGTCTGCAGACTCTGGATTCCATCGCAAACCAACTGCACATTCAATGAACTCATATTTTTAATCTGCTCGTTGGCTGTGTCCAGATCCAGATTATTCTGATCCAGATTTCGTATTTGCTGATTCTGCTTCATAGCTTGTCGGGCAATGTTATACAGCGACTTGATGCTGATGGGGCGTAACGTCACAGTGAGGGTCTCATCCAGCTCGTTGGTGATGATCAGAGTGTCGTCCCACAGCAACGCTGCATTGCTCATGTTCGCCACTAGTTCTTGAATACTCAGTGTTAGTTTGCGAACCAATGAAGTATTTTCCACACTGACTGCTGTGGAGATTTCATCACCGTAACTGGCTCGGCGAATACTCAGCAACAGGGCATCCAGATCCACTGTGGGAATCTGCTCAGGATCACGAATGTCAGGAACACAACTTTTGATGAGTTCATACACTGCCGCGCCTGAACCCAATAGATCACCACTGCGAAAACGCAGATCGTCAGCAGCAGTCATGGAAAAGATGCCCACAGTGCCTGTGGCATCAGTCAGTCCGCCCGCTGGGTACCATTTTCCCTGGCTGGGTAGTTGAATAGTAAACCTGGGTTTACGAAAGAATTGTTGAAGTGGATTGCTTTGAGCCATGATAGTCCTTGGTAATAAATAACAATGGTATTTATGGCACTGGAAAAAGGTGAAAAAAAGTGGCTGAAGTTAAAATTAGAACAAGCAGAGGTGGTACTGACCTAAATGATGCTCAACTGGTTAATGCGGCCAGTGAAGAGACTCTGGAGGCCTTACTCCGGGCAGTAAGCAAACTGAATAGCACATTGACTGGAGCTAAAGATCAGCAAAAGAAAGCTGATAAAGCTGGTGAAATAGCCCAGACAGCAGCTACTACCAGGACCAACCAGAGTACTCGTGCCATGGGCGGACTGGAAGCACAGATTCTCAGCAACAGCAAATCTCTGAGTATGTTTGGTGACAATGCCACTGGCGGTGGTACAAAGTTGGCCACCCTGGGGAAATACGCTGGCATTGCTGGTAAGGCTGTAGCAGCACTAACCGGAGCTTTTCTGGGTATAGCGGGTTATTTAGCTGGTGCTGTGATGGATGTATTCAATGATGTAGTAGCTGCCAGTTCTGCAATGTTCAAGAAATTCATGGAAGGTGAGAATCGACTCAGCGCATTTGCTGACGCTGTGGTCGATGCAACCGCTAGAATTCCACTGATTGGCGGACTTATTGCTGGGTTATTTGGTGCAGTCAGTGCAGGCATCAAGGTACTGGAAGAATACCGTGATGTTAACGAACAACTCAGCAACACTGGTGCAGCATTTGGTAAAAATCTATTCACCATGGCTGGTGCAGCCAAAGACGCTGATATGACACTGGCTGACTTTGCCAGCACAGTGTCAGCCAATGCTGAAATCCTCAGCAGATTTGGCACTGTGGCCACTGGAGCATTGGCCCTGGCCAGCGCGTCCAAGGCAGTGCGCCAGGACTTCAGAATGATGGGGTATAGTGTCAAAGATCTTAATGATCAGTTGCCCACTATGTTGGATTTACTTGCCATGGGTGGACAGAAAATCGATGCTGGGTCAGCAAGCACCAAAGCCAGCCTGATAGCACTGGGCAAAGAAACATCTCTGATGGCCATACTAACTGGCAAAAATAGAAAAACCCTGCTGGAAGAGCAGCAGAAAGCCACCACAGATGTTGGGTACCGTCTGGCTGTGAGCAAGATG
>Ga0209596_1002883_pt1 | contig 13923 bp, 16 predicted proteins | sample M_130807_MF_Meta_FD_187314 | JGI IMG/M metagenome (GOLD analysis project Ga0209596, IMG submission 187314) | Freshwater microbial communities from Lake Montjoie, Canada to study carbon cycling - M_130807_MF_MetaG (SPAdes) (version 2) | ecosystem: Environmental > Aquatic > Freshwater > Lake... | reverse complement strand
GCCGCCCGGACAACCCGGCGACACCTGGACCTCGATGATGCTTACCAACGGCAAACGGCTTCATCAGGCCCTCCTCCGAAAATGAGCCGAATCCTCACCGCACTTTCTCGCCACCTCGGCGACGCGGTCTTCGCCGCCCTACCCTCAATCCCCTACGCGCAGAAGGAGAAAGGCGGATGCCCAGGCATCGCCGTCTCAGCCAAGCAGCTCTCCGCCGCCGCCCGCCTCGACGGCCCGGTCGCCTTCCACGACGCGACCTTCGAGATACCTTGCGGCTGCCGGACCGCGCTCATCGGCCCCAATGGCTCCGGTAAATCCACGCTCCTGCGCGTGCTCGCCGGCCTCACGCCAATCCGCTCAGGCGAAGCCCTGATCGCCAGCGAAGCCCCGCGCCTCGGTCGCAGTCGCATCGCCTACCTGGCCCAACGGCCACACCTCACCGAACATTTCCCGCTCAAGCTTCGGCGCCTGGTGCAGATGGGCACCTACGCCCACCACGGATGGTTCGAGGAATGCCGGCATGGTGACGAAGCCATCGAGCTCGCGCTAACGCGCCTCGGCCTGACCGGACTCGCGGAGCGACCGGTCCACACGTTGTCCGGCGGCCAGCTGCAACGCGCACTCATCGCCCGAGCCGTCGTGCAAGGCGCGGAGATCCTCCTCCTCGACGAGCCCTACGCAGCCCTCGACCAGCCGAGCCGCGAAATCATCGACCGTTTTCTCTTCGAGCAAGGCTCGAACTTCACCGTCGTGATGGCCACGCACGACCCCGCCGACCTCGGCCGCTTCGACCGTATCCTCGAGATGCGCGACGGGACCGTCTCGACGCGCCACGCCTGCTCCGGCCACGACCACCGCCATGCTTGATCTTCTTCTGCAGCCCCTGTCGGAACCTTTCTTCGTGCGCGCCCTGCTCGCCGTCCTGCTCAGCGGGACGACCTGCGCCTGCCTCGGCGCGTACGTCGTGCTCCGGCGCATGGCCTTCGTGAGCACTGCGCTCACGCACTCGATCCTGCCCGGCGTGGTCGGCGCGCTACTCCTCGGCCTCTCCCCTTACCTCGGCGCACTCGTCGCCGCCTTACTGACCGCGGCCGGCGCGGCCTGGCTAGCCTCACGCAAAGGCACGAGCGAAGACAGCGCGGTCGGCGTGATGTTGTCGGTGATGTTCGCGGCGGGCATCGCGCTCATGCAGCAGGCCAACTCCTGGCGCGACTTCGCCGGGCTGCTCTTCGGCAGCGTGGTCTCCGTCGGCGGCGAAGACCTGCTGGTCATCGGCGTCACCGCCGGAGTCGTGCTCTTCGGCCTGCGGGCCTTGCATAAGGAACTTGAGTTGGCCTCCTTCGACGAAGAATACGCGGCGCTGCTCGGCGCACGGCCCGCGCTCATGCGCGTCGTACTACTCGTGCTCGTCGCGCTGGGCTCGGTCGCGTGCGTCCGCCTCGTCGGCGCCCTGCTCACGACCGCGCTCTTCGTCATCCCCGCCGCGACGGGCGTGCTGCTCGGCCGCACTGTGCCGCAGGTGATGGCCTGGGGAGCGGGTTGCGCGCTGCTCGGCGGCGTCGGCGGCCTGTATCTTTCTTACTACGCACCCGCGGTGCCGTCAGGCGCCGGGATCGTGCTCTGCTGCGCGCTGCCCTACCTCGTCGCCCGAATCTTCGCGCCGCGACGCTGATCAGAAACGCGGCGGCCGCAGCGACAACGGTAGCCCGAGCACCTCGCGGGCGACCAGCGCCTGACGGAGAGCGGCCGATCCGCGAAACTGCGTACGCGTGTGCGCGCGAGCGGGGCGAGTGACCACGAGGGACGTGGCATCGAGATGGGTCGCGACGACCGGGGCCGGGGCCTCCGGCTCCGGCGCGAGGGGCGGCGGCGCATTGCGCACGCGACGGGTGCGACGGGTCACGGGCGGCGGCGTTGCGGCCATCGGGGCCTGCTCGACTGGACCCTTGATCTTGCCGATCAGCCAGGCCACGAATGCGAACAGGCCGATGGCGACCTTGATGATGAGCGCTAGCTCCATGCTTACGCCTTGGCGCCGGGCGCCGGGCCATCACCGGCGATGCCTTTGCGCATCTCGGTATCGGAACGGAGGTTTTCGAGACGCTGGTAATCCATGTAACCCATGCGGCCGGAACGCAGCGCGTCGGCGAGGGCCTGCGGAATCTGGGCCTCGGCTTCGACGACGCGGGCGCGCATCTCTTCGACGCGGGCGCGCATCTCCTGTTCGAGCGCGACGGCGGCGGCGCGACGGATTTCGGCCTGGGCCTGCGCCATATTCTTGTTGGCGTTGGCTTGGGCCTCCTGGAGCATGGCGCCGATATTGTCACCCACGTCGACGTCCGCGATGTCGATCGACATGATCTCATACGCGGTGTTGGCGTCGAGGCCGCGCTCAAGCACGGTCTTGGAAATACGGTCGGGGTTCTCGAGGACGATCTTGTAGCTCTCGGAGGAGCCGATGGTGGTGACGATGCCTTCGCCGACGCGCGCGATGATGGTCTCTTCCTGGGCGCCGCCGACGAAACGGTCGAGGTTAGTACGGACGGTCACGCGGGCCTTCACCTTCACTTGGATGCCATCCTTGGCGACGGCGTCGATCGTGGTACGGCCGCTGGCCGGATTAGGCACGTCGATGACTTTCGGGCTGACGGAGGTGAGGACGGCCTCCAGCACGGACTTGTTCGTGCCGCGGGTGGCGATGTCGATCGCGCAGGCGCGATTCCAGTCGAGGTGCAGGCCGGCCTTCTGGGCGGCGATGAGCGCCTGCACCGTCTGCACGATGTTACCGCCGGCAAGGTAGTGGGCGTCGATTTTCTCGACGTCGACCGAGAGGCCAGCCTTGGTGGCAGCGATCTTGGCGTCGACGATTACGGTGTAAGGAACGCTGCGCAGGCGCATGCCGACGAGGTCGAAGAGGCCGACCTCAGCTCCGGCGAGGCGGGCGCGCACCCAGACGGCAAGGAAGGAGAGCAGGAAGAGGACGAGCAGCAGCAAGGCGCCGGCTGCGATCCAGATGATGATGGTAGGCATATCGGTAGGCATGAGAGGGAAAAGTTCAGCGGGAGCGGCGGACGGTCACGCGGCCGGAACCGGCCTCGGTGACGACGACGGCGGCGTTACGCTCGACGAAACCGTCGACGGAAAATGCTTCGACCAAGGTGCCGTCGATCTCGACGGTACCCGAAGGCGCGAGGACCGTGACAGCCTTGCCAGCCTTGCCGACATAGACCGCGTAACCAGCGGCGGCCGGTACGGCGGCGCCTTCGTTGCTGCTAACGTTGATCATCGAGCGACCAATAGCGGTCTGCGGCAGGAGGCGGCGGAAAGCGAAGAACTCGAGCGTGAGGACGACCAGGAAGACGACGCAGAACACCGCGCACGTCGTCGCGCCCGCATCGGCCGATAGATAGATGCCGGCGAAGGAGACGACGGCGCCGAAGAAACCGAGTACGACGGTCGGGAGGAAAAACTCCGCGCCGATCAGGACCAGACCGGCCACGAGCAGGCCAATCGGCAGAACCAGAGAGACCGTATCAGGGGTCGCAGCACAAAGCATCATGGGGCCAACCTACCCCCTGCGGGCCGCTTTCCAATCTTTTCCACGCATAGCCCCCTTACAAAAACACCCTCAGCCTGTAATTTTCCGTCACGCTTGCGAAAATGGCCGCCCCCGACCTATTCTCGGCCATGGCCAAGAAACCGCCCGCCCCTCGTCGCACCCCAGTCAAGGAAGCTCACCACGTTCTACAGGACGCCTTGCTCAAGGCGGGCGAGAAAGAAGCCGGTAAGCATGCCGTGATCGCGAAGTCCCTCGGCGTCTCCGCCTCGATGCTCTACAAATGGCGCGAGCCGGCCGAGAAAGGCAGCGGCCAGCCCAACCCGCTGCACCGAACCGCGTTGCTCATCGACCTCACCGGCGACACCCGCATCGTCGACTGGCTCGCCCAGCGCGCGGGCGGACAATTCACCCCGGTCGAAGGCGAAGCCCCAGGTGGCAATCTGGATAAAGCCGCCAACGCCCTCGTCCGCGAATTCGGCCTGCTCATCGCCGACGTGGCCGACGCGATGGAAGACCACCGCATCACGGCCGACGAGACCCAGGAACTCCGTGAGAAATGGGATCGCATCCGCAAGCGCACGGAAGCCTTCGTCCGCCGCTGCGAAAAAGGCGACTTCCGCCCGAAAGACTGAGCGATTTCGCTTTCACGCCCGCCGCAGAAAGGTAACCAGAAGCCATGGCCGAATTCACCATCCGCCCCTACGGCGACCCGATCCTGCGGGCCAAAGGCGACCCTGTGAAGGAATTCGGTCCCGCGCTCCGCTCCCTCGGAGACGCCATGCTCAGCGCGATGAAGACCGCCAAGGGCATCGGCCTGGCCGCGCCGCAAGTCGGACTCTCCTTGCAGCTCTTCGTCATGAATGTGCACGACGAGGATTTCCTCCCCTTGCTCGACGGCAAGCCCCGCCAGCCGGATGAGATCATGCCGATGCTCCTCGCCAACGCGACGGTGAGCGTGCCGGCTGGCGAGGCTGATACCTACACCGAGGGGTGCCTTTCCTTCCCCGGTATCACCGGCGACGTCGAGCGCGTCGAACGCGCGATCGTCCGCTACCGCGACGCCGACGGCGCGCCTCACGTCCTCGAATGCGCGGGCCTGCTCGCCCGTTGCGTGCAGCACGAGCACGACCATTGTCAGGGAGTCCTGTTCATCGACCGCATGACGCGTCCGCACCAGCTGCTGACCGCGGCCAAGGTGAAGAAGCTCAAGCGCGCGACGACGATCGAGATGAAGGCCGCGCGCAAGGCGCAGGGCTGATCACTTCGTCGCGGCCGGGAGCGCGATCTTCAAGGTCAGTTGACCGACATCGACGGCTTCGCCACCGGTCGGGATACTCGAGACATGGAAGGCGATCGAACCGGCCGGAGCCGTGTCCGTGACGGCGCGCCACTTCGCGCGGATGCCTTCGGCGCTGGCGGGGCCACCGCCGGTGACGATCACGACGTAAGGAGCGGCGGCGACGCCGACCTTGCTCTGGGTGATGGAAAGATGCGCCAGCAGGGCCGAGCCGAGCGGATTACTCGCACGGTCGAAACCGAGCGTCCAGTCGCCGCCTTCACTAAGGCGCGGAAGGAAGCTGCGGTCATCGCGCAGTGAGACCTGACAGGTGCCGGCCGGAGCGGCGGCGGCGCCGATTTCAGTGAAGGCGACCTCCGAAGCGATGAGCTGCATGCTGTGGGCGTCCGCCAGACGAAGGAAGAGCAAGCCACGCGCGCCTTCGGCGGTCACAGCGTAATAATCAGCCCAGACGATCGCGACCTGCTTGGGCGCGGTGGCAGGCTTAAGGCCCTTGGAAAGAGCGGGCGCGCCCTTGTCGGCTCCGGGTACGTAGGCGTAGCCTTCGGCCGGGACGGGTGCGAGCGACTTGTCGTCGGCCTTCGTCCAGGCGGCGCGGATATCAGCGGAAAGTTCTTCGGGACGATTAAGTTTACCATCACCGAGCAGGCTGATTGAGCCTACGAAGTGAACCTTGGCGTAACCGAGATCGCGCGCCTGCTTCTGCAGACGGACGACGGACTGGGTGACGGCGACATTCCAGGCGACTGGCGCGATGGCGGCGGAAAAGCTGACCGGCTTGGTCTTCTCGGCGGCGCGGGCGGCCGCGGCGGCACGCAGGCGAACCAACGAGGGCAAGGCCTGCTGGATCTGCGCATTACCTTCATCGATCATCTTCTGGGCGCGGACCTTGACCTGCTCAGGCGTCTCCGTGAGTCCGCCGACCTTGGGCCCCTTACTGTCGGCGACAGCGCCGCCGAGGGTCTTTAAGATGCTCTGCCCGGTCTTGGCGCGGGTCTCGCCAGCCGCGGTGATACGCATGGCGCTATTCCACTCGGCGAGTTCGTTGGACCGGAGGTAACGTACCGCCTCGGAATCCGGGATGGCGGGAGGAGGCGGCGGCGCCACCTCGCCGGCGGCGACGAAAATCAGGGAGGCGAGGAAGGCGTACATGGGGGTAAAGGTCAGGACTCGTCGAACTTGCGGGCGAACAGTGCTTCCATCTCAACGAGGAGCGTGGCGCCATCCTTGCCGCGGACGGAGAAGCGGAGCTTCGACCCTTGGCCGGCGGCTAGCATCATGAGTCCCATGATGCTCTTGCCGTTCACGGACTCCTCGTCCTTAGAAACGGTGATTTCAACGTCCGGGTAGCGGTTAGCTAGACGGACAATCTGAGCGGCCGGGCGGGTGTGGATGCCCATCCGGTTCTGAACGGTGAATTCGCGGGCCAAAGCCTCGTGGGTTTCTTCCATATAAGGGGTCTGTCCTGAGACGAACGCAGGATAGAGGAAAAGGGAGGCTGGCGGCAAGGCGGGTCAAGGCAAATTGAGCCGAAGGGAGGGGACGCTTGACCTTCCCCGCCAGACCTCTCCAATCAATCCAAACGAACTACCGTGGCCAAGCCCGCTGTCCTTACTCACCCGGAATCCCTGAAGCGCCCTGCCGGCCCTTCGGAATACGCAAAAGATCCGGCCAACGCATCCATGTCAAAGGCCGACAAAATCGCCCTTTACACCAAAATGGCTCGTATCCGCCATTTCGAGCAGCGCTGCATCCGCATCTACCAGCAGGGTAAGATCGGCGGATTCCTCCACCTTTACGTGGGCCAGGAGGCCGTTGCCGCTGGTACGATCTCCCTCCTTGGCAAGCACGACCATATCATCACGGGTTACCGCGACCATGGCCACGGCCTGATGGTCGGCATGGGCATGAACGAATGTATGGCCGAACTGACCGGCCGCGTCACTGGCTGCTCCCAAGGTAAGGGCGGCTCGATGCACTACTTCGCCCCCGATAAGAACTACTGGGGTGGCCACGGTATCGTCGGCGGCCAAGCCCCTCTCGGCACCGGACTCGCCTACGCCGTTAAATACATGGGCCTGAAGGGCAGCTGCCTCGTCTACATGGGCGACGGCGCCGTCAACCAGGGCGCAGTCCATGAAGCCTATAACCTGGCCTCCCTATGGGATCTCCCGGTCATCTTCGTCGTCGAAAACAACGGCTACTCGATGGGCACCTCCCAAGAGCGGTCGACCGCCCACCCGGGCTGCCTGGCCAAGCGCGCCGAAGGCTACAACATGGCCTGGGACGTCATCAACGGCCACGACGTCTACGAAGTGCGCGCCAAGACGGCCCTCGCCCTCAAGCGCGCCCACGAGGAATCCAAGCCGACCGTCCTCGAGATCTTCACCTACCGCTACTTCGGCCACTCCATGGCCGACCCGGACAAGACCTACCGCGACAAGGAAGAAATCAAGGAGTACCGCGAGAAGAAGGACCCCGTCCTCGCCTTCGAGCAGGAGCTCCTCCGCGAGAAGGTCCTCACCCCCGAACTCTCCCAGAAGATCAACGAGGAAGCGATGGCCGAGGCCGATAAGGCCGCTATCTTCGCCGATGAATCGCCGGATCCTACCGTCGCCGATATCACCAAGCACATCTACTGGGAAGAGGACAACCGCGGGCCGAAGACCACGAGCCGCGGCACCATCATCTTCGAATAACCCCTCTTCGCACACACTGTCATGGCTGTCATTTCCTACCGCGAAGCGCTCCGCGCCGCGATGCGCGAAGAACTCAAGCGCGACGACAAGGTCGTCATCATGGGCGAAGAAGTCGCCCAGTTCAACGGCGCCTATAAGGTGACCGAGGGCCTCCTCAAGGAGTTCGGCCCGAAGCGCATCGTCGACACCCCGATCTCCGAAGCGGGCTTCATCGGCCTCGGTATCGGCGCCTCGATGCTCGGCATCCGTCCCGTGATGGAGCTGATGTTCTGGTCCTTCTCGTACGTCGCGTTCGACCAAATCGTGAACAACGCTGGCAACATCCGCTACATGTCCGGCGGACTCATCAATTGTCCGATCGTCATCCGCGGTCCGGCCAACGGTGGCACCAATGTCGGCGCCACCCACTCCCACACGCCCGAGGCCATCCTCGCCTCCCACCCTGGCATCAAGGTCGTCTGCCCAGCTACCCCGTATGACGCCAAGGGCCTAATGAAGGCCGCCATCCGCGACAACGACCCGGTCTACGTGATGGAGAACACGATCCTTTATAATGATAAGGGCGAAGTGCCGGATGAAGACTACATCGTCCCGCTCGGCGTCGCCGACGTGAAGCGCGTGGGCACTGACCTCACCATCGTCGCCCACGGCCGCGCCGTGATCACGAGCCTGAAGGCCGCGGAGATTCTTGAGAAGGAACACGGCGTCAGCGTCGAGGTCGTCGACCTCCGCTCGATCCGCCCGCTCGACGAGGAGACCATCCTCGCCTCCGTCCGCAAGACGCACCGCGCCCTGCTGGTCGAAGAGAACAAGCCCTTCTGCGGCGTCGACGCCCAGGTGGCCTACCTTATCCAGTCGAAGGCGTTCGACGAACTCGACGCCCCGATCCATCGCGTGTCCTCCATCGACGCTCCGCAGATCTACTGCAAGCGCATGGAAGACTTGCAGATGCCCAACGTCGAACGCGTCGTCGCTGAAGCGCTCAAAGTCCTCGCCTAACCCCCTCCCCTCTTACTTTTCAAATCCGATGGCTGAAATTATCGATATGCCGAAGCTCTCCGACACGATGTCGGTGGGGACTTTAGTGAAATGGAACATCAAGGAAGGCCAAGTAGTGGCCTTCGGCGACATCCTGGCTGAAGTCGAAACCGACAAGGCGACGATGGAACTTTCCTGCACGGTGCCGGGCACGATCCTTAAGATCTACGCCCCGGCTGGCCAGCAGCTGCCCGTCGGCGCGCCGATCTGCGCCATCGGCAAGAAGGGCGAAGCCGCCCCTGAGCCCACCGCCGCTCCGGCGCCGAAGGCTCCCAAGACCGCCGTCCCGACGATTCCCGAGAAAGCCGAAGTGAGCTGCGTGCCCGCTGCGCCGGCTTCTTCCGGCTCCGTCTCACCGCAGTCCGACGCTTCCCGCACCAAGGCCTCGCCTTACGCGAAGCGCATGGCCGAGAAAGCCGCGCTCAATGTCGCCGCGCTCGCCGGCTCTGGCCCCGGTGGCCGTGTCGTCGGCCGCGATGTCGCCGCCGCCGCTTCGGCTCCGGCCGCTTCCGCTCCTTCCGGCCCGCTCAACGTCGCAGTCGCTCCGCCTGCCGATGGTAAGGGCATCCAGCCTGACGCCGACGTTCCCGTAGGCGGCATGCGCCAGACGATCGCTCGCCGACTCCTGGAATCGAAGATCACGGTCCCCCACTTCTACCTCGAAGTCGAAGTCGACGCCGCTCCGCTCATGGCCATGCGCGAATCGCTGAACAAGCGCCTCGCCGAAACCGGCGCCGACGCGATCAAGCTCTCGGTCAATGACTTCATCCTGAAGGCCTCCGCCGAAGCCCTCCGCCGAGTCCCCGCGGTCAACGCCTCCTGGGCTGGCACGAGCATCCGCACCCACGGCGCGGTACACCTCTCCTTCGGCGTCGCCCTCGAAGACGGCCTAGTCACCCCGGTCATCCGCGACGCGCACGCGAAGACGCTCAAGGACATCGCCGTCGAGGCCAAGGCCCTCATCGGTAAGGCCCGCTCGAAGAAGCTCACGCCAGCCGAGATGTCGGGCTCGACCTTCACGGTCACCAACCTCGGCATGTTCGGCGTCACTGGTTTCTACGGCATCATCAACGTGCCCAACGCCGCGATCCTCTCCGTCGGCGCGACCATCAAGAAACCTGTCGTCGACGCCCAGGATCGCCTGGTCATCGGCCATCGCATGGTGATCGGTCTCTCGGGCGACCACCGCGTGGTCGACGGCGCCAACGCCGCCCAGTTCCTCCAGGCGCTCAAGCAGCTCCTCGAAGAACCGGCCCTGATGCTGATCTAACCAGAGCGCAGGCTCCTTCGAAACCCGGGCCCACTAGGCGCCCGGGTTTTTTGTGCCCGTTTCAGAACGTACGCACCGACGAGAGGCCGCCGTCCACGTGGAGCACCTGGCCGGTCATGAATCGAGAGTGCCCGGAAAGAAGGTGCGCGACGAGCGTGGCGATATCTTCCGAACGGCCGACCTGCTGCAACGGGTGACGCTTGGCGGCGGCTTCCTTCTTGAGGTCCGAATTGAGTAGCGCGCCGGCGAGCGGGGTGTCGGTGAGCGAGGGTGCGATGACGTTCACGCGGATCAAAGGCGCCCATTCGGCGGCCAGGCTCTTCGCGAGCGCTTCGACGGCACCTTTGGCCGCGGCGATGCTGGCGTGCATGGGCATGCCCTGCGCGACGGCAACGGTGGAGAAGAGTACGACGGACGCGTTGCCCGAGGCCTTGAGCGCCGGGAGCGCGGTCTGCAGCGCGGCGATGGCGCCGAAGAGGTTCACCTGAAGGTCACGCTGGAAATCCTCCGCGGTCAGGCGATGAAACGGCTTGAGGGAGATCGAGCCGGGAAAGTAGACGAACCCGTCGAGGCGCTCGGGCCACGTCAGAGGTCCAGGCGCGGCGGCGTCGAACGGCTGCGCGACGATCTCGAGATCGGCGAGTTTCTCGGGCGATCGGCACGCGGCGTGGATTGTATGACCGTCAGCCTGGAGCTGCGCGACGGTCGCGCGGCCGATGCCGGAGGTGCCGCCGATGATCGCGATGTGCTTGGACATGCCGCCAAGGTTGCCGGGCGACGCCCTAGGTCAAATGACCGGCATCGTTTCCGGGCATGAAAAAGGCCGGAGGCGAACCTCCGGCCTAATCAGACGACCTAACGGTCGCTTACTTCTTCACCGAGGGCTTCGGCGCAACCTTCGGGTCAAGGTTGGCCTTGAGCTCCTCTTCGGAGAACTTGGTGATGACGCCTTTAGCAGGCACTTCCGCCTTCGCGGTCCAGACGATCGCGTTCAACACCAAGGTACGCTGGCTGTCGATCGACCAACCGGAGTGGTAATGGCCCCCGGTGAAACCGAAGCCACGGCCGCCATCCTTGCGCTCGACCGCCCAGGCGACGACCGCGGGCTTCTTGTCTTCGAGGACGAGTTTCTTCACGTCGGGGTTGCCGGCGTGAGGGCCTTCGCCGCGATTCATGGTCTCGGCCGGAGCGACCGCCTGCAGGATCGGAGTCACGCCTTCCATACCATCACGGAAGCGCATGTTGAAGTACCATTCATCCTGGGACGAATAGGGCTTCACGCCGCGGCTCACCGGGTGGTCAGGCAAGGACTTGAAGTCCGCGACCCAGGTCGGGTTCACGGACCAGTACTGCTCGAAATAGCCGCCGAGCCAGTCCTTGAACTCGAGGGCGCCCTTGCCCATGGAGGAACGGCCCGCGGGGGCCGGGCTCACGGGCTTGCCATCCACGCTCAGCCAGCCGGCGCGCTCGTAGGCGGGCTCGACGGCGTAGTGGAGGCAGACGAAGCCGGTGCCGGCCGCCATCTTCTTGGCGAGCTGGTCGAGGTGAGCGATCGCCGGGTGGCCGTTGCCGCCGTCGGAGTAGATAACGATCGTGTCGGCCTTGGCGACGCGCTCATCGGACGGCCACTGGCCGCCCAGGGAAACATCGACGTTCACGAGGTCGGCAGCGCTCTGCTTCAGGCCGGAGGCGAGCAACAGGATGCCGGCGTTATGCTCGTGGAAACCCGGCGGATGGCTCGGGCGGCCGGCGATGAGGAGGACGTTCTTCTTGTCCGCGGCCGAGACGAACGCGGCCGAAAGGAGGAGAAGACTAAGGAAGGATTTTTTCATAAGGTCTTATTTGATTTCCTTGAGGACGATGTCCTTGAACTGGACGACCATGGGCGGGCCGGCGTGGAGCTGGAGGGCGAGGAGGCCCTTCTTGGCACCGACGGCGGTTTCATCGGTGACGTCGACCGTCTGGACGCCGTTGATGAAGTGCTGCAGGTGGCCGCCCTTGGCGACGATGCGGTATTCGTTCCAGTCGGCCGGCTTGATCTTGGCCTGGATCTCCTCGGTCTTGCCGAGCGAACCGGTGACTTCGATCTTCGGCTTCTTGGCGTCGGCGCCTTCCTTGACGACGACCTTCTCGCCACGCTTGGCAAGGATGCCGCGGCCCTTCTCTTCATAGAGGATGCCGGAGTAGGTCTTGCCCGCCTCGAAGTCGCCCTGGTAGCCGGCGATCACGAAACCCTTCTCGTCGACGAGCTTGCTGCGGTACTGGACGCCAGAATTGCCGCCGACGATCTTGTACTGGAACGTGAGCTCGAAGTCGGCGACTTCTCCTTCCCAGACGAGGAAGGTATTGCCCTTGGTGGACTTCTCCTTGGTCGTGCGGCCGGTGATGCAACCGTCTTCGACGGACCAGAAATCCAGGCCTTTCCAGCCAGTGAGATCCTTGCCGTTGAAGAGGTTCTTGTCCTCGGCGGAAACCGACGCGCAGAGCGCGGCGAGGGCGAGGAAGGGAGTGAGGAGCTTCATGAGAGGTTCAGGTGCGGGGTTACTTCTGCTTGCCGAAGAAACGGTTCAGGTTCTTCAGGCCCTTGACGGCGATGTCGTCGCGGTGCGGCTCCATGGCGCGCCAAATGGCGGCGGCACGGGCGATCACCTTGACGTCGGTGGTGAAGGACTCGATGACGACGTCCTGCTTGTAGCCGATCTTCTTGAGGGCGCCGACAATCGGCTTCCAGTCGAGGGAGTCACCGCCGGGGGTGCCGCGGTCGGTACCACAGGCGTGGAAGTGGCCGAGGTGCTTGCCGGCCTTAAGAATGGCGGCGGCCTGGTTCTTCTCCTCGATGTTCATGTGGAACGTGTCGAGGTGGAGCTTCACGTTGGGCAGGTTGATCGCCTTGACGAGGCGGAGGCCTTGGTCGCAGGTGTTGAGGAAGTCGGTCTCGAAGCGGTTCAGCGGCTCGATGTCGAGCTCGATACCCTTCTTCTGAGCGTACTTGCCGATGGCCTTGAGATTCTTGACGACGAGCTTGAAGTGCTTGGCCTTGGTCTTGTCGTCATGGGCGCCGATGAGGCCGACGACGGAATAGAGCGGACCGATGATGCGCGGGCAGCCGGCGATGGCGGCCTGGTCGATCAGCGCCATGATGTACTTACGGCCAGCGGCCTGGTCTGCGGCGGAACCGCGAAGGTCACGACCAGGGCCCATGCAGGCGCAGATGGAACCGATGGCGATGCCGGCGCTGGCGGCGGCAGCCTTCAGGAACTTCGGGTCGGTGTGCGACGGATCTTCGATCGGGATTTCGACGGTGTGGAAGCCCCAGTTCTTGAGCTTCTTGAAAAGGTGGACGCTCTCGTTGGTGAACGGAGAGGCGTAGAGGAACGTGTTGAGGCCGAAACGCATGGTGGTGTGGGTGATTTGGGGAGGAAGCGGAGTTTTGGAGGGGGTCAGGGGGCGGTCAAGGCTGGGCGTCTATTCGCGGCCTTTTAAGGGACAAGTTCACCGAGGATGAGCAGCGCACCCGGGAAGAAATGCAGGGGGGCGAAGCGTTCGGGCTTATCGATCTGGTTCTTGTTCTTGGCCAAGACAGCGGCCTTGTCGATCGGGTCGGCCAGGAGCTCTAAACGGACCGTATGTACGCCTTCGGGCAGGTCGGTGCCCACGACGAAATTGCTCAGGCGCGCGTAGGTGCAATAGGCGTCGATACGCTGGACGACGAAAGACTTCCCGCCGTCGAGCGTGACGGCGACCTTCCCGCCAGCCGGGCCGACGATGTCGTAGACGGCGCAGTGCGTGCCCTTGAACTTGAAGTCGATGCTCTGGCCGGGCTGCGTGAGCCGGACCATCGCCGGCAGTCGGTTGGCCCAGCCCTTGGCGTAATCGGCCGTCTTCATGTCCGCAGGCACGAGTCCGTCCGACAGCTTGGCGGCGGTGATCGGCACGAGCGTCGCGCGATCGAAGTTCGCCGGGTCCAGCGCGAGGTTGCTCACGTGCGGCGTCGGCGTGTTGTTCGCGATGGCGAGGGCCGGCAGCGAACGGACGATGGCCTGCGTATAAAGCACCTGGC
>Ga0209596_1002877_pt1 | contig 13958 bp, 9 predicted proteins | sample M_130807_MF_Meta_FD_187314 | JGI IMG/M metagenome (GOLD analysis project Ga0209596, IMG submission 187314) | Freshwater microbial communities from Lake Montjoie, Canada to study carbon cycling - M_130807_MF_MetaG (SPAdes) (version 2) | ecosystem: Environmental > Aquatic > Freshwater > Lake... | reverse complement strand
TAATGAATATTAATGAACATACTGCCGCATGGATTGAAATAACAAAAAAATGGAGTAAAACCCCATTCATAAGTCATTTAAGTTAATAACGCAATTAGTTTACCCTACTGCCGTAAATTATTCTTTCAATAATACCACTAAGCTCTCCATGTGAATTTGGATTATGCTGTGTCATAATCAACACGACCATTTTATCTTTTGGATCTGCCCAATAAGTGGTACCATAATAGCCGCCCCAGGAGAATGAACCTTTATTTCTAAAATTTAAGTTCGCTGATTTTTCAGAAGTAATGGAAAAGCCCAAACTAAAATCATCCTGACCATTGTATTTAAAATTTAATTGTGGGCTTGTCATAATTTCGGCAGTTCGAGGCGCAATGATTTGTTTGCCATTGTATTTACCGCCGTTCAAAATCATTTGTAAAAATATGGCATAGTCAAACGCGGTTGAAGATAGCCCTGCACCCCCAGAGAAATAGGTTTTAGGGATGATTGGATAATTTGGATTGATATCTCTAAAGGTTGGCGACCATTCAATTATTTTGTTGGCATCATTTTCTGTATACACAGTTGGCATTCTTTCTGCTTTTGCTAAGGGCACATTAAAATAAGTGTCCTTCATGCCTAATGGGTCAAAAATATTTTTTTGACAATAGGCTTCTAAGGATAAACCACTCACCACTTCAATAATACAACCAAGCAGATCGCTATTTAAGCCATAAGTAAATCTTTCTCCTGGCTGGTGTAGTAAAGGTAAACTTCCAAGAATTTTCATTCTATCAAGTAAGCTTGCATTAAAATCACCCAATCCAGAAGGAATGCCCGCTTTGGTATAAATAGCATTCATTTTAGGGGTACCAATGGCTGTATAATCAATACCAGAGGTATGCGTTAGTAAATCACGAATGGTTAATTCTCTTTTAGCAGGAATGGTAGTGTAGCTACTGTCCTTTGCATTAAAATCTTTTAAAACAGTTGGATTTTTAAAACTGGAAATGATAGTTGAAACATTTTGATCAAGGCTTATTTTTCCTTGTTCATACAATTGCATGATCGCTAAGCTAGTAATGGCTTTGGTTTGACTCATGATGCGATAAATTGGATTGCTAGGCATTGCTTTTTTACTAGCTTCATTGGCGTATCCGAAACCTTTATGGTAAACCACCTGATTGTCTTTAACTATTATTACGGTTGACCCAATTAACCATCGGTTGTTTACATATTTATTTACAAGCGTATCAATTTGTGCAAGTTTGGTATAATCAAACTTATTGCTTTTCACTGTTTCAAATGAAAGCACTTGACTATTGCCTTTAATCGCAAAAGCAAATACCAAAATACTATATGCAATAAGTATTTTATTTATTTTTAAAGATACATTTTTCATATTCTGTCGAATTTATATTTTAAATTTTTATTTTGCTGGAAACCACGTTCCAAATTTAGTTAAATCTACATTTCCACCCGATAAAATGATACCTACCTTTTTTCCTTTAAATAAATTTGCATTGCGCATAGCTGCTGCAAATGGAACTACACAACTAGGCTCAACAATTATTTTCATTCTTTCATAAACTAATCGAAGTGCATTTATGATTTCTGCCTCGGATACTAATAAAATATCGGATACATGTTCTTTAATAATCCCTAAGGTTTGTTCACTTAATGTAGTTAGTAATCCGTCAGCGATGGTTTCAATAAATGGTGCTTTTTCTACCTTGCCTGATTGTAAACTTAAAACTGCATCTGCTGCTCCTTCAGGCTCTCCGCCATATACTTTCACGCCCGGTTTAAAATAATTTGCACCTAAGCAGGTGCCTGATAATAAACCACCGCCACCCACTGGTGTAATGACAACATCTAACTCGGGCACTTCTTCCAATAATTCTTTAACACAGGTTGCTTGTCCGGTAATGACGCGATAGTCATCATAAGGATGAATAAATTCCGCGCCTGTTTCTGCTACTACTTTATTTAATGCTTCCTCACGTGCTGCTTGATTCGCTTCACATATAATTACAGTAGCTCCGTAACCTTTCACCGCATCCACTTTTACCTGTGGCGAGGATTTAGGCATAACGATGTATGCTTTGATACCCAAGGTTTTTGCTGCAAAAGCCAAAGCTTGCGCGTGATTGCCTGAGGAATGTGTTGCAATTCCATTTTTTAATTGTTCGGCACTCAGCGTGAGTGTTGCATTCATGCCGCCTCTTATTTTAAATGCGCCTATTTTTTGAAAGTTTTCACACTTAAAATAAAAGTCAATGCCAGTCATTTCATTAATACTCAGATTGGTCATTACAGGTGTGCGATGTATATAGGGTTTAATACGGTCATGTGCATTTATAATATCTTCCTTACTAATTCTCATAACGTTCTACAATTTTAATGGGCAACAAAAAGCTAATTTAATATATAAAATGGTTTGTTTCCTTATATGAATTTAATGAATAATTCACCAACTTAGTTATAACAATATACATTTAGCAGTGCTGATTTTATTAATTCTAAATTAATAATTATATTTAGTAACCATTGTAAAACAATAACTATGTCAACGACTCCTTTAACCCCGCAACAAATTGCATCCTTTCATAAAGATGGCTATGTGATTGTTAAAAACTTTCTAGCACCAAAAGCGGTTGAAAAGCTTTATGGTACTGCAATAGGGGACAATGCCATGGAAAATAATGCTATTAATGTAACGGATCAAACTGGGAAAAATTCAAAGCTGTCACTGTGGTTTACACCAGGCAATGATGTTTTTGGTTATTTGACACGAAGTGAACGAATCGTGAATAGTGTAGCTGCATTATTAGATAGTGATGCGCCTGTTTGTCATTACCATTCCAAGTTGATGCAAAAGGAACCAAAAGTGGGTGGTGCTTGGGAATGGCACCAAGATTATGGTTATTGGTACAAAAATCAATTCATGTTTCCAGACCAATTAATCAGTGTAATGGTTGCATTGACGCCTGCGAATAAACAAAATGGTTGTTTACAAGTGATTAAGGGCTCGCATAAATTAGGTCGGATAAATCATGGTTTTGCGGGTGAGCAAGTAGGTGCCGATATGGTCATGGTAAACAATGCACTTAAAACAATGGATTTGGTATATGTGGAAATAGAACCAGGGGATGCTTTGTTCTTTCATAGTAACATTCTACATCGCTCTGAAGCCAATTTATCGGATCATCCAAGATGGTCCATTATTTCTTGCTATGCATCTCAATCCAATTTGGCATATAATGAAAATTCAACTTCCTGGAAAACCCCTATGGAGGTGGTGCCCGATAATGCCATAACTGATTGGGAATCAATTAGTTTATCTAATGCTGATTTCTTGAAAAAAGAGAATGATCCTGCCCTAAAGGATACTGGTTGGGAAAAATAAATTGAATCATATACCAATTTTTTACCTTACTTAATTTTAGTCACCTAACTAGGACATAAGCCATGTCATTTATGTTACTTAAAATGTCATATTAGTTCCCCAATACTATTATTTATTTCTTATTTTTAGTGATAACAACCACCCCCAAATATTGGGGTTAATAAGTTTAATTTTTATGTATTTATTAGGCATAGATATAGGCACTTCATCCATCAAGGTGTCGGTCGTAGAAGCAAGTACAAGTCAATGTATCGCATCAGTACAATTTCCTGAAACCGAATCGGCAATTACCTCCCTTGAAAAAGGTTGGGCGGAGCAGTCTCCTGAAATGTGGTGGGAGCATATTCAACAAGCCATTTTAAAATTAAACAACACCCAAAAATTTGTGCCTACTGATATTAGCGCGATTGGAATATCTTATCAAATGCATGGTTTGGTTTTAGTTGATCAAAATAAGCAAGTACTAAGAGATAGTATTATTTGGTGTGATAGTAGGTCAGTAAGTATTGGGGATACTGCGTTTAATACCATTGGTCCTGAAAAGTGTTTAAGCCATTTGTTAAACTCACCTGGAAATTTTACCGCATCCAAATTAGCATGGGTGAAACAAAACGAACCGCATGTTTATGATAAGATTGCGCATGTGATGCTACCTGGTGATTTTGTTTCTATGAAATTTACAGGAAATATTACCACGAGTATATCTTCTTTATCAGAAGGCATTTTTTGGGATTTCAAGAACAATGAATTGTCAAAAGATATTTTGAATTATTATGGATTTGATCAATCAGTATTACCAAATATTCAACCTGTATTTAGTAATCATGGTGAATTACTTCCTGACATTGCTGCAAAATTAAATTTGAAACCAGGCATCCCTATTACTTATAAAGCGGGGGATCAACCCAACAATGCATTATCCTTAAATGTTTTGGAACCCGGCGAAGTTGCAGCAACAGCAGGCACTTCGGGGGTGATTTATGGCGTCACAGATAAAATTACCTATGATCCACAATCAAGGGTGAACACTTTTGCGCATGTCAATCACACCCATCAGTTAAATAGATTGGGGGTGCTACTTTGTATTAATGGTACTGGAATTTTAAATAGTTGGGTGAAAAAAATGGTAGGTGCTGGTAATGATTATCCGCAAATGAATCAAGCGGCTAGCCATATTCAACCAGGAAGTGATGGCTTACAAATTATGCCTTTTGGTAATGGGGCCGAGCGTATTTTTAATAATAAAATGATTGGCGCACAATTTGTAAATATTGATTTCAATAAACACAGCGAAGCGCATATTTTTAGAGCAGCACAGGAAGGCATTGCTTTTACTTTTAGATACGGCATTGATATTATGCGTGGAAATGGAATGAATCCAAGTATTATTCGTGCAGGGTATTCAAATATGTTTTTAAGTGATGTATTTACAGAAGCTTTTGTAAATGCGACTAATGTGCCAGTTGCATTATACCATACGGATGGTAGTGTAGGTGCAGCGATTGGTGCTGGAATTGGAGCTGGTACTTATAAAAATGCTGCCGAAGCATTTAGTAATTTTAAACCTATTAAAGTAGTGGAACCCACCCATGCAAAAGTGTATAATGAATTATATTTGGGTTGGCACAAGTCATTAGAAAAGTATTTATAAACAAAAAATAAATTAGTTAATTTTTTAAAAATCAATTTATGTCAGTTGTATTAGGTGAAAAAGAATTTTTCAAAGGAATTGAAAAAGTAAAATTTGAAGGACAAGGAAGTGATAACCCTTTAGCGTATCGTTGGTATGATGAATCCAAAGTGGTTGCAGGTAAGCCAATGAAAGAATGGTTGCGCTTTGCAGTTGCTTATTGGCATAGCTTTGTTGGCAATGGTGCTGACCCTTTTGGTGAACCCACTTTAATATATCCATGGAATAATAATGCAGATGCAGTTGGGCGCGCAAAAGATAAAGCAGATGCAGCTTTTGAATTTATTACCAAATTAGGTTTGCCCTATTATTGTTTTCATGATGTGGATGTGGTTGATTTTACCAATGATGTTCATGACAATGAAAAAAGATTAGCTGCATTAACTGCATATCTTAAACAAAAGCAAGACGTGAGTGGTGTGAAATTATTATGGGGCACCGCAAATGTATTTAGCAATAAGCGTTATATGAATGGTGCATCCACCAATCCTGATTTTCATGTTTTATCACACGCAGCTACACAAGTGAAAGGCGCATTAGATGCAACCATCGCTTTGGGTGGCGAGAATTATGTTTTCTGGGGTGGTCGTGAAGGTTATATGTCCTTGCTAAATACCAACATGAAAAGAGAAAAAGAACATTTGGCAAAATTTTTACACACTGCTAAAGATTATGCACGTAAAAATGGTTTCAAGGGAACTTTCTTTATCGAACCAAAACCATGTGAGCCTACCAAGCACCAATATGATTACGATTCAGAAACCGTAATTGGTTTTTTAAGACAATATGATTTATTGAATGATTTCAAATTAAATATTGAGGTGAACCATGCGACATTAGCGGGTCATACCTTCCAACATGAATTACAAGTTGCAGCAGATGCTGGCATGTTAGGTAGTATGGATGCGAATCGCGGTGATTACCAAAATGGATGGGATACCGATCAGTTCCCTACAAATATTAATGAGTTGGTAGAATCAATGTTGATCATTGTTGAAGCAGGTGGCTTCCAAGGGGGTGGCATTAATTTTGATGCAAAACGTAGAAGAAACTCAACCGATGCTGCTGATTTATTCCATGCTCATATTGGTGGTATTGATACTTTTGCGCGTGCATTAATTACAGCAGATGCCATTTTACAAAAATCAGAATACAAAAAAATCCGTGCAAATAGATATGCTTCTTTTGATTCAGGCAAGGGCAAGGAATTCGAACAAGGAAAATTAAACTTGGAAGATTTACGCAACTTTGCAATTGAAAATGGAGAACCAGCATCCATAAGTGGCCAGCAAGAATTAATAGAGAACATTATTAATAGGTATATTTAATCCATGGCATCCTCCAATAAAAAATTGGGTCTATGGACAAGTACTTCATTGGTACTTGGTAATATGATTGGTGCGGGTGTTTTTTTAATGCCCACTACACTTGCTTCTATTGGAGGGATTAGTTTGATTGGATGGGTTTGTGCTGCAGTTGGTGCATTTTTATTAGCCAAAGTATTTGCAAATTTAAGCAGGTTATTACCTGAAGCCGAAGGCGGCCCTTATGCGTATTCGCAAAAAGGGTTGGGTGATTTTGCAGGATTTTTAGTTGCCTGGGGTTATTTGGTTTCTGTTTGGTTTACCAATGCTGCTATTGCAGTTTCCTTTATAAGCGCATTGAGTGCGTTCATTCCAATATTAGCGACCAATCCATTAGTTGCAGTTATTGCAGGTCTTGCTACTATTTGGATTTTAACTTGGGTAAATTCTTTGGGAATAGTAACCTCCGGCAAATTACAATTGATCACCACAATTTTAAAAGTAGTCCCATTGGTACTCATTGGTATCGGCGGATTATTTTTTATTCAATGGAATAATTTTTTACCATTTAATGTTTCTGGCACTTCTAATTTTTCGGCAATAACACAAGCCACCACTTTGGCATTTTTTGCTTTTTTAGGTGTGGAGTGTGCCACCATTCCATCGGGTAGTGTTAAAGATGCTGCGAATACTGTTGCAAGGGCAACTATGATTGGCACCTTATTAGCCACTTTTGTTTACATCATTAGTACGGTAAGTGTTATGGGTATGATTCCAATAGCAAAATTGCAACATTCCCTTACGCCTTTCGCAGATGCAGCAGAAATCATTTATGGTAGTTCTGCAAAATATTGGGTAAGTGCCGGTATTGCTATTGCCGCTTTTGGTGCATTGAATGGATATATTTTAATTCAAGGACAATTGCCCTATGCTATTGCCAAGGATAAGTTATTTCCAAAAATATTTATGAAACTAAATGCAAATGGAGTACCTGCATTTGGCTTGGCAATTTCAAGTGTGTTTGTTTCGGTGTTCATGTGTATGAATTATACCAAGGGATTGGTTGACCAATTTAAATTTTTAATTTTATTAAGCACTTTATCTGCGCTCATTCCTTATTTATTTTCAACCGCAGCTTATATCATCATTCGACTAAAACATCATTTTAATTCGAAATTGGTACTTTATTCTGCGATTGCTTTAGCCACATTATCTTTTTTATTTTTTATGTGGATGGTTTATGGCACCGGACAAGAAACGGTATTCTGGGGCTTTCTTTTAACTATATCTTCTGTTCCTATTTACGTATGGGCAGTATGGAAAAGAGATAAGTTGGTCACTAAATAAATTTTTCGCAAATCATCCTATTCTATATACATGAGTCAATTAGCACATTCTGAATTTGGAAAAATAAAATCTTTATTTATAAAAAAAGCAAGCGCAGCTTTTATAAATGAGGAACATATACAACAGCATTGGACATCATTGAATTATTTAGGCAAACCAGAAATAAAAAAAGCACTTGCCGAGTATGATGCGTTTGAAAATATTTTAAAGAATCATGGCGCCGAAGTTTACTATTTTCCAGAAGATGATGCTGTGAATATGGATTCCATTTATTGCAGAGATGCAGCTATTGCAACTAGTCATGGTATGATTATTTGTAACATGGGAAAGGAAGGGCGTAAAAATGAACCTGCTGCTCAAGCGCGCGCATATGCGGAACAAGGCATACCTATATTAGGAAGTATTGTTGCGCCAGGAACTGTTGAAGGTGGCGATGTGGCTTGGTTAGATGCAACTACACTAGCGGTAGGCAATACTTATCGTACGAATGAAGCTGGTATTCAACAACTCAAGGAATTATTAAATCCAATAGGGGTGAAAGTGATTACTGCGGATATGCCCCATTATAAAGGGCCCTCGGATGTATTTCATTTAATGTCAGTATTAAGTCCAGTAGATAAAAATTTAGCAGTGGTATATTCTCCCTTAATGCCTATTGCTTTCAGAAATTTATTAATTACGCGCGGTTTTGAATTAGTAGAAGTGCCTGATCAAGAATTTGACAGCATGGGTTGTAATGTATTGGCATTAGCGCCAAGGGTTTGCTTGCTGGTCAAGGGAAATCCTATTACAAAAGCTCGTCTCGAAGCGGCTGGCTGTAAAGTAATTGAATATGAAGGTGCAGAAATTAGTGTGAAAGGCGGCGGCGGTCCTACTTGTTTAACGCGTCCTGTAATGAGGTCATAATTTCACTAGTTTCTTAAGATAGTTATGCGCGGCATATTTTGCACCCACTTTTAATTGCGCGCTATAAATTCCATTTTGTCCTGAAGTAAAATAGGCAGCTACACTTGCAAGGCCAACATATATACCTGCTTGCATTCCGAATAATTCTATTCCCAACACTATGGAGGCGATAACGCAATTGGTAGCACCGCTAAAAACGGCAACAAAGCCCATGCCTGCTAATAGTGCCATGGGTAAAGGAATAAACCAAATTAATATATTGCCTAAGGTGGCTCCTATAAAAAATAATGGCGTCACCTCGCCACCTTTAAAACCTGCGCTTAACGTAAAGCTGGTTAAAATTAATTTGATGGCGAAGTCAAATTGGCCTGCATTATTTATAAATGCATCTTGGATAGATGGAATACCCAATCCAATGAACTTTGTACTATTAAACACAACAATAAATAATGCAATAATAATCCCGCCAACAAAAGGGCGCAAAGGGGCAAACTTTATTTTGTTAAAAATATTTTCAAATAATTTTCCAGTGGAAGTAAATGCAAATGCAGTTAATCCAAAGATGATACCAGCAACAATTACCCAAATTAAAGTAGTTACAGAGATTGACGGTATACTGGAGATGGCATAAATGGTATGCTTTACTTGCCAAGCCAAGCAAGCGTAATGTGCAATATAGGCAACAAAGAAACTGGCGAATACCTGATTTATTTTTACTTTTTTAATACTTAGTATTTCAAACGCAAAAATGGCGCCAGCCAAGGGTGTTCCAAACACCGCAGCAAATCCACTACTAATGCCAATGATTAATATTGTTTTTCGTTCCGCTGCATTTAACTTAAATAATCCAGTAAACTGATCGGCAATCGTCCCACCCATTTGTACAGCAGTACCTTCCCTGCCTGCAGATCCGCCAGCTATATGTGTTAGCAGGGTACTCAAAAAAACCATTGGCGCCATTTTAAAAGGAATGCTTTTTGATGCCTCATCTTTTTCTAATGACTGGTGCGTTTCAATGATTAAGTTATTTCCTTTATTCGCTGCTTCTCCATAATAGTAATATACTAGGCCAATCACCAAACCTGCAATTGGTAAAAAGTTTACGACCCAAATATGTTTCATTCGAAACAGGGTTACATAATCTAAAGATTGTAAAAAAAATGCAGTAGCCGATCCTACGATACCGCCAACAAGAATATAAATGGCGATCCATTTAAGTAATTTGATTGTATTGTTTTTAAAATTAGTTAGCATCATTTTCAATAAGAATCTTTATAAAATTTAATTACTGCTATAGCAGCTGTGCACTATTACTCCGTTTTTTTATTCACCCTTTTTTTACTTAACATATATATCGCGATGATCACCCAAATCACATTCACAAACATGGAAGGGTAGGCTTTGTGATAATAGGTGTTTACCACAAAAAATATCCCCCCTATAATGTTGGCTGATACGTATATAACACTGGAGGCTGATAATCTTCCAGTGATATTTAGGGCATAGGAGCCGACAATTAGGACCGAGGCAATCCAACCCATCATTTCAATAAGTATGTTCATGTAATAAAAATAAGTCAAATAGCCTTAAATGGGGGTATTAATTGCTGTTGAAACTTCCTACTAAATCCAAAATATTGTCTAATTTTAATGTTGTATGGAAAAATCTTATAAAAAATTATTAGAGAATAATAAGAAATGGGTAGCAGATCAATTGGCCATAGAACCCAACTATTTCGAAAAATTAGCCAACAGCCAAAATCCGGAATACTTATGGATAGGTTGTTCTGATAGTCGCGTTCCTGCAAATCAAATTACCGGCACTTCACCTGGCGATATTTTTGTTCACCGCAATATTGCGAACATGGTCATTCATAGCGATATGAATATGTTAAGTGTTTTGTCCTATGCGGTGGAAGTGTTAAAAGTGAAACACGTGATTGTCTGCGGACACTATGGTTGTGGTGGCGTATTGGCGGCCATGGAAAATAAGCAGTTTGGCTTAATTGATAATTGGCTTAGACATATCAAGGATGTTTACCGCTTACATTTTAAAGAACTAGATGCTTTAACAGATAAAAAACTTAGAGCCGACCGATTGGTTGAATTAAATGTGATCGAACAGGTACAAGATTTAGGTAAAACATCTATCGTTCAAAATGCCTGGAAACGAGAACAGCCTTTACATTTACATGGTTGGGTATATGATGTTAAAGATGGCATTATCAAAGACTTAGATGTTAATTTTAAAGGGACCAATGATTTGCACAGTGTTTTCCATTTAGATTAAGCTTATTTATTAGAATAATACTAAAGGGCGCTCCGATAAATCGGAGCGCCCTTTTTTAATTTTAATTTTCAAGCCATCATTTATAGGATAAGCATGCTTTGACTAAAAAATAAGCCAATAGAGTAAGGTTAAAATATTTTCATAATTACTTGATAAACAATTGTTTATCAATTTTTACCTCTATTTCGGAATAGTTAATATTAAGTTCACTTTAAGGTAACATTCTGGTAACATTGAAATGTAATATTTGCACAATAAATAATTACATCGTGAAAAGGTTATTACTCTTAATTTGTTTCGTAGGATTTGCAATTATATCTCAAGCGCAAAAAGCTAAAATCACTGGTAAAATTACTAGTGTAAAAAATGAATCCCTAATCGGGGTTTCGTTAACCTTAAAATCTGACAAAACGCAAGTATCAAAGACAGATGTAGAAGGTAGATATAGCTTTACAATAGATGTAAATAAAAAATACACGCTTACATTAACTTATGTAGGGTATCAATCAAAATCAATTGCTGATTTGGTTGCGACAAAAGAAGGGGAAGAGGTTTTATTGGACGTATTACTTGATGAAACTGGCGCTAGATTAACTGATGTTACGGTAAGTGCAACCAAAACAAGTAACAAGGGCGCAACTGATAATGCATTGATTGCATTTCAAAAAAATACAAATACAGTTGCATCCGTTATCTCAGCGGAAACGATTAAAAGAAGCCCAGATCGCAATACTGCTGAAATTTTAAAAAGAACGCCAGGTGCTTCCATTCAAGAAGGAAAATATATTGTAGTAAGAGGTTTGGCGGATCGTTATAACCAAGCCATGTTAAATGGAATATTATTAACAAGTACAGAGCCTGATCGTAAAACTTTCTCATTTGATTTGTTCCCTTCTCAAATTATTGACAACATTATTATTAATAAAGCATTTGTTCCTGAATTACCAGGTGAGTGGGCTGGTGGACTAATCCAAGTAAATACAAAAGATATTCCTTCAAAGAATTTCTTTAATGTTCAATTGGGTACAAGTGTTAATAGCTTAATTACTGGTAAAGAATTTTTAAAGGATAAAGGCGGTAAAACAGACTGGTATGGTATTGATGATGGTACAAGAGCCTTTCCTAGTGGTTATACCACGAAGTCTAATTTTGATACCTCAAGTATGACAGCTAAAACTGCCTTGGGTAAATCAATGTCAAGCAATTGGGCACCTATATCAACAACTGCAAAGCCAAATGTTAGCGTGCAAATGAATGGTGGATTTGCTGGTACTTTATGGGGTAAGAAAATTGGGGGTATGATTGGTGTTAGCTATGCGAATGCATACAGATTTCAAGACAATACGAACAATCAAAACCAATTATCTAATTCAGGATTTTCTCCTTATGTTGAATTGAAAGATAAAAAATATATTAATGATATTAATATGGGTGCGATCGCAGGCTTATCCATATTTTTGAATCCATTAAATAAAATAAGTTACAAATCGATTGTGAATGTTAAAACAAATAATGTTTTTACACAAAGAGCTGGTACTGTTTACGATAGACAACAATTGGTAAAAGGTAATGAATTTGTATTTGATCAAAATACATTCTTTACCAATCAATTAAATGGAGAACATAGTTTAAGTAAAACTTTGAAGTTTAACTGGTATGGTGCATTTAATATTTTAGATAGCTACAGCCCTGATCAAAGAAGAATTTTATATACAAAAAACATGACTGGATCAGATCCTTATGTGTTGAATATTTCAAACACACTTTCTCAACAATCAGGAAGCCGTGTATTTAAATCTTTATCTGATTATATTTATACAGGTGGTGGCGATTTAACTTTAAAAGTAAAACAACAAACCATTAAGGCGGGTTACATGATCCAAGTTAAGGATCGTTTGTATGACGCGCAATTATTTGCTATCACAATGCCTGTTGATAATGCAGCATTAAGATTATTGCCTGCTGAATCGGCTTTTGTGCCTGCAAATTTTGGTAATGGTTATGATAATAAATTCGCTTTCAATTCCATTCAAAACAGAAATTTCAGATATTTAGCCAATACAATTTTAAATGCGGGCTATTTACAATTTGATAATAAATTATCGGAAGGTTTAAGAATAGTTTGGGGATTAAGGGTGGAAGATTTTGACCAATTAGTTGGTTCAGTTAAAAAATGGGATCCAAGACATACCTATTCAAAAGTTACCGATTATTTACCTGGGGTAAATGCGACTATTAAATTATCTCAAAAAACTAATTTAAGAATTACAGGATCACAAACTGTAATTAGACCAGAATTAAGAGAATTAGCATCATTGAGTATTTATGACTTTGAATTAAATGCTTCTGTTTCTGGTAATCCTTCTTTAAAGCGGACTAAAATTACCAATACTGATTTAAGATACGAATACTATCCAGCTGCAGGTGAAATGTTTACAGTAGGTGTTTTTTACAAGAATTTTGAAAATCCTATTGAGAGTATTTATCAAGAAGGTTCTGGCGGTTCTAGTTTATTCTCCTTCCAAAATGCTGCAAAAGCAACTGCCTTTGGTTTTGAAATTGAAGGAAGAAAAAAATTAAATAAGCGCTTTACTTTACAAGCAAACGGTTCTTATATCAATTCAAAAATTATTGATAAAAATATAGGTATCAGCAGATCATTACAAGGGCAATCTCCTTACTTAATAAATGCAGGTTTATTATATGATGTAGTTGAAAAAGGATTTAACATGACTGCATTATTAAACCAAGTAGGTAAGCGTATTTACTTAGTGGGTGATATACAAGCCGGTGCTGGTTCACCAGATGTGTACGAAAATCCAAGAGCATTGGTTGATTTTCAAGTAAGTAAAAAATTCTCTAATAACAAAGCAGAAATTAAGTTGACTATATCTGATCTTTTAAACCAAAGACAAATATTTTATCAAAATAATAATAGCAATACTGGCTATGATGCAGCGACAGACGGGCTTCGTTTTTCTAGAAAATTTGGTACTACTTACGGTATAACAATCAATTACTCTTTATA
>Ga0209596_1002875_pt1 | contig 13963 bp, 21 predicted proteins | sample M_130807_MF_Meta_FD_187314 | JGI IMG/M metagenome (GOLD analysis project Ga0209596, IMG submission 187314) | Freshwater microbial communities from Lake Montjoie, Canada to study carbon cycling - M_130807_MF_MetaG (SPAdes) (version 2) | ecosystem: Environmental > Aquatic > Freshwater > Lake... | reverse complement strand
CTGGCCAGCCGCCGGACCGGCGACGACCTTGACTGGCAGGCGACCCTTGCCACGCGCATGCGGATTGAACGGTTCCGGTGCGGTGCCAGGCAACGGTGTGGCGGTCCGTTGCACCGGCTCCTCCTCCACCTCAACCGGCAACAGCGTCGCGTCATCAACCGCAGGCGTCCACCCGTCCTCGGACAGGCGCGTGAACACGCCGGTCCCGAGGATGTCGCGGTCAGGCAACAGCCGCGCGATGATGCCGTCGAGCGGGTCTTTCCGCGAGTCGATCCACCACTTGGCATAGCCGGAATGATCATAGTCCTCGTCCGAGAACTCGCACCCCATCATCAGGTCGCTGAACGCAGACCGCACATCCTGGATGCCTGCCGTAAACTCGGCCTGCGTCAACCGTCCCGCCTTGACGGCACCGGCACCGACCGCCGTGACGCTCTCCAGCCACGTCCGCATCTCGGATGCGCGGGATTGCCGGACCGACTGCGCCCACGGAACCTGCTTGGGTCCGCCATCGAGCGCGACGCGCTTCCCGGCATCGACGCTGGCCTGATCGCTTTCCACCATCTTTGCCGTGTAGCAATCCCGGCAGTCCCGGTCCTTTTGCGCCTGCACCCATCGGCTGTTGTCCGGGTTGGAACCGGCGAATACCTGGATGATGCCGGTGTGTCCGCACAGGTGCGTGATCGGGTAGTCGATTTTCTCACCGCCACCAGCCACGCGCTGGAACGCGGGCAGGCTTGTCCGTTGTGGTCGTTGCATTGCCATCATGGGCTCCTTAGAACTCGCTGTCATTCGCAACCGTCGTCGCGCCATTCACATGGGACGTCACCGCCCGTGGTTGCGCCGCACGCACCGTCGTGCGTGCCTCGCTGTACGTCACCTCCTCGTATCCCGCCAGCCCGTCACCGGACCCGTAATACCCCGCCATCGCAAGCGCCCGACCGTACGCCGAGGTCTCCGCGGTCTCGACCGGCGACGACGCCTGCGCACCACCACCGGAACCGCGGGTCACCTCGGACGATCCCTCGAAGACGCGCCCGTCGGTGAATTGCACCGTCACCACCACGATGTGGTAGTCACCGAGGCTCGTGTACCGCGTCACCGTCGACGCGATCCCCATCGGCCGGATGTGTTCCCCGTGCGCCTGCTGCGCCCGGTGCGCCACCGTCGCGTACGGTCGGCCCCGTATCTGCATGATTCCGCCCATGTCCCTTTGCCTTCCGTTCCGTCCGCCTGATCAATAGCGCCGGGACCACCCCGAGCGCCTGTGCAATCCGTTCCAGTGTCTCCTTCCTTATCGCCGCCTGGCGCTTGCCGTCCGCCATGTCACGACCACGCTCGGCGCGAATGATCGTGGCATACGCCAACCCCGTAGCGCGTGCGAGCGACTCCATCGACATCCCAGCGAGCAGGCGGACTTGCCTCATGGTCTCGCCGGAGATCCGGACATCATCGCCGTACCCGCGCCACGCCGGCGTGACGCTGGCGCGCTCGAAGTCCGGCATCACCCGTCACCCCGTGCGATCAGCCGTCGCAGTTCGTGCCACGCTCGTTCCAGGAACTCGACCTGCCGTCCGTCGTCCAACCCGTATACCGCCCACGTCAGGTACAACCCGTCCGACAACCGGCCCCGCATCGTGCGCCGGACCGCCTCCGGAATGTAGCGGACTTGCACCCGTTCGAGCGCCTCGTCCGTGTCCCGCGGTACCCCGTTCTCGTTGGCGTCGATCAGGAACTCCCACCCGAGCCGTGCGACCAAGTGGTCGTGCGCCCACGCCTCGACATCAAGCGGTGATCGGAACCGCAACCGCCCATCCGTCGTCACCGCGCCGGTCACCGATACCTCGGTGACCACATCGTCCATCAGGTCGCCATTCATGCCATCGCCCCGAAGCCAGATCGCATGACGGCGCGTGCCTCATCCTCGTCGCATTCGATCACGCTGTCGCCGGAGGCATCGTCCACAACGATCGTGAACACGTCCGGCCTGCGCTCGGGTCGCACGACAACCACCGGAACCGATGCCTGGAGGATGCCACCGCGAACGGGACGGCGATACCGCCCGTACGGTCCGATGAGGTCCCACACGTCCGACCACACGGCCTGTCGCACCGTCAGCACGCCGCGCTGGTCAACAAACCCGTGCGTGACGACGGATAGGTCCGCCAAGTGCCCGTGATGCCGCGTCACCGTGATGTCCGCATCGGGATAGCGCGTGGACAACTCCATGTGCACCTGCACCTCAAACGCGTCGCACGATGCGTTGACATCATCGCCGACCTCGGGACCGACGCCGATCAGCGCCGGTGTGTACGTGATCTCGATCTCCACCTGTTCCCCTTTCGTGGTCTGTCCTACATGGTGCCACATGGCTATAGCCATGTCAAGGGATTTAGGGACCAATTTGGAAACTTCACTACCACTTCCGGCCGCTGGCAATCTGGCGTCCCATCGCGTCGATGATCGGCCTCGCAACCACCTCGGACGCGGGTTGCGCGTCGTTGTCGTACCACGCCTCCCCGCGTCCGAGGACGATCACTTTGACGCGATCCTCACCGACGCGTCGTGCAATCGCGACCGCGTCGTATGACCGATCACGGAGCGGACACCAGCCCGCGGTCCCGTGACTTTCGGGCGTCTGGCATAACATGACCGGCTTGACGCCATTGCGGTACGGACCACACAACCAGCGGGCGAAATCGTGACCATCGTCCGTCACCGTGCGCCACACGCCGGTACCGACAACGTAGATCAATCGGCCGGTGTCCCGTTGACGTAGCAACCACGCGGTCTCCTGATGCAACCATCTGCCATTGTTCGCGGCTTGGATGTTGGCCGCCTCGAACGCCGTTTCGCGCCGGTGGGCGCCGGTGCGTTGGTACGCATGCAAGACGTAAAAGCGGACCCGCCCCTGCGATATCACCCACGCGTCGTACCCGTCGACCAAGCGCTCGCGCATCATGTTGGCGTTGAGTGCGCGTCCAACCCGCCTCGGGTCCGGTCGATCGGGCCTGACCAATGACACCTTCAACCATTGCCCGGCGTACAACGTCACGCCTGGAGCGTTCAGCACCGCGCGTTTCGCCGTCTCCCAATCCGGCGCCTCGACGAGCGCCAACATGTGCTCGTTGGCGATCTGGTTCCGCGGATGCGCGCCGTAGCGCCGCACCGTCCATTTGTATGTCGTCATAATCCCACGCGCAGGATGATTTCCCACACGCCCCGCGTCGACCCTTGGGTCACGCTGGTGCGCCGCACGTGATTGGCACCGACGCGGTACAGCGACGCGACGCAGTGCGCCGTCTCGCCTGCGATCCACGGTTGCCAGCGTGGCAGATCATCCGCCACGCCTTCGAAGATCAGGATGCCGAGCGTCACGATCTCCCCGTCGTATTCCGGTTCCGTGACGTTCATCGTTCCTCCTCATCCACAAAACATCCGCACCCGCCAATGTCGGCGTCATCAATCAACGATGGTTGCAATTCCGCCCGCAAACGCAAGGTTTGCAACGTCAACGATGTTGATTGTCCGCCGCTTTGCTCCTTCAAGATGGCTACGTCCTTCCCCAAAAAAGCCGCCATATCAGACTCACGCTTTTCCCATTCCGCAAACCGTTCGGGCATCGTTCGCAGTAGCAGCCGGAAATGCCCTTGCCCCGCGCGCACGCACCCGCCACCGCAGTTGTTGTGTGCGAACCCGAGATCGTATAGCCGAGGTGTGACCAAACCCTCACGACGCGCCCACGCAAGCAATTCGTGCTTTTCCAGGTATGGCTTTGCATTCAAGGGAAATGCCACGGTATATGGCTCGTTGCGCTTCATTGCGCCCGGTATTCGATGCGACTCTGACCAGTCAATGCCGAGGTACACAACCGTCTGCAATGGGTCGCAGTTATCCAGCAGCCATTGGCGAGATGGCTTGACTTTGAGTTCAGTCGAACATGACGCCAACTGAGAGTTACCCAGCCACCGTCGATCACGGAAAACTTGCCAGATATCCCGGCCATCCCGGACTGTTACCAGCGTGCCCCCGACGTTCCTAGCGGATTCCGCGATAAACCGATACGTATCGCTATCCTCACCAACATGTTCGCTGGTGTTATTGCCCTTGACATCCGCAAACAGCAGTATCAGATTTTCCGTCCCGTGTTCTGCGGCCACGCGCTTCGCGGCTGCCCATGATCCAATTCCGCCCGAAAACATCACCACGCGCGTGACGTTCACAGGCCACGCCTGTACGCGTCGGCGTCCTCTTGCATCGCGTCACGCAGCGCCCGCAACCGCGTCACCGCCTCCATCAACGTGACACCGTCAGCCGCAGCGCCCGTCCACACGTCGCGCCATTCGCCGTTGTGTGCCCGCGCCTTGGACAGTTTGCCGGCTGACCAATCGCGCACCGTGAGCGGACCCACAACGCTGATCGTGTACACACCGTCGCGCTCGGTGAGGTACGCGATCTGTCCGCCTGCCTCGTTGCGACGCTCGCGGTCCTGCTGATCCCACGAGATCAATCCCCAGTGCTGGACGCTGTGATCGCCCTTCACCGTCGTGAACGGTCTGTACTGAGGCACCGCGTTGACGACGTACGAGTGCGTGTACCGCGTCGGGTCCATCCGCGGTGCCAGTGTTGCCCGGGCCTTGATTGTTCGTGCTTCCATTGCAATCTCCCCTGAAACAAGTTTGGCCGGGTTTCCCCGGCCCGGTGTGGTTAGCGGCCCCAGCGCAGGTTTTCCAGTTTTGTCCATGATTGCTTCTTCAACTTGAGAGCCCGGGACACGATGTCGTTGTTGATCGCATGACTAACAGTGGCATCACTGTTTTCCAGCGTGCCACGCCATGCAATGAGTGCCTCATCATAAGCAGCGCACGCATTCGTCCATTGCGTACGTGCGTTGACAACGGCGTCAGTGGCGTCAATCTCCGCAAGAGTCATGTGCGTGTTATTGCAAATTACCATCCACCCCTTGATCAACAGCGCACTTCGAACCAAAGTCCCCGCACCAGCGTCAACCCGTTCACCGCATGTCCCGCACTTCGTTGCGTACTTGTTCGTCATCGTCCCGTTCCCTTCGCCGTTGTGGCCGTCTCCCGTCCACACCATCACTATAACCACGTGGCTATAGCCATGTCAACCGTTTTCGGGACCAATTTGAGAAACACAAAAAACCCGCCCATCCGGTGGTCGATGCCGGACGGGCGGGCGGAAACGGAAGGGAACCGGACTGGAAGGGGAACTGTGGCGGGGAGACCGCCACCATCCAAACGGATGATGCCCGCCGGTGTTTCGCACCGACGGGCACCAGGCGGATCGCACCCGTCGCAACGAGGGGAATGCGACGGGTGCTGCGCGCAACCGGCGCGCGGGGAAACACGCCGGTTACCCGTTCGGCGTGACAGTCAGGATGATGGCGACCACGGTCGCGATGACATTGTCAACGCCTTGCTCAAACGGTGCGACGTACTCGCCGAGACCGATCAGGTTCAGGAACGCATCAACCGTGCCCGCGCTCGCGACCGCCTTGGCAACCCAGATCACGGCGCGCGCAATTGCGATCCCCATCGTCGTGACGGCAACGACGCGTCGCCAGTGGCGACCGGCCGAGCGCGCCCATGCGAGCGACGCGCTGAACGCAATCCAGATCGCGTCCTGAACGAGATCGCGCGTGCGCATCATCGGTCGGCTCCATATACACGGATGCCCGCCCCACGGTGGGTCGCCGTGTGGGACGGGCATACGGTTGCGTTTGCGCTAGATGTGGTTGACCCAAACGCGTGGGAAACGCACCTACAGGGTGCGATACCCTCCGGTTACCCGGCACCGCCATCATATCACGCAGTGGCTGTGCCACCACCACCGGACCCCGCGGACCCTGGCGGGTACCCGTTGCCGTTGGTGTTGCCGTTCGGCGTCTGGCCGGACCCACGGAACAACCAGCCCGTCACCGCGCCAGCCGCGCCCACGAGCGCGGTCTGGCTCGACTGCGACTGATCGTACAACGCCGACCAACAGATCGCGCCCACGACCATCACCGCGATAACGCCACCGACGCCTTCGCGGAACGTCCAAACTGGCTTTTCAGGCAACACCGGCGGACGCCTCGGCTGGCGTCACTGACGCTTCGAGTTCGGCAACCCGCGCCTTGAGTGCCCCGATCTCCTCGATCCATTTGGCGAGGCTGGCGCTGTTCGCGTTCCACGCCTTGACGGCGCGAAGCAGGTCCGGCACCTCAGTTGCGGGGTAGCCGGTCTCGGCCAGCGCGTCTGCGATTGCTTTCAGTTCCGGTGTCACATCGGCCTCCTGGTGCGTCTCCGCCCACGCATCGTACGCGTGCGCGACAAGGATCGGGTCGTGGTATTGCGCTGCCACCGCCTCGCGTGCCTGCCCCTTCGGCCAGTACCGCCAATGTGGCGGCTGCTCGCGACTGACCTCGAAGTGCAGGTGACAGAACTCCCATCCGCCGGACCGTCCGACCGCTGCAATCGGTTGCGTCCGTTTCGCCGTGGTCCCGATCTCGGTGTACGTCGCGTCACTCAGATGGCAATAGTGGACGTATGCCCCGGCATACGGCCCGGCGTCAAGTCTCCACCATTGGTGCAACCCAAACCCCGTTGCATCAACCACATGCGCCACGAGCGTCTGCGTCGTAATCGCAACCACGGGCGCACCGCAGTCGGCATTCCCGCCCGCCCCGCTATTGAAGTCGACCCCTGGGTGGAAGCATCCGGACCCATTGTCGTCCAACCACCCAAATCCACCCATGAGGGCGTTGTGTTCCGTGCTGTCAATCTGGGGAAACACGCTCGTCATCCTCCCTGGACCAGAGATCCCATTCGTTCGATACGTAGGCGTCACGGTTGCGCTCGGTGTGCGCCAGCCGGTACAGGCCCGGTTCCGACCGCACGTACGCGTGGATCGGGCATCCGCACGATTGCACCGCCATCGTCGATGTGGCGAATGCGCGTCCGTGCGGACAGTTGCGCCTGGCGATGACCATCAGTTCATGCAGCCCGTCGATGCTGCCCCCGGCCTTGATCCACGTTTCAGCGATGGTAGCCACGGCCCGCCTCGATGCTGTGCCCGATCATCGCGATGACGATCCACATGAGGATCGCGCCGATGCAGATGCGGATCATGGCATTGGTTCCACCGGCGGTGCCGTCCACACGCCGTCCACGAGCGTCCAGTCCGGCGGCACGAACTCGTCACGCTCGGCGTCGTATGCGTAGCCGGGTCCGGCATATCGCTTGCGTTGGTTGCCGTTGTACGACGTCTGCACCCACGTGCCGCCAAGCAACTCCGATAGAAACACCTTGCCGAGCATCTCATCTTCTGTGCCATCCGGCGTGGTTATCACGTCGTTGGCGACCACAAGAACGCGTATCACGGTGTTTGTTGCGTCGAGTTCAGCGTAATGTGCCATCGTGCTATCCCAATGCCAGCGCAAGGATGACGACGCCGGAACCGCCCGCGGCACCATTGTTGGTTGTGGCGTTGCCACCACCACCACCACCACCACCCGTGTTAACGGTTCCGGCGGTGCCGTTGCCAGTTCCTGTATTCAGACCGCCACTACCCCCACCGTCGGTTGCGGTGCCACCGCTGGTAGAGTTTTGCCCTCCGCCTCCACCGCCCGCACGCGCAGTTGATGCACCGTCAACCACCGATGTCAATCCAGCCCCTCCGTTGCCGGTTGTCACCCCGCCAACGCCAACCGACCCCGCTCCACCACCACCACCACCACGTGGATTTGACGTGTTGTTGTTTCCTCCGGCGAACCCCTGATTCGCAGTGCCTGATCCGCCAGACCAACTCGCCGCGTCGTTTGACGCACCGCCACCCGACCCGCCGGTATTGCCTCCGCGAGTTGACGCCGATGCCGTCCCAGTTTGCGCCCCACCACCACCACCGCCCGTGGTCGTAATCAACGCGTTTGTCGCCGTTACGCCAAAACTGCTGTTACTCCCATTGGTGCCGTGCCCAGTCGGCGAGCCCGTGCTAGATGTTCCACCAGCGCCGCCCGCGCCTACGATCACCGTGTACGTATTGCCCGGCAGCAAGGAAAAACCAGTCTGCTCAGTTGCGCCGCCACCCGCCACCGTGTCCGCGCCGGAAGTGCTGCGATATCCGCCCGCACCGCCTCCGCCTCCAAGCGCGTAACCACCACCACCGCCACCCGCAACCACCAAAACGTCACACGCAAGGGGCGCACCCGTCGTCAGGGTTACCGTTCCAGTCGCGGTGAACGTATATACACCGTAAACGATTCCTGAACGCGTCACCTTCGTGACTGTCGGCGAGCCTGTGGTAATGACATTGCCACCACCTGCCAACGCCGCAAACAATGTGCGGTACTTTGCTCCGGTAATGTTCGATCCGCTTGCGTTGCTTACACTCACGGCCCGGTCAACCCGTACGCGGTGATGTGTACTGCAGCGTTGCTGGAATGCGCCACGAGGTACCGATTGGTCGGATCGAGGCACACGCCGTCGCCTAGCATGACGCTGTCGTTGCCTGCAATCGTGGCACCTGACACGATGTACGCGCCGTGCGTGCCGGTGACTGCCGACGTGCTGACGTTGTACGTGTACGGCGTCGCGGACGTATTGGCGATGACGATCCGCGACACGACGGTATACGTCGATGCCGTCGCGCCGTTATCGTGGATGTTCGTTGCGCTTGTCGCCACCGTGGTGCCGAGACGCTTGATCACTTCCGCCATGTCAGGCTCCCATCAGCAAAAAGGTGCGTGCGAAGCCCCCGCCCAGCGAGGACTCGGACCCGGTCGAGTCGATCTTCACGACGCTGCCGTCCGTCTTCGCGTACAAAGTGACCGTGCCACCGGCCGATGCGCCTGGTGACGCGATCTGCGTCAGCGTGATCGCGTTCTCGATTGCGACCGGACCGTCAAGACCCTTGAGGTACCGTAGGTCGTTGACGATCTCGTTCCAGTTGCTTGCGGTGACGACGTAGCCAGTGGACCGCGTCGTCGGTGTTGCCCATGCCATGATCCATTATCCCCTAATATGCCAGTCGCGTGGATGTGTCGAGCGCGGACACGTCAAGCGCCCAGAACCCGGACGCATCAGCCGGTGACAATTGCCACCGGACGGTATGGAGTGTGCCACCATTCGAGATGCTATGTTCGATGCGCTCGATGTGGAATGCGGCGTTGATGCCGGTGCGCGCCCCGGCGTCCGTGATCGTCACGCGGTCGGACAGGTCACGCGCCAGCGCCTGCGTCATCAGCGTCGCCGACGCATTGCCGACGATGCCGATGACGGGTCGGTCCTGTTCATCCTTCTTGGTTGACAGCGTCCACGATGCGCGGTCCGCAGCCGTGCTCGCGTCGAGGAACCCGGCGTTGATGGCGAGCCGCCTCGGCCCCTTCGCCGCCTGCGACGTGGCGTCCGTTGCGGTGACGCTGCCGGTCGCGTGCGTAACCTTGACCTCGTTGGCGATGTCACGCACCGGTCGCTCGGCCGCGACATCCACGAGTGCATCGGTGTCGGTGAACGTTCCCTGGCTGACGGTGTACGGTGTTTTCAACCGTGTGTGCCGGTCCTGGAAGACGACCTTTCCCGCGCCGGACATGTAGACAAGTCCCGCCTCGTTGTCGATGCCGATGCCTTGGATCTGTGACAGCACCGATTGGTCGGTGTACGACGGCGTGATCGTCGATTGACCCGTTGCGAGATCGCGCAACCCGGCAGGCCACGATGCGCTGTTCAGCGCCACGCCGATGCTGGTCCCGGTCGGCACGAGCGCGTATGTCGGCGTCGTCACCGCAAGGTCCAGCCACGCGAACCCGTCGGCAAGGTCGAGCGTGCAGGTTCGAACGTTCGGCGTCGGCACCGGCGTGATGGATTGGATGTACCCGTAATAAAGGTCGTACGTCACCGCCGAGAACGTGCCCCTGATCCTGACCGCCCGCATTGTAGCCACGTTGCCGTAGAGCGGTGACGGCGTGTAACCCGGACTGAACCGCCCATCCTCGTTGATCAGCGTGACCCGCGCGGTGCCGGTCTGGACCTGCGAGAGCACATCATCGCGCCCACGCGTGATCGCAACCGACTGCACGTACGACGTGATGTCCGTGAACGTTGACGGGTTTGCCCCGTCCGCGGTTGCGAGTTCCACGGTGTACGTTGCGGTGACCATCAGGCGAACCCGAGGTTCGAACCGACGAGGTTCTGGCGCTTGAGGTACGACCACGTGGTGCGTGCGATCACCTGCCCGTCGAGTTGGATGATGATCGGCCGGTTGTCATTCCCGCCACCGGACAGCATGCGCCCCGTGTCGCTTGCGCTGAACACGTCAGCGCCACCAGGCATCCGCACGAGTTCGGGTCCGCGCTCGCCAACGAGTGACATGCCACCCGGCACTGATCGGCCGCCAGCCGCAAACACCTGACCGCCCATGCGCTGCCGTCCACGCGCGATGTCATTCCCGGCGTCATCAATCGTCTGGACGACACCGCCCGCCACGGTCGTGAGCGCATCGGCAAGCACGCTTGATACGCCGTTGTCTCCGCCACCACCGCCGACCGACGCCACCGCCGCAGCCGCTGCCACCGCTGCGGCATGCAATGCGCCGATGCGACCCTGCACGCCTTGGATGTACGTGTCGATGGATGCACGCGCACCGTCCGTCAACGGACCGACCTTGTCGAAAAACTTTGCCTTGAGTGCCGCGATGCGCTCGTCGGCCGACGCGCCGATCTTCTCCAGTTCCAACTTGGCGTCGGCTGCGATCTGCGCCTGCTTTTCCACGAGCGCGTCGTTGATGCCGGTGATGCGCGCATCCCGCTCGACCCCGATGCGCGTGATTTGCTTGGTCAGGTTCTCGTTGTCGATGCCGTCGTTGAACGATTGCAACGCAATCGCCTGCGCCTGGCGGAAGCGCCGGTCATCCTCGGCACGCGCGCGCTTGCGGATCGTGTCGGCGTCCTCGGCGTTGCGCCGTGCGGTCAGGTCCGACGTCGCGACCTCGAACCGATCAGCGACCGCCTTGCGTTCAACGTCCGTCTTTGCCTTGGCGAGGTCCGCCGACATCTTGACCGCGCGATCCGCGTCCTCGCGTGCGCGTTTGTCGATCAGGTCCGAGGCCTCCTGCGCCGCCTTGCGTTCGTCGGCCTGTGCGGTCTGCCCCGCGCTGAACTCCGCGCGTCGTCCGCGCAACTCGCGTGACGCGTCAAGGTTCCCGCTGGCGCTTGCGATCTGGTCGGTGGCACGTTGTGAGACCTCGGCAATGGCGGATGCGGCGGCCTGTATCGCCTCGTTGATCCGCGTGCCGGTGCGTTCGCCCACGCCGTCAAGCGCACTTGCGGTGCTGGCCTCGATGGTCGCCAGCCCCGACATCAGATCCTGCGCGGCTTGGTAGTTCGTCGCGTTCTGCCGTTCGGCGATTGCCAACTGATCCTCAGCGCCACGCTGGCGGATCTCCGTCAGCCGGTCCTCGTGGTCAACGGCCAGACCCTCGGCCTTGCGCTGGTACGAAATCTCCTCACTCTCAATCCGGTCAAGGATGGCCTTTCGTTGTGCAGGTTTGGCGGCTGCAAGGTCCGCGGTCAGGTCCGCGATCTTGACGTTGTGGTCGGCCTCGGCGTCCAACACGCGCTTGTGGTGTTCGGCCTGCGCGCCTTCGATTGACGCCATCATCCTGTTGGTTGCCTGCTCGCTGGCGGACAGGACCACCGGCACAGTCGCGCCGATGGCGGATGCCAGGTCCATGACTGCCGACTCGACGGTTGATGTTCCGTCAAGGATGCCTCCCGCCAACCCGTTGGTAAGTTCCTCGCCGATCTCGGCAAACACCGTGGATGGCGACGCAATGCCGAGCGCCTCCTTTGCGGTGCGGATGATGCCGAGCGCCATGTTCGTGACGGCCTGCGCCAGCGCGTTGCTGAATTGCCCGATGCCTTGGATCAGTCCCAAAAGCAATTGCTTGCCAAGTTCCAGCGCCTTTGCGCCGATCTCGGACGGCGTGCCGGAGAACACCTCGACCAGCGCCTTGATCGCTTTTGATGCGAACTCCATCGCCTCGACGACGACGGCGCGCACGACCGTGAACGCCGCACCGACCACCTCGCGGAACGTCTCGGAGTTCTGGTAGGCGAGCACCAACCCGCCTGCCAGCAGCCCCAACCCGATGACGACAAGTCCGATTGGGTTGAGGGACAGCACGAGATTGATCGCGCTCATGACGCCCGCGAACGCGATCCCGATGCCGGACGCTACCGTGGTGACCGCCGACCACGCAGCCTGCGCCGTGGTCACGATGCCCAACCCGATTGCGTACGCGTTCGTCGCCAGTGTGGTTGCGATCAGCGCCAGTTTCCACGTGACGAATGACACCACGAGGATGTCTGCCACCAGGCGCAACGCCTCGCCTGCCGGTGTAGCCGACATGAACATGTCGGTGATCTCACGCACGGCCTGCGCCCCGGCCTTTGCGGCCAGTCCGATGTCGGTCAGCGTCAATCCGACCGGACGGCCCTTCTCGGTTGCCTCGCCGAAGCGTGCCAGCAGGTTGTTGGCGATGAACCCGACCAAGTCGGCAAGCGCGTCGTAAAGCACGCCGCCCGCCACGCGCACGTCCGATAGCAGGTCCACAAACCCGTGGAAGATGGATTGCGCGGTCGTGCCGAACACCTCGCCGATCCGCAGTTCAAGCGCGGTGATCGTCGCCGTAAACACGTCAACGCCTTCGGCCTCGCCGATGTTCCTGACCGTCCGGATGAACGTCAGGATCTCCTGTGCGACGTCCTGGAACACGACGCCGATGGCACCGAGTGGTGACTTCAGTGCCTCGAACGCGGCTGGTGCCTCGCTTGTGAACACGTTCAGCAGGCGGTTGACCGTCGGCAGGAAGATGCCACCCACCTCGGCCTGGAGGTTCGCGAAACCGGCCTGCATGCGCTTCTGTGCACCGGCGAAGTCGGTTGCCGTGTCCGCGAAGTTGCCTTGCGACGTGGCCGCACCTTCGAGGATCAGGGAATAGCGCGCCAGCGCCTTGTCGCCTTCGGTCAGTTCCTTCGCCGACGCCTTGTGCGTCTCGGCTAGCGCGCGCTCCTCGACGGCTGCGGCTGACAACAGGATGCCGAGGCTGCGCAGTGGCTCGGCCTCGCCGATCAGTCCGGCGCGCAGTTTCTCAAGCGCGTCCTCGTTCGAAACGTTGTTGAGCGCGCCAAGGTCGCCAGCCGCGGTGACCAGCCGTTGCGACAATGCGGCTGCGGCGTCCGTGCCGACGCCCATCGAGACGAACAGGTTCCCGAAACTGCCAGACGCTTCAAGCGCCTGCTGCTTGGACATGCCGAGCGCCTCGGCTGCGCCAGCCGCGAACTGCTGCACACCGGCCGCCGCGTCGCCAAAAATGACGACGGACTTGCCCATGCTTTCGTTCAGGTCCGATGCCGCCTTGACGGGCGCACCGAACACGCTGACGATGCCGGAGAAGATCGCCTTGACGCCCTCGGCTGCCAGGCCGATCTTGCCGAGTCCCTCGACTAATCCGCCAAACCCCGCGCCCGTCGCCTTCGTGGCGGTGTTGACCTGGCCGAGGCTGTTGTGCAACGAGTCGAAGGTCGCGCTGAACGCGTCCTTCGCTTCGATGCGGATGTCGAGGTTTGCCGATGCCATTGGTCGCTACTCCGCCAGTTTCGCCGCGAGGTTCAGCAGTTCGAACGCGACAAACACCTCGCGCGCATTCGCGTCACGGGCACTCTCAAGCGTGTATGCGGGAAACGCCTTGCACAATTGCGCGCGGTAGTAGAGGTTCACAAGCGCCGGGTCAACGCTGTTCGGCATCTCGCTCAGCCACTTGACGAACTCGTTGATCTCAACTTTTCCTGATGCGTATGCAACTGGCCACCCCGCTGCAAACCTCGGCAAACTCGGCCGGTGTCAGGCGCCTCAACCCCGCACGGTCGATGCCGTGTTCAAGGTCGCCGCCCACGAGGGTCGCG
>Ga0209596_1002872_pt1 | contig 13972 bp, 8 predicted proteins | sample M_130807_MF_Meta_FD_187314 | JGI IMG/M metagenome (GOLD analysis project Ga0209596, IMG submission 187314) | Freshwater microbial communities from Lake Montjoie, Canada to study carbon cycling - M_130807_MF_MetaG (SPAdes) (version 2) | ecosystem: Environmental > Aquatic > Freshwater > Lake... | reverse complement strand
CGACAAGCTTAGGCGTGGTCGTGCGCATTGATGCCACCAATGGCCACGTTGTCTGGTTGCGAAGTTGGTCGCCGCCACTGCGCGAGCCGCGCAACGCCAATCCTGCCTGGCAACTTCCGTCGCCTATTGTCGCCAATGACCGCGTGTTCTGGATCGCGCCCGACCAAAATACATTGGTGTGTTTGTCGGCGCTGGATGGGTCCACAATATGGTCTGCCATGCTTGGCGTGAGCGAGCAACTTCCCGCGGCGCGCGCCTTGTTGGCGGACCAAGAACGTCTCTATCTTCTCTGTGAGGATGTCGTGGCGGTTGATATCACCGATCCGCGCAAGACCCTGTGGAAACTTTCAGATCAATTGAAAGAGAGAACCACCGTGCGCGGTGAATGCGCGCTTGGAACGGATGAACATGGTCGACCGTTTCTCGCAGTTCCGCTTGAAAACAAAGCACTTTTGCTTGATCCAGCCAGTGGACACGTGATGGGAAATTTACCGCTCGAAGCCGGTGGAAATCTGTCGATGCAGGATGGACAATTGGTCGTGGTCGATGCGCAGCAGGTATTGCTTGCCATGCAAGCGAGTGAAGGCGAGCGTGTATTGCGCGCTCGGTTGCGGGCGAACCCCAAGGATCTTCGCAACGGACTTGCCCTATTTGAATTTGGGCGCGCGTGTATGCGAAGCGACTTCATGTTGGAAGGAGCGAACGCCATGACCAACGTCATCGATGAAAGCGATTCGCAATCAAACGCATTGCGCGATGAGTTGCTTGTAAAAATTATGACAGTGCTGGGCATGAAGGAGATTGATCCAGCAACGCAATCTCAACTGATCGCCATCGCCAAGAAGAACGCGCGTTCGCCCTCACAGCAAGCGACCTTGGCGTTGGGCGTGGGCGATCTCGCGGCCACACAAGGTCAATTGAAGGAGGCGCTTGAACAATGGATTGCGCTGTTGGAATCCAAAGAAATGGGCGATGAAATTGTGGGCAATGATTCGCGAAGAACTTCCGCAAAAGTCGCGGCGTTGGAGCGTGTGCTTGCTCATCCACAAACATCCACCATGCAACTTCGCAAGCGCGCGTTTGAAAATGCCGCCACGCAAATGCGGCTGTGCGATTCATGGTCTTTCATCAACGCGGTGAACAGGGCTGTGTTGTTGGCGTGCACGCCGGAGTCCGCGCATCAACTGTTGCAAGAAGCGGCGGCGCGCGCCCAAAGCATGGGTTGGTTCGAAGCGCAACAAATGTGCCTAGCCATGAATTCCAACGATTCGACAGGAATTTCCTGGCCGAATATGCCCAAGGCAATTGTATTTCCCGCATTGGGTTCGCCGCGTCCGCAAGCCACAACATTTTCGGGGCGCTTGCTCGCCATGGATCCCCAAGCACAACTTGAGCGGTCGCACGAATCAATTCTGTTGGTGGAGCCAACATCTCTTTTTCTCAGAAGCGCGGACAACCTCAGTATTGTGTGGCGCAGCAACATTGAGGAGCGCAATCCAGTGGTCATGGCCATGGCGTCCAACATTGTCTTGTGGTCTGCGCAATCTTTAATTGATGGCTCTCTCTTCGCGGTGAATTCCAAGGACGGCGCCAGCGCGTGGCGGATTGATTCTGTCGCGCCGCTTTTTCAAGAGCAACGACTTTCCGAATTGAAACTGGAACTCGCCAACCAGCGGGCCGAGGCCGCGGCTATTGCGTGTTTGCGCGCGGGTCCAGTTTGCGCCTTGATTCGCCACGATGGCGAGGTGATCGCCGTGAACAACGCCACAGGTTTGACACGGTGGAAATTCGCCTCGCCGATTCATGCTGTTGACGCGGTGGAAACTTCCTTTGATCTGGTGGCGATCGCCGGCCGCGAACTTGCGAATTCTGAGGAATTGACGCCGAATCCTTCACTAATTCAGTTGATCAGCGCCAACACTGGAGCGCTCGTTCTTCAACGAGTTATCCCAGAGGAGTGGGGCCGTATTCGTTGGTTGCAGATTCAACCTGATTGCCTGTTGATCGCCACAGATGAAGTCATTGCGGCGTTGGAACTCGCGCCCAATTTGCCAACTCGATGGAGTCAAACCGATCGCCGTTACAAAGATTCACCGCCGGGGCAAGTCGCGGACTCGTGGCTTGTACTGCGCGAGCGTTCGGGTAATGCGGCCACTCTTCATATAGGTACTGGCCAAGCGAGCATGCTTCCGTTCACCATTCCCGCAAGCGGTGGAACACCAATCAACATGAAATCGTCCGTGGTTTCTCTTTTGCCGTTTCACAATCAGTGGCTCGCCTTACGCGCGCAACGACTCAGTTTGCATTCCAACGATGGTTCGCTACAAGGCGCCGACGCGGTCGCCATTGAACGACAATATGAAAATATAATTCTCGGTCAGGACTCCGTCTATGTCGTCGATAGGGCGCCCTTTGGACTTGTCGATGATCAGAGCAACGGGTTTGGATATGTATTGCGCGAATTTCTTGCGAGCGAAGGTTTGCGATCCGCAGGCGCGCCCGTTTCCTTGCGCGGGGGCTTCGGCAGAATCACAAGAACTGACGCCATCGATGGATGGATCTTCCTTGGTGGCGACATTAAAACTATTGCAATTCCCGCCCCTTTGTCCCATTGACAAAAAGTCAATTCTCATAGATAACCCTACTGAGATGAACCCCACTTATGTCAACACTGAACAACACCATGTCAACACTTGAACAAGATGTTTTGCAAATTCTTCATGCGCGTCAAACTGCGTCGATCGTTATGAACGGTCCCGATGATGACGAGGACATTAACCCATTCGAAGATGACGATGATGATTTCGCGGAGGAAGATGATTTTGGCAACGAAGACGCCGAAGTAGAAGAAAAAGAAGAAGTCGAGGAAGAAGACGACGACGATCTTGAAGACGAAGAGGAAGAATCCGAGCCTAAAGAGAATGTTGACGGCGGTGACGACGACTCAGATGATGATGATGATGATGATGATGATGATGATGATGACGACGATGATGACGATGATGACGACGATGACGACGACGATGATGACGATGATGACGACGACGACGATGACGACGACGACTCAGATGACGACGATGACGACGACTCAGATGATGACGACGACGATGACGACGACTTAGACGATGACAAAGGCAAAAAAGGCAAGAGCAAAAAAAGCAAGGGCAAAAAAAGTAAGGGCAAAGACGCCGGTCTAGACGAAAAAGACGCCGACGACGATGACGATGATGACGACAATGACAATGATGATTAATCCTTGCGGTTGTTTGTAGAGGTTGGCCAATATCCCGGCGTTGCGCGAATTTGCTGTAAAATGCTCATGTATTGGGTTGGCTCCCAACGGCAAGCCAAGCTTGCATTTCACTTTCAACGCAATCCCTGAGCGCGCTCAATTCAAATTTAATTCAGCAATTTTGCATTCTTTCGCCGTGGGTAAAAATAAAATAATTCGGCCAGCGCCGCTTCCTTCTCCACTTGGAGTGCGCGCGATCCACGGTTGCTCAACCAGAGTCACAGGGCCATGCTCGGAATTCAAAGGCATCGTAAGTCTGGCCAAGGAGTCGCGTGATGTAATGAGCAGTTGGGTGGAGTTCTTTGCGCTTGCGCTCAAAGTACCCATTGGCAGTGGTGTAATCGTGTCGTTGCGCGGTTGCCAAATCGCCATGCGCCCGTAGTCTGGATGAAAGAACAACAGAGAACCATCGGCCAAAACCGCGCGATCTGGCGGCAGCGATCCCAAGCATTGATACGCCATTTGCTCTGAGCCACGAAGCGAAATACTTCGCTGAATAATCGCCGAACGCGATTCCTCGGTGGGCATGGTTTGTCCGGCTCGAAGCGGCAAGTACGCAAGTTGAAGCACGCCATCACGCAGATGCGCCGCGAATATGCCATCGCTGGCAACAATTGGAATCATCCAACTTTCATTGTCTTTGCGGGGCCATTGGAACTTTCCTTCCGGCCTATTCACTGTTAAAGAAAATCCGCGCTCGCCAATTTCACGGTGCGACCACGCCAATTCGCCACGCGGGCCAAAGCAAGCGAATGCGTTCACCTTCGCATCTTGCAGCAACCAGCGCGCATCGCTTCCGTTCCAAGGCAGCACGCCAATCCAACGCGCGCCGTCTTTTTGCGGGCTTTCAACCAGAACCCCATCCATGTTGCAAGATCGCCCCAGCATGTACGCGCCGCTGAATGTGTGCGTGGGTTCAAGGTCATCCAATGCGCGCACAGCCACAACTCCATGAACCGCACGCGGCGCATCAGGTAGCGCCAGCAACATTGGCCAATTAAAATTAGATTCCTGCTGCCACGCCAAACGCATTCCATCGGAACTTGCAAGCGGAAGAAAAAACCCGTCCGTCTGTACGGGGGCCATTGAATTCAGTTGAAGCCCAAATGCAGTATCGCGCGTGACCGCGCCCGACTCACTGCGGACAATTGTGTCGCTGCCGCCGCTATTGACAATCAAACGTCCAGGGCCAAGCGGTGTAACTTGTTTCACGCAACTTGCGCACACCATTGCGCACACCATTGCGCCAACCGTCATTCCAGTTCTGGCGCCAAGTAACCGCGCACATTTTTGATTTGAGATTGTTTGCATACCAAAGACCTTTGAAATGAAAAGTGTATAAGACCCTTGCGCGTGTTCGGACACAGTGCCGCGATTGATTTCACACATAGGCCGTCGCGGTTTCCACATCAAACTGCACTAAATCAAGGGCGAATGCGTGTTTGCGCTGCCTACCGTGCTGCGTGTGCCTTCCGAGAATTTTAAGCATCAACTAAGGAGCAGGGGTCTTCGCAGTTGAAGTGGTTGCGGCTGGAGCGACCGTAGATGCGCCCTTGGCTTCTGGAGTGATAATCGTTTCTAGCGGCTCGCTGGTTGGGTTGGCCTTGGCTGGTTGGGTTGTGCCCTTTTCATTATCAAGCAAGTGCAGCATTTCCTCAGTCTTGCTGTCCATTGGCTTCTGCAGCGTGCGCAGCCGTTGAATGTCTTCCACATTAAAATTACTGTCGTTCACGTCTGGATTCTCAACAACAATCGGCGTGACAAACAATACAAGTTCCGTGGCGCTGCTTACTTTTTCCGTGGACGAGAACACCCAATCCAAGACAGGCACATCGCCCAGCACGGGAACCTTGGTCTTTACTTTGCTCTCGACTTCCTTGCGAATTCCGCTAATCACAATGGTCTGTCCATTCTTAATCACCACCGAAGTATTGGTCTGGCGTCGTAGAATTGTTGGATTATTTCCAGGCGTCACAACGGTGCGCGTGGTGGTGTCCACATTGCTTAAAAGAATTTCAATTTGCATGGCCACATTCAAATCCTTGGTAATGCGCGGCCGCACATTCAAGCCAATTCCAACGGCAATTTGATCAAAACTGGAAGTCGTGCCACCGCCGGTTGTTCCACCAGTTGTGGAACCCGTTTGAAAGGGCACGTCGGCACCGTCAAAGAACTTGGCCTCTTGATTGTCGCTAGTGAACACGCGCGGTGATTGCAGCAAGCGGACTTGCGTTTGTTCTGAAAGCGCTTGCAATATCACCGAGGCATCAACTCCGAATGCAAGAACGCTGGATGTCAGATCGCCAATGAAATCACCCGTTCGTGAGCCCTCATAAATTGGCCCGGTTCCTTGACCGTTGATCACAATGGCGTTGGCGCCAGTGAGCGGTTGAATGTCGCCGCGCTTTCCAAACTTCAAACCAAACGCGAAATTATCTCCAAGCACAACTTCGGCAAGCACCGCGCTAATCATCACTTGACGGCCAGGCTTGTCCAACTTCTCAATGATGTCCAACATGGCTTGCTGAATTTCTGGATTGGCAAGCACCAACAAACTGTTCTGGCCGGCGTTTGGCACAACACGTGTCTTGCCAACCAATGCGCTGACTTCCGTGGCGGTATCGCCTGCTCCACGAGCCGTTTGCCATGGAAATTTAATTTCAGTCGCAGTTCCGCCCGCGGATCCATTGCTTGCAGTGGTCGTAGTTTGCCCTGTTCCGCCAGCGTCGCCAGCCGCGGCACCTTGGAAATCAATGCCTGTTAAACCTTCATTTGGCGCTTTAATTCCTGTTCCGCTACCCGCCTCAGCAAGTAGAGCGTTCAGGATTTCAGCCACTTGCACGGCGCTCGCATGTTTCAGCTCCACGCTTATGGGCAAGCCAGCTTGCAACGGCTGATCAATGTCTTTGATGAGTTTGTCCAGCCACACAAAGTTGTCGGGAGTCTTGGTCACCACAAGCAAGCGTCCAGAATCTGGATAGGCCTCAATGCGGAACACATTTGACACCGCCACATCCGCGCTGCTATCGCCACCACCACCGCCACCCGCGCGGCTTGCACCGGCATTTCTATTTGCGCCACCACCGGCGCCGCCAGCCCCGCTGAATGGTCTGCGAGTCGCAGAAGCTCCACCTCCACCACCAGATTCAAGCAGGGCTTGCAACAAATCTTTGACCTTGATCGGATCGGTGTACTTCAAGTCGTACAAGCGAAATGGCTGACCATCTTTGGTAATTGGAACATCCCAAGCCGTGGTGATCAGGCGGCGAATCTCCACAAGAATTTCTGGCTCCGCGCGAATAGTGAGAGAGTTCATTGTTGGGAGCACGGTGACAACAAGTTGCTCACTGGTTCCAGGAATAAGTCCTTCGCCGCCGCCGCTACCGCCACTGGCGCGCCGCGGTTGCGCGGGCTGACCTGGTCGTTGCGGTTGACCTTGTTGACCAGGTTGCTGCGCCGCCGCGCCGCCGCCGCCAACTGTTTTGGCCGCGAATAAATCTTGAATAAGCGTTGAAATTTGCGTGGCGTCGGCGTACTTCAGCTTAAATGTTTCTGTTCGAACATCCAAGTACGCGGGCACATCAAGCAGCGAAATCATGCGTTGAACACGCTTGGCTGTGCCAATGTCGCCTTCCAAAATAAGTTGATTGGAATTCGCATCCACACTAAATTGAACATAATCAGGCAAATTGCCCTGCAATTGATCAGCCACATTTTGGGCTTTTGTGTTTTCAATCTTAAAAACTTTAATGCACACGGTGCCATCCTCGGACAGCGTGGACACATCAATCTCTGGACCCAACACGGTAATGGGCTGCAGTTTGCTGACTTCGGTGAGCAAGTCAATCATGACGACCTTGTCAGTTTCAACCACGCCAATTCCATTTAAACGAAAAGCTTGAAACAGAAGATCAAGCGCGTCTTGGCGACTGACTTCCGTGTCCATGACCATTGTAATTTTAAGGGAGGCAATATTCGCAAATTTAATAATGACCGCCTTGCCTGTGGTCTCAACAATGAACGGAATGGTGTCCTCGACTTTCATGTCCTTGAAAGTCAATTTGACCTTGTCGGTTGGACCAACGCGGCGGGATCCACGAATTTCTTTTGCTCCAACTCCATCCATCGAACCTTCAAGTTGGATCACGCCCGCAGGCACTTCATTCGCAACGGGAATTGTGCTTGCAGTTGAGTCGGAATTTGTTTCAGCAAGTCCAGAGGGGTTTGTATCTGCTTGCGAATTTGTCGGCGTGGTGGAAGATTCATTCGGTGTTCTTTGCGCGGTGATTTTCTTTGGCGTGCTCGTTGTAGAAGTTGGTTGCTCAGTTGCGGTTGGTCGACGTGGCGCGTCTTGGGGCAGAATGACCGCAGAGTGATATGAAACTGGTGTTGGCATGACAGTTGCCAAAGGTTGAGCGGTGGGTTGTGGCCGAACTGGGCGATCCGCTGGATCGAATGATGTCACCGCTAAAGCCGGGACCACAAGAGCTGTCGTAATAAGCAACGCGCTACGCAAGGAATAAAGTTGTAAGGTGTTTGATCGCAAGGTTAAAATATCCAAATCTAGTGCACTAGAAGTATCGACCAAATTGGGGTTAAAGTGGTCTAAATAAACGGTCTTTTCACAAGATTTCATGCCCTCAAAACAAGCAACAAGCAAGTGTCTTGAGTAACGGTTTAGGGAGGGTTTGATTGCCCTTTTAATTGATTTATTCTTTCAGCAATTTGAGCCAACTCGTTCGCTAGACGTTCAGTGGTCGCGCCATCAAGATTTGGGTTGGATTTCGCTTTCTGAATGGTGGCTTTGGTTTCCTGGGCTTGTGCAAGCGGCATACTGTTAATTTGTTCTACTGTAAATGGTGGCGGCGGAGCCATTTGATTTGATTCCCAACCACTGTTCTTAGAAGCACTTAGATTCTGATTTGGCGGTTGAGAATTGGGTGTCAAAGCTGGTTGAACAGGTGCAATTGGTAATGGGGTTCCGTCAGGCAACGGTGCGCCAGGTAAGCCACTAGCGTTTGGATCTGAAGCGGTATTACCTAACTTTGGATTGCTTGGTGTCGCACCGAGTGGCAAAGATGGAGGCATTGCGCTGTTCGGGCGTGCGGGCAGATTGCCCGGACCGCTTTTTGACATACCTGCGGGTCCACCACGAGAACCACCAGCGGCCAAATTTTTGTCTTTCCCAACTGGGGCGGTCGAACTTTCAATACCAGGAGTGCGGGTTGTGGACCATTTGCCGTTTAAGAACCCATCTTTTGACTTGTCCCAAAGCGGGACATCATATTCGCCACCTTCATGCCCCAACTTCACGCTCCAAGGCGCGTTGGTGGCGAGCACTTTTATGCCGTTGCTTTGTTCACCAACTTTAATTTGGAAATTGTCAAAAAAGACAGTTGATCCCAGCACGGAATTTGGTCTTTTACCGCCATATTCAGAAGGAATGACAGGCTCAGGTGGCGGCAATGGTTTTTCAACCTTGGGCGGTGGTGGTGGCTTGGGAATATTACGAACGGGTTCAGGCGGTTTAAAAAACGCACTGCGCCCATCAAAGCGATCGCGATCTATTTTGGCGAGTTGTTCGTGTTTCTTTAGTGAATTTTCCAGCATCGCCGACGGATCGACATCGCCACCAAATGTGAGCAATGCAAAGAGCAGGCTTACAACACCTTTGAAAGCCAATGCGCCCGAAATCACAACAAACGTTAGCGTGGCAGCAAGTCGCGGTGTCCAGTGAACGCCTTTTGGTGGACGAAGCCAGGTTGGAGAATTCATAATTCAATTCCTCCAGAGCCGCCGGATTTTCCTGGGATGACCCAAGTATCAACGGTCATGCGCACAGTCAGTTTTTTCTCGGCCTCTTTGCGTTGCAATCGGATAGATGAAATAGATTCAATCGCCGGGCTATTTTCAATGTCCGCAACAATTTTCGAGAAGACTTCCGGGGAGCACTCAAACTGAAGTTCGCCGCTCACCTTGGCGATTTTTTCTCCGCTGGTTGAAAAACCTGTCAGTCGCATGCTGGCGCGTTCTGCGGCATAGCTAAAATTTAAAGTGGAATATTTTTTCACAATGTCCACCACCGCAATGGCCATGGATTGCGCGCCTTCCGACTCGCTGCCCACGGGTGAAACTGGACCAAATGTTTCGGGACCAATCAGCGGATTTTCAGAGTTATTTGCGACTATTTCCGCGGAATCACTTAATATTTTTTCTATTCGATCAGCTTCTGAATTCCATGAGCGCGCCCAACTCCAACTCCAGGAATCGACGGCAAAATAGGACGCCAAAATAGCCAGCGCAATCAGGCCGTAGCGTCCACTTGAAGGCAGCGAGCGAATCTGCGCGAGTGTTGGATTGCGATCAAGATTGAAGTCAAGTTTGAATTTCATTTCTTGCCCTTCACATAATTTTTAAGTTTGTCAAAATCTTCTTTCAGGCGTGCCTTGGTCGCGTCATCCACTTCCGCGCTGATTCGAGCCTTGGCGACTATACCCATTGCGGTAAGCGCCTCTTCTTTTGTCATGGCGTTCAATTCAGTGTCGCTCAGTGGTGGGGGTATGGGCGTTGCAACATTGGCGCTGTCGGGAGTGCGCTCACTTCGCTTGGGAAGATCAGAGCCAGCCACAGAAGTGGAACGCCCGCCGCGTTTATTTTTTAGCGGAGCGGCGTCGGTGTCCGCATCACTTATCGCGGCATCAGCGGTGTTGGTGGCGGTTGGTGTTCCAACATCTTTCGCTGTGGGTTGAGCGGAATTTGGCGCAGCAGATTTTGGCATCTGCGGGGTTTTGTTCATTTTAGAGGCGGACTCAGCCGAGCCCACCGCGGCAGAGTCGGCGGCGTGTTGCTCGTGATCATTCAACGGATCAATGGAAGGAATATCTTTAGGCACGGAAGATAATCCGTCAGTGGTGTTCGCGCTTGAAGTGGAAACGTGATTTTCACCGCTATTCTGAATGGTTTCAGCACCATGCGTGGGTACGGCAGCGTCAAATTTAACGGTTGGTCCATGGCGCCGTTCTGCCAATGTCTTAAAGCCAAAGTCTTGCGCCTCTTTATAAATTGGTCTGAGCAGTGGTTTGACCACTACCGCGCTTATTGCGAATTTAATCAAGCCTTTGCTATCTGGTGATTCCCAGCGTCTTGTCACCTTGTCAAACACATGGCTATCGCGCATTTGTTTTTCTAGAGTGAGAAGAACTTCTGTCCCCGATTGACCGTCTTGAGTTCTGGCTAGACCACGAAGTGCAAAATTTCGATCTTGCGAAATAGTGAGATCTTCCCAGTCCACTCCGTCTGGTGTGATGTTGGACAAATCGCCAAGCAGTTTGCCCATGGGCCACGCGCGGCGAGAGAGGTCGGAATACAAATTCACTTGCTTTTCGTAGGCACGAAGCGTGCGCTCTTTGCTTTCCATGTCGCCAATTTTCCAGTGCAGCATCAGCAGTCGGCAGCCCGCGAAGAGGGGCGGTGCCACCACCAACATCGCTAGAAAGATCAGCGCGGCGCGCACCAGAGATTGGGGATCGCCCATGCGGTTGATCCATTCACCAACATGCCCAGGGCGCTCACCCATGGGTTGGGCGCGCAACGAAACCAGCGGTTGTGCAGAGCTAAACCATATCAAAGCCGCAAGCGCTTTCAGGCCGTGTTCGCGCCACGCGTCCACATCATCAAGACCGCTCACGCACGCCGCAAGCGAGTCGCGATCTGTTTGAGTGCAACCAAATCCGCCATCGCCAGCCGCGGCGACGGCTTCATCTAGCAAGCCGACTAAGGTTTCCGCCTGCGCGGCGTTCATGCCACCGCTAAGCGCGCTTTCAATGACAGCCATCGTGGCGGCGTCGGGCCATTGCGAGGGATCAATTCGTGTGCTTCGAACTGAGAGTCCCTTTGGAGTTTGCAGCGCGAAAGAAAATGCTGTGCGATCCTGTGTGACAGAGACCAAAGGTCCCGCCGCATATCCATCCATGACCGCGGCAAGAATGGCGGAGTCGCCCGCGAAAAGTGGTTCGCCATCAGGCGGCAAATCCCGCGAGAGCGAAGGACCCACATCATTGGTGGGCCAATCAACAACAACGCCGGTACGCCCGCCGTCATCGCAGCGAAACGCAAGCACAGAACTTGCGGTGCGCCATGGGTGAACTGAACCCATTTGTTTGGTCTCGGCTTGTAGTTGCAAAGCAATTTCCAGTTTGTCTTCTGTGGCATCAGGCAATTCAATTGTGCGACAGACAATGCGCGCTGGTTGCAACACGGCAATTGTGGCCGCGGGTGATTTTGCATTGGTATCAATTTGGCTGGGGTCCCAAGCGCCTTGCATGACAACGCCAGTTTCGTTTCGACGAAATCGAAATGCCTTCTCATCGCTTGCCGAAAGAGCGACCACGCAATCTGGATCAATTTGTGCTTTTGTGCGCCGCTTCATGGTTCTCGATACTCCAAAATCCGAACTGGTGATTCCGAACGGTCCACCACGGCAACTATTTCAGCTTCGGCTCCAGAAGTTGTGGCTCGACCGCGGCTGGAAATCATATAGACGCTGCTTGTCACATCGGCGACTTGGCCCAATATCTGTAGTTGCTCCTGAGTTGCACCAGGTAAATCTACGATATCGGCCAGACTGAGGAGCCCAGACTGTTTGGAAATGCGGCGGCTTAAAATGGAATCCGCAAAGCGAGTGTCCAGTTGCATGATATCCCGCAGCAAAACGCGGCTAGCAGTATTGAGATTGACCTTGCCAGCGTTGGCCTGCAACGTGTTGGGGTTCTCTAGCGTGCATTCATTTAGAACAAGACCAAGTTGTTTGTTGTCTAGATTTTTCACGGTGGTCGCGGTAGGTGTTGGGGTGGTGGCGCGCCCGGCACTTGATCGACCAGTTCGATTGGCGGCGGCTCCACTAGTGGCGCCAGGGTTGCGTGAACCACTAAGTTGCGAAAGAGGCGTCGCGAGAATGTTGGCCATGCGGGCGGTGCCACCTTTTGCGTAGGTCAAAATTGCCGCCGCTTGCATGGAGTCCACGCCCGTGCGTGTCATAATTTCCTCTGAAGTTGCTTTGCGCAAATCAAGACGCTGTTGACCGCTGGCGGATTTTATCACAGGCCGCGTGGAAGCGGTGAGGTATTGCGACCACCCGCCGTCCAACTTTTCATTGGCGTTGTCGTCGGGCATGGTGCGTTTGCCGTCGTCTTCATTGGGATCTAATCGACCGTTCAGATTCCAGTCCTCGCCGCGCACATATTGTGGCCATGCTCCTGCCACCAACTCCAGTTCGGCAATCGAATGAAAGTTTCCATTGCGTGGTTCATATCCAAGACCGCGATTTCTGTAGTAGTCAGCTTCGGCGCCCATTTGTTGGGGCTCATCATCGTTGTCGCGCCAATCATTAATGGAATCCACAACATCTTGCGAAATGTTTGGCAATTCCAACAATTGCATGCGCGAGATCAAATTGATATTCAGTTTGGAATTTTCATCCATGGGGCCAGCCCATTCTTGGCCATCAATGAAGTGGCGAATGTCCCATGTTCCAGTTTCAACTTCGCCAAACGCGTTGCCTTCAAGGTCGCGCGTCAAAGCCAGCGCGTCCTCTGGATCTGGATTCGCGTTGTGCCACTCCATAATGGCGATCATGGTTTCAACACCGGCGCGCGCGGCCCAACGCGCTTGCACGCGTGAAAGACATTCGCGGCCAATCGTGGCTTCACGAAAGGCAAGAATTTGCGTGGCGGCCACAATAATGGTGGCGATGGCAATGGCCCAAATCACCATGATGGTGACCACCCCTTTGCGACGCGCGAATTTATTATGTGTGTGAGTGGTGTGAGCGGTGTGAGCGTTTGGACAATGTGAGCATGATTGCTTCGCATGAGCATTGCGTATTTGTATGGTGCCTTTGTAAAGACACATTTGATCACGCAAGGTCATGTTCCACCTCCTCTGCCACCGCCAGGATTACCGCTGCTTGGTGGCCTGATTCCCCCAGGACCTGTTGCTCCGCCTTGTCCGCCGCGGCCACCGCGGCCACCACCTTGATTCATGTCGCCGCCTTTGCCACCGCGGCCACCGCCGCCATTTTCACCCATGCTGCCACCGCCACTTCCACCCGTGGCAGCGCCAGTTGCTCCGGTAGCCGCATCACCGCCAGCCGCGCCACCAGCCGCCGCGCCACCACCGGCCGCCGCTTGCGCCGCGGCTTCCTCTTCGGCTATGGCGGCAAGCGTTGCGGCATCCAATTTTGGTTTGATGACACGATCAATCGGAATTTCTGTTCGCATGACGCTCAGTGAACGCGCGTCAAGAAACGCATCTTCGCCTGGTCGAGCGCCGCTGGCGGTCACGGTTGCGCGAATTGAAATTGGCAGACCATTCACATCGCTGTCCCATACTTGAACCCAATTTTCCCCGTCAAAGGCTTCAAAGCGAACGCCAATGACGCCGTCGCCAATTGGCTCCGCAATTCCGCCCGCATCCTCAAATTCATCTGGCACCGCGTCGCGGCGGCGCCACAGCGCGGGACCATCGCGATCTTCTTCAATGCGATATTGCGTTTCGTATTCATTGCCTTCGCCCGAATACTCGATCGATCGAATGGGGCGCAATCGCGTGGCAAATAAAAGCATTTGATCGCGGTCCACTTCTCCAATGGGCGAGCGCGCCACTTCAGGCGCAAGGAGCAGA
>Ga0209596_1002867_pt1 | contig 13981 bp, 16 predicted proteins | sample M_130807_MF_Meta_FD_187314 | JGI IMG/M metagenome (GOLD analysis project Ga0209596, IMG submission 187314) | Freshwater microbial communities from Lake Montjoie, Canada to study carbon cycling - M_130807_MF_MetaG (SPAdes) (version 2) | ecosystem: Environmental > Aquatic > Freshwater > Lake... | reverse complement strand
TTCGCTATCATACCCCCAAAATCTATCACATACACCCCGGCAACCGCGCAACGTAGCGTAGTGGCATTATCAACAGTAATCAGCGTTGGCGTAGTGCCGCCAGCCGTGGAGCTATCAAACAGGCAGCTCCCGATGATTAACGGTTGGCCCGGTGTGGCAGATACGTTCGGAGTAACCCCGATACCAGCAGGAGATGATGCGGTTTCGTAAAACGAAGCACACTGAGAACCCGTATCGGCAATCGTGCCTTTTATAACTTCGTTGGAAGAATTTAGCCCAAGAAACTGAGTCAGAGTTCCCGTGGCAAGCCCCGTTGCCGTTGCTGTCCCTGTAATCTGCAAGTCCGCCACCTTCGCATTTGTGACAACGGTAAGGTCATTCACCACCAGCGGATCAGGAACCGAGGCTGGCGGCAATGTCTCAAACGTGAGTTGTCCCGCCGCATTGGTGCGCGGATACAGGTTGGCAATCGGCGGCCCTGTCAACGTCCGCATGATGTTGTCGCTGCCCTGCACGAGCAACTGCCCAAAAGTCTGACTCTGAACGGCGGTAAAGTTGGAAAGCGGAACCACTGGCTCCGTGGTGAAGTCAATCAGCCAACCACCGCTGCCCGTCTCACGGGCTACGAGATAACCGCCGTCACCGGGAAGCAGCCTACGTTGACAAAAGCTGCTGTCGAGTCCGAGAACGTGACGTAGGGTTGTGGCAGAACCGGGATCGGCGCAAGTGCCTTGATATACCGTGTTGGCCGGAGAACAGGGAGAACAGGAGCACGGATTGGAGTTGCAGGAGCAGGACATAGGTTATGTGGCTGGCAGTTTGACCGCTTTCAAATCAGAAATTAAAGTGCCGACGATCTGAGCGAGTTGGCTTAACGTGACGGTCGCTGTGTCGCAGGTTCGCAGAGTGGCCGGGTTGCTAAATGTCGTGTAACCCGTTTGCGTGTTCGCGCTGCTGATGAAGGTGTTTATCAAGCTACTGGATAAGTTGCCCGCAGATGCGTTTGTGACGAGAACGCTATTGGCCGGAACAGTAACAGACGCTACTTTAACAAGTGAACCCGTCCTAAAGTCAATGATTCCGCCCGATTGAAGATTTAAGGACGCTCCACTCGTCCAGTAAATATCATTGGCAAAAGACAGCGTTCCGTAAAAATCCATGCTACCCGCAGTCACATCAATGTTCACGGGGTTTCCCGTAAAAGCGTTTGGCGCACCATCGGCAATCATCACCGCCCATAAGCCCGCGCCAACCGCATAGCCAACATACGGCTGCAATGTATCCAACTGATACCCAAACTGCCCCTTGAACGCCGGAACCGCCGCCGCCCGCGCTACCGCATCAGCGAATACCTGTGTCGTGAGTTGCGCGGCATTCACGTAAGCCAGATTCGCAGGAGTAATTGCTAGGCTTGTTGATGCTCCCGCTAACGCTTCTGCGTCTGTGGAAATCTCGATCAACCCTGCAAAACTTGTCGTGGCTCCGATGGCCGCCAGATTCGTTGGAACCAAAATCTTGTTATTGAGTGCCTTGCCGATTGCCTCTGCATCAGTAGCAGTTTCCAGCACCCCGCGCTGAGTTGTCGTGGCATCGGGAAGGTCGTCAATGATCTGCTGGATGTTGAACGTGAGCAGGATTGAGTTGTTGCCCGCATCCAACGTGACGAGAAGGGAGTTGTTGCCGCTGGTGATTCCGCGAAAGTCGAACTCGTTGCCGTTCTGCGAATCATAGACGCCGATCCCCGTGAGATTGATGTTGGCGCAAGTGTAGGCGACAACGGGGTTGTCCGGCAACTCTACAATGTAGTTGCACCCGCAAGGTTGAGAAGAACCGCATGAATTACAGGACATAAGCGTTTTGTAGTTGGTTTTTAGAATAAAGCAATCACGGAATATCAATGGACATAAGGTTCATACGAGACGGATAAAAGCCTTGGCATCGGATCGCGGACGATACTTCCTCCAAACACCATCGCCAGATTCACTGTCGCGTTCGCCCTTGCCGTTTGTATTTCCATCTACGCTTTCAATTTCTCCGCGCTCGCTGTCTGCTGTCACAAGCCCAATATGCGAGCAATCGAAAACCACAATGTCTCCACGCCTGCACGGATCATTCTCGCCCATTACTTGCAATTTTGCGTCCTTAGCCCAACGAATAAAGTCAAACGCACCCGTGGTTTTCGGGCGGTGGAATTGCGCAATCTCCTTAACGCTTGGCGACGTTAGCCACTCACGGATAATCCAGCAGATGAACGCAGCACACCAAGGCCAAACTCCAGGCTCAGTCCAAGTCGCCAGCTGATACTCGCGCACCCTTGGCCCGCGATTGTTTCCGCCAATCTCGCGCACACCGATTTCCTTTTCGGCTATCCTAGCCAGAGCATCCCGTGCTTGTTCTGGCGTAAGAATCGCCAAGCGTATTTCATCACTTGGCATATCCTTTTAATGATTCTCCGATTGCATCCCCATTAACATCCAACAGCACCCGCTTCCCGTCATAAGAAGCCGTAGCAACCCCGTAGTGGAGAGATACGCGATACGGGATAGCGGAGCAACCTGTAAGGTAAAGCGCGGCTAGAACAGAGAAAAGCGCGAGCAGGATAAATGAAACAGAATACTTGGGCCTCATGGCTTTGGTTTTTCCTGTATTGTTGATGCCCATTTGTGAAGAGCGGAAGCAACTGCAATAATTAGCGGCCAATACATAGATACGGACGCAGGAATAATTGGAAGTTTGATAATGGTAGCATCCACGGAAAGCGGGATTGCGGCAAACGCAAGGACGAGTGAGATGAGCTTTGTTTTGTTCATGGATTTATGGATTCCTTAAAAGGGCAGGGCTTGCCGGGACACATCCTGTAAGCCATTAGCATCCCGTGGTTCTCGCCCGCTTGAGTTTTTACTGATTCGATTGCGCTTCGTAGTTCCTTCCGGTCTGACTCACATTGTTCGCTACGATGCCAAAGGATTTTCGCAAGAAAGCACAAAGCACCAGTCACAGAGCTAACGGCGACGAGCAAAGCGTTTTCAAGTGTCATGGCTTATTCAGTAAGTGAGGCAATTTCTGCTTCCGCCTCTGCTTTTTTTGCAAGTGCGGCGGCGAGCTTCTTTTCGGTTTCGGTTTGTAGTGCGGCTTCGCGCATCGCAGTCAGTGTGGCGATGTCTCCAGCGTCAAAAGCGGCGGACGCTTCGGCTAGGAGCTTGGCGAGGCGTTCGTTTTCTGCGGTCAACTCCGACGCCCACTCTTCAAGCGCAATCTGAATGTCAGAAGCGAGTTGCCGATTGTTGGCAATGGTGTCACAAACTTTGCCGTAGTTTTCGCCGTCAACAAGGACGACCGTTGGAGATTGAATGATGATTTTTGGCATGGTGATTTAGTGTTGAATTACTGTGACGCGATAGGTTCCGCTGGCAGGGTCATAACTCGTAACAAGAGCGTTGTTGGCAAACCTAACTTTGACTGTATTCGTTGCGGATACCCACGCGAAAAAAGTGCCTGCTGCTGGAACGGAACCATTCGGAGCACCCAAGATCACAACGTCATTCAAAGCCGCTCCAGTGACGGTGATTGTTAAGTCGCTCACCGCGCCTGCCGCTGTGCTTCCGAAATCGAGTGTGGCAGTTGCGCTGAGAACCTTTAAAATCGCAGTGCCAGAAGTGCCAATGACGACACCGCCCGCTGTGACATTCAGTGCAGTGCTGGTGCTGCCCCCGGATGCGGTCAACGTGAGCGCGATGTTGGTTGAAGATGTCCCCGTGCGCGTGTTTGAGATTGTCTGCCCCGTTGTAGTGATGCTCGAAAAAGAGTTGGTTCCCGAAAGCGTCACATTCGCAGCAGACATACTACCACTGCCGGGACCGTTTCCAGTCATCACAATGTCCAGCAGCTTTGCGCCGCTCGACATGGATGCTGCGTTTGTGGTGATATAAACACCAGTTCCATAGGTCAATGAGTTAAATGTCATCGCCAGCCCGGATGTGGTTGTTGTTCCTGTCGTAGTGGCTCCACCCATCACGATGTTCGTCGCCGCGCCAAAGGCGTTCACGGTTGTTGCCGTGGTATTCAGCAACGCCATTGTTGGACTGCCCGCGATGATGGAAGTGGTAAATGTTGGCGAAGTGGCAAACACAAGTGCGCCCGTGCCAGTGGATGTAGTCGCAACCGCCGATAGTAGATTCGCGCTGGTCGGAGTTACGAGCCATGCTTTTACATTCGCCCCAAGCGTTGTCCATACTGGCGGAAGCCCTAGCCCCCCGCCAAATAGAGCCTGCGTAGTCAGCCCGTTATCAATCAGAGATGACTCGTTGTATCTTGTATCAGCAGACATGGATTAAGAAGGGGTGTCGTAATTGATAGCCGCGCTGGATGCAGCGGCAATGGTGTAGGCGATTGCCGTTTTAAGCGTGCGCCCGCCGTAGCCGCCTCCCGTGATTGTGGAACCAACAGGAAGCGTTGTGCCGTTGATCGTCACAGTCCCGCTCAATGCGGTAATGCTCCATCCCAACGCGCCAACCGGGAAGCTGCCAGATGCCGTTACGACAGATGGATTTGATGTGTATTCGTCAGAACCCGTGTCGCCACCTGTTGCAGCCACCACCGCAAGCAGCGCACAATAGATGCTCTGCTGAACCTCATTCGGTGTCTGATTCTTGACGCAATCGCAAGTAGGTAGTGCGGCCATGTTATGCTCCCAGAGAGCACATCGGATTGGCAAGCTGCCACAGAATGATCTGCTTTAATTCTGCGGAGTTCGCCTGTATCGGTGGGCTGAGTTCGTTGAGTTGAACGTATGCGTCGTGGGCGGTTGCCTCGCCGTCGCATCGTATGTATGCCGATAGATTCTGAAACCCGGTTGCGCCCTTGACCGCAAGGCGTTGAAGGGAATCGAGAACCGTGAGTAGGAACGTGACATCTTGAAGCTCTTGCCCTCCGGCGCGGGAACTTCTTTCGTTACAGGCAGCGACTTGCTGACTTTGCCGAACCGTGTTGCTTGTCCAAGGATTGCAGGTTGGTAGTGCCATATAGTTTTAGAGTTGGCCCATCCCCCGCTGCCGCTATGGACGGCAGCGGGGTTTGGACGATTACAGTTAGGCCGATGCGCAGGTTCCACCGCTGTTCCAGCCGCCACACGTATAGCGTGTAACGAGGGCTGGCGGGTAGAAGTCCTGTGCAGGACAGTTGTTCGTGCAATCCACCGATCCAGTGGTGCTGACTTGCAGCGTTGCACAGGCGCGGGTGACACCACGAAGCGGGAAGCGGCGTGAGAGAACCACATGACCACGCTGACCGAACATCAGGGGTTTCGCGGCTTTCTTCAACACCATGCGCCAGTAACCTTTGTTGCGGTCTTGGTTGCATGGGGTGACTTCGTTCACTTCGTTGATCCAACGCCATGTGCCATCCCAAGGGGAGGCAGCAGCGGCGAAGTTCACACCGGAACCAGCGGAGAGCGGCTGTTCGCCGTTCTGACATTCAAAGACTGACTCCATATCCGACCAAGGAATGTGCAGGCTGAAATCTGCATCAATGTATTCCTGATTGGTTTGCGAGAAGCAGCCTTCGCTGATTGCGCGATTGCTCCACTGATACACGCGCTTGAGCACGCCTTTTGGATAGGCGGGATCAGTAAGCGTCCAGTTGTAGCGCAAGGCGAAGTAATCGTTCTTGAGCGAGTATCCGGCGTAGTGCGTGGTTGCAACGTAGTCCGGGTTGAGCGTGACAGGTGCGCGGAAGCGATTGTCCTCGCGGCGATTGGTATCATACAGCGGCAATGCGCTGAATGTCTCGTAGTCGGTAAGCAGCTTGATTTCGCCTTCGGGATTGAAGGTTCCCATCGGGATGCCGTAGTTACGGACGCGATTGAGAATATCAGTCGAGAGCAGCGCAATGCTGTTCGGGTTCACCGTTGGATCGAGGATGATGTATTTCGTGTTCACGTTGCCGTTGGCATCCGTGGCGAAACGCCATTGATCGCTCAATAGGGCAGGAGAACCAGCCTGAGTGCTGGCGGGGTCGTAGCCCATCCAGCGGAAGGCGGAAAGGCCAACCTGATTGTTGCGGTAGAACTCGTCCATGACATCCGAGCGGATATACATGAGGTCTTTGTAGATTTGCTCAATCTGTTGATCGAGCGAAAGGGATGCCGAGAACATGGATTCCAAGCAATACGGAGTCGTATTGTAGGAGATGTTCATCAGGCGATACCACTGATGATTCGCGTTGCCGGGATCAACCACCTTATTAGGCGGGTCGCAGGTAACGGCGCAGTCGGATTGCAAGCCCACCATGTCTTGCCAGAGGTTCAAGTCCTCATAGCCGAGACGCTGTTGAGCGAGTGTAGTGACGCGGGACGAGAAGCCCGATCCAACGGGGAAACGCCCGCCGTCAGGGATCATCCCTTCCCAAACTCCCTGACGCCCGTTGAGGCGTTTGAAGATTGGATCGAGATAATGTTGCGCGAGCGAGAAGTGATTACTGATGTCGGCTGAACAGCCGATGGAGCCAATGACGGATTCTGACATATAAATGAGTTGGTTAAGTGAGTTGAGTTTTTCACCTGTGACGGTTGCGGGTCGTCCCTTCCAATCTCATTTCCGAGGTAGTTGCCGGACTACCCTGATGTTCATAACGGCTGAATCAGAAACTCAATTAGCTCGCCCTTCGGTGTGAAGAAAGGGCTACGCTGGTTTCTGTAAAAGCAGAATATCAGCAGACCGTCAATATTTATTTTCGCTGATTATTTCTATGCCCTAACAGTAGGGCGCAGAAGTTTCCCGACAATCGAATCCACATCAGCCGAACTCTGCGAAGGCGCAGAACCGCTTGGCACAGGGATGGAGCCATTGACGCCCTTGATGAAATAATCCCGTTCTTCCAGCTTCGCCTTCAACGCTGCATTTTCCTCTGCGAGCTTTGCGCGTTCACCGTCCACACGTTTGAAGTGATGGGCTAAAGTATGCGTATGCGCGAGGCTGGAAAGCATATCGCGGGTTGATAGTCCTTTGCCGTCTGCGCCAATAGCGCGATCTAGTATTTCCTCCGTTTGCCTGCGAATATCGGGATCGGCCAAGAGTTCTTTGTGCGATGCCTCAATCTCCGCAAACACGGAATTGCGTTCAGACTTGAGCGATGCGAAATACTGCTTCTGATTATTCTCAGCATCCGTCTGCCGCTGTTTTTGTAGATTCGTCCACGTAGTCTCGGAATCCGCCAACTCTTGATTCCGCTGCATATCGAGTTCGATTGCCTTCTGATATGCGGAATTGAAGCGCATCCGTTTTGCCGCTGGCAGCATATCCGCCCAATCCGAGAACTGTTCTTCGTTCCATGTGGCGATTGCGCTTTTGATCTCTGCTGGATCAACTCCGGCCTCCGAGAACAACTGGCTCATAGATTTCACAGCAGCCTCGATGGGCTTGTTGTATTTACCCTGGAACTCTGGATCACGGGCAAGGTCAGCGATGCGAAGATGCGACTGCAACTCCTGCGCCCGCTTTTCCGCTGCTGTCAGCTTTTCCTCGTATTCCTTCGGCACGGGATTCTTTTTGAATGTGTCATATTCCTCGCGCACCTTCGTCAATTCATTTTCACGTTCTGCTGCACGCTTCTCCGCTTCCTCCGCTTTCTTGCGGAGCGCGGCAAAGTTTTTGTCGGCATCACTCTCAACCTTGGCTTCCGGCTCCTTCGGCTTGTCCTGCTTCGGCTTTTGTTGCTGGATTTCCGGCAGGCTCGATACCTTCGGTTTAAGCAGGTTGCCGACTACGGCATTTACCTGTTCCGGGGTGAGAGGGCCTTTGGTTTCCTGCGCTGGTGGTGCAGCAGGGATTGCGGGTGTGGTTTCTGTTGCTGGTTTTGCGGTTGTAGTTTCCATAGATTAAAGTTGGGGTCTGTTGTCTGAAATTGGATCGGCGTAAAGCTGCGCCTGCGGTTTGGGTGCTTCCTCGACTTTGAGTTTCCCGATGTTCTTTAAGAAAGCGATGCAGCCGCGCCAGCCTTGCATATAGCCTTCGTTTCTGATGATGCTGGTTGGATCGGTGATTGCGCCTACATTTGTCATTTCTTCGCGGGCGCACTCAAGTAAATGCGCGAACGTGGTGTCCGAGATCATTTCAACGACCTTCGGGCCGATGTGCGAGTGGAGTTCTTTCTTTGTCATTTTAGGCGTTGTTGCATTTTGTATTGGCGTGCTTCGGAGTCGTCGCAAACTTGAGCTAGGAGGTTCAAGGTTCCTTGACTGTATTTCTTCGATTCTTTGAAGCATTTCTCAACCATGCCGCACAGCCCTTGTTCGCCTGCGAGAATTGCGTAGAACCAATCTTCGGAAGTATTATCTTCTTCCATCTTCTCAACCATTTCTGCTGCATTCATGGCTACGGTTGATAGATCAATTTCCTTATCTGTTCCGATAGCTCGTTCTACGATTTTATCGTAAGCAGCTTCGTAAATAGGATACAGTTTTCCAAAAAACTTGTGATCCGAAAGGAACGTGACTCCTGAGATTAGGTTGTGCGCGTTGTGCGTAAAGAGTTGGAGGAATCTTAGTTGGACTGCAATTTCTTGTAGCATTTATTTGGTTTTCTTTGGTTTCTTGGTTTTCTTCGGCTTGCTCATTGCTTCTTTTCTGGCGATGTCCTGCCGTGTCGAAATAGCTTCTGCCGCAAGTTTCATCTCATCAGACTTTTGTTTTACCAAAATATCCTGCTGCGCCTTTGCCGCTCCAAGAGTCAAGTCTTGCGCTCCCTGCGCCTGTTGGTGAAGCAAATCCTGCCGTTTCTGCTCATCCTTTTGCGCCTGCGTCATCTGATGATCCGACAACTTCATTTGAGTCCGCGCTTGTGTCGTAACCGCGAGATTGCCGAGCTTCGCTTTGTGCGCTTGATCTTTCAACGCCATGTCCTGTTGCGCCTGCGCCTGCTTGATCTGCATCTCCTGTTGCGCCTTCATCATTTCCGGCGATGCCTGCGGTTGCTGCTGAACGTCTGCTTTCTGAATATCTTCCGCCAGCGATGTGCTTAACTGTTGCAGGTTGTTCAACTGCTTGGTAATTGCGGCAACCATCTGTTCGTAAAGCGCGGGCTGATTCCCTGCGCGTGGAATTGAAGCCATGAGTTGAACGTGCTGGCCTACGTGCTGAACTCCTGCATCCATGAGAATGTTCAGCTTTTTCGCGCCTTCAAGGTTCTGTGGGTTGATTCCCTGATCCATGAGTTGCGGAACTACCTGTGATGCTTGTGACAGCAATTCCATGTGCTTTGATACGTGACGCTCCTGATCTTGGAATCCGTAGGCTATCGGAACCTGACCGAGATGAATCAAGTTGTTCTCGTTATCAATCTGAACTGCATCCTGTCCGGGCTGCGGTTCTTCTTCCTCCACGAATGCCGATACCATTTCCACTCCCTTGAGTGCAGCCACGATTTCCTTCCTTGCGTTCAACTGCCCCCTGCCTGGAGTTGCTACGCCCATGAGTTCCTTGCCCTTCATCAAATCAAGCGACAAATCTCCGCTGCCAATGTTGCGGTTAGCGCGAACGCACTTCACATCCATCAACTCTCCCTCTGGAATGCCGCGCTTCTTGCACCTGTCGCGGAACCGTTTTGCGACTTCGCCGCCGCCCCATGATTCGGGATACTTGCTCGCTGGTTGCGCCAACCTGCGATACATCTCGCTGAAAAGCACATCGAGTCCGACTGACCGATACACCATAATCTGCAACGTGGAAAACTGCGCTCTGTCTGCCCTATCTGCTGTTACCTGTGTTGCCGTTGGCTGCTCCCCTGTTGTCGTCTTGTCGTTCTGCGGGCTGATTCGGGTGTTCTCTGCGATCAGCTGACTGCCCATTCCCACGATCTGCAATGCACCTTCAATGTCCGCTTGAAACCGTTGCTGCTCCATCTCTAGCCCCGGAGCCATGATGCCAAGGTTGGATAGGGTGATCTGATCCAGCTTTTGCGTATCTGACTCTGACATTCCCTTGAACATTAGCATATTCGTCAGCACGGCTCCCGTAGCTCCGCGGTTGAACATCAGGTTGTTCAAGTGGCATCCGTCAAAAATGAGATCGCCAAACCCCTTTACCCCGTGCCAATCGTTTTCCGGCCCTGCATTATCCGCGAACGGCACTATCACTTGCTGCCAGCGTTTCGCTATGTTGACTCTCTCGTAGATGAACGAACTTGCGTCCTCGTCTTTGGATTTTTCTTCGGCGCGTCCTTGTCCGAACAAATCCGTGAACGTGCATTGCGTGATACTGCCGTCAAACTCCTTCACGAACATATGAATCAGTCGAATCGGAAGAAACTCGCTCAAAAGCCAAGCGTCGTTGTTGCGAATCTGATTTACCCATTCGCTATACGTGAACCTGCGCTGGCTGGTCTGCGAAGTCAGCTCTACGTGTTCATACAGGTTGCGCAGAATCGCCTTGTCGTTCCATCCGGCCATCCCGCATCTTCCGTAAAGGTCTGTCACTGAAATCTGATCCTCGATCCACATTGCAGAACAGTTGTCCATCGAGAGGCGCGTGCCCTCCGGCAGTAGCACCCGGCGCGTCGGTATCACCTTGAACCGGAAATCCACCGAATCAGGGAAGAACGCGATGCCGATACCAAATAGCCCCATCTGCGTATCCCGCGCTGCCGACTCTAGGATATACTGATTCCCCTGCTCGAAATCGGAGTTATCCCATCGCCGGATTGCCGAGTTCATTTCTTCCGTAATCACCTTTCCGCGACGTTCAGCCTCCATCGAGTCGTCGTGTTCCGCTATGACTTCGGCATAGCCGTCTCCCTGTGCCGACATAGCCATCCACGTTGAGCGGTAGGTGTCCACCTTGGCTTGAAACTGTTTGGTGTTGATGTTGGGCATATCCGCCTGCCCGTTTGCCTCCTGAGTCGAAGGCGGGGTTGGCGGGAATCCTGCATAGATGCCTGCGATGTCCGCAAACCGTTGATCCCGCTTCATGTTTGCGTTTCGCGCTTTCACGTATGCTGACCATGCAGCGGTAGTAGTGGCTACCCTGCGCTTGGGTGCTTTTCCTTTTGAATCAACGGTCTGAACGCTGAGTGGCGTTGTGTCGGCTGGTGAATTATTGTCGCTCATTAGAGAGTAGATGGATGGAGATCAGGTGCATTGCGCCACAAAGCGCGAAAAGGTAGAGAGGGTAATGATAACCATTTCCTCCCGTGTAAAAATAGACAGTCGTGCCCCATACGCTCGACATACAAGCAGGACAGACAAATAAAGGCTTGCAGAACCACTTCGGCAGAACCACTTCCAGCGCATCGGCAATCGGCTCAAGAATCATATCCTTGCCACACGCCGCCCATGCGCCCGTGATAACGAGACACCCGATGACGATGCGTAGCAGGAAATCGATCATCGCCTACCTCCGCAACTTGAGCACCCGCCGCCGCTCCGGTGCATCACTGGCGCGTGGTAATTCCTATCTCCCGTGCATACGTGATGCGGAAATTGAGTGCAGGCGAGTTCGTCTAGCTCGTCCTCTGTCGGTGCGGTGATTCCGTTTGCCGCGCAATAGGAGTTCACTTTGCCGACCCACTGATTGAACGTCTCATGCACGGTGCGCCACTCGACAACATGATTCCCGTTCCTCCAAATAATCGGGATTGAGGGAACCATTGATCTGTTTTTGATGCGTGGCATATCAGTTTTTAACCCATGTTCCAAGGTTATGAGTGTCGTGTAATATCAGTGTTTCGGGATATTTCTGCTCACAATATATGTAACGATGGTTAAGCAAACAAGTCGTGTAATCGCAGTTCTCGATAATTGCAAGCCCTGTCCTATGACCGTTAATCGCGTGATTCTCGGAAGTGATTTGCGCAGGAGTCCACAGAGCGGCAATAATCCCTATCATCCTGCCGTTTGGAACGGATGCCATGAGGGTGTTGTCCACAATCGGGACGGCGCGATGAAGGGCTACGTCTTTGCGGAATGGCGAGCGCAACCCGGCTACAAAGTCATACCGATTCCAAACGTCAATCGAGTCAAACGGTCGTATCGGCTGGCTATCCACATCCACGTAAATGCCTCCTTCCTCTTGCAGAAGCAGCACGCGCAGGCGATCCGTGATGAAGGCGATACGCTCTTTCTTGGCGACCATGTATTTCAAAAATGGGTCTTGCCCGTAGCGTTCCAGCAGTTCGTTGCCGTGCAGCCGATGCTTCCAGCTTCCATTCATTTCCTCCATAGCCCTGCACCACGCAGCCTCGCGTTCGGGTATCGGCTTTTCTCCGATCCATATTTGGTGTAGTGCCCTCATAGCGTTGACCAATGGCGGATAATCGCCTGCTCCTGATCCCGTGATGCGATTCTCATGTCAGGCGCGAAAAAGATTTCCGGCGACAACTGGAATCCTCTGCCGTCGAATGGCCGCGAATAGCTTTCACCGCCAACCGCCCCGCCCCACTTGTGGATGTAGTGAGAAAGGTTGCGCTCAAAATACTTGGAGTGCTGCCGATTCTCGCCCTGGTGTATGGTGCGACTCCAAAAGTGGAAGTATGCAGCCTCGCTGAGTCCGCACGCCTTCACCCCGCATAGGTTTGCCCGCCTCGCGGCATCGTTGTCCTCGAAATATGCGTTCGGCCAGAAGTTCACATCGGCGTATCCCGTCTTGTCGAATACGCTGCGCTTGAACAGCGCGAGATTGCGAACGTCTTTCAGAGAATCCGCTTCGATATGTGGTGCATGAAAATCCCTGTGCATCTCCCACGGTCTTGCATCGAAGTCCGTGAACTCTAGCGTATCGCCTTTGAAGTATTGCGCGGCTTCGGGGTATCGGGCTACAAGGGATTTTGAGTCAAACTGTGAGGCGCATATCCATTCCCAATCGGTTGTTTCCGCGCAGTTGATCATGGCGTCGAGTGCGCCGGGATACGGGATAACGTCATTCCCCATGATGATCACGTTGTCGTAATCGCCCTTAACCCACGCATACTCAAAGATGTCGTTGATGCTTCCGGCGAACCCGATGTTCTCGGTATTTCGGATGTAGTTGATCATTCCAGCCGACAACCAATGCTCCATATTGAAGTCCTTTGGATCAGCTATCACCACTAAAATATCAGCATCCTTTGTCAGTGTTTCTTTGATGCCGCGAATAGCGAGTTGCAGGAAGGGCAGGTTGCCGTATGAGACTATTCCGATGAGCGTTTTCATAGTAGCGGTGTGGTTCGTTTGAAAGTGATGATGGATTTACAACCGCTCCCGGCATGAGGATATGTTGGCTGGTAGTAGTATTCCTCGATGCACGGCGCGTTCATGGAGAAGGCAAGCGCGTTTTCCCCGCGCCTGTCCTTGATGCTGGTATCCACCTGTCTGTTGTTGTTCTCAATGATGAAGGTGCATGGCAGTTCATGCCCTGTGACGTATAGAGCGGCCTCAAACAAATGCCCGTTCTCGTATGCCCCATCACCGAGGAAGCACCACACCCGTTCATTCCCGCCTGCCCGCTTGATTCCGGCAGCAACGCCAGCCGCGATGCCGCAAGTGCCGCCAAGGATTGCCGACTGATAGATTTTCAGTTCTTTGCTGAACACGAACATGGAACGATCCTCGCGTATCTCCTGCTCAAGCTGTTCCTCGCTCATCCCCTTCAAGAGACAGTGATAATGGGCGCGGTGGCTGGTGAATACCCAATCGTCGTGATTGATGCGCTTGAAAATCTCGATCAGTTCATCCTCGTTTCCCCCGCATAGGTGCAGCAGGGAAGGCAGTTCTCCTTCTTCCCATAAGCCCTTGATTCGGTTTTCAAAGGCGATCAGTGATTCGCGTGTATGCAGGTTCATTTCAGTGAAATCATTACCCGACCAGCCAATCCGTTGCGAACAAGATCAATTCCCGTGTTGATGTGTTCCAGCGGCAACTTGTGCGAAATCGTTCCCGTCAAATCCAGCAACCCCGCACGCCACAGATTCACGTAGCGCGGGATGTCGAGATGCGGGCGAAACCCGCCGCCCTGCGT
>Ga0209596_1002866_pt1 | contig 13985 bp, 16 predicted proteins | sample M_130807_MF_Meta_FD_187314 | JGI IMG/M metagenome (GOLD analysis project Ga0209596, IMG submission 187314) | Freshwater microbial communities from Lake Montjoie, Canada to study carbon cycling - M_130807_MF_MetaG (SPAdes) (version 2) | ecosystem: Environmental > Aquatic > Freshwater > Lake... | reverse complement strand
AACAAAAACGATTACGTGCCACTCATGATGGGTTGCGTACCTACTACGGATATCACCCAAACACATCTAAGGTAACAGGTTCAACCGCAGCATTACTAATGATTAGAAAAACTATATTTGAAAAATGTGGGTATTTTAATGAAATATACCAATCTTGTTTTGAAGATGTTGAATTAAATTTGAAGTGTCTAACCTTAGGTTTTGAAAATTTAATTGACGGTAATTCAGTGGCATATCATTATGAAAGTCAAACAAGAGGTGTCCAACAATCTGACGATGCAAGATTAAAGCATGATTTTTTTAACGGTTTAATACCATTTGTTGTAAAAAATAGTAATAAATTACAAAATTACATACCAATCGAACAATAACAAATATAAAAATTAAAATAATGGCTCAAGGAATTTATCAAATTACAGAAGATTTTGAAACTAAACTATCCGAATATACAGGAGCAAAGTATGTTGTAACTGTAGACAATCAAAGTAACGCATTATTCTTATCATTAATGTATGAGAATATTAAAGGCATGGAAATTGAGATTCCATCCAGAACATACCCATCGGTCCCATGTGAAATTATACATGCTGGCGGTAAGGTTAAATTTACACCTGTTGAGGGTAAGACAATTAAAGGAGCGTATCAATTATCCCCAACAAAAGTTTGGGATTCGGCCCTTAGGTTTACTCACAATATGTATATACCTAATACACATATGTGTATTTCTTTTACAGGTCCATATAAACACTTTAAATTATCTAAAGGTGGTGCAATTTTAACAGATGACTACGATGCTTATTTATGGTTTAAACGAGCTAGATATAGTGGAAGAAGAGAATGTTCTTATCATGATGACCATTTTGATATGTTAGGTTGGAATTTTTATATGATGCCTGAATTAGCCGCAAGAGGTTATTTATTAATGAATCAGTTCTATAATATGGACGGTTCCCCAAAACAAAATGAAGATTTGGAATTACCGTATCCTGACTTATCTAAATTTAAAATATATCAACAATGAAAAAAGGGATAATAGGCGCTGGTGGTTTTGGTAGAGAAGTATATGGTAGTCTTTCTTTAATGGAAAAGATTGACACCGTTTTTTTTGTTGATGATAACTATTGGAGTGGAGATAATAATTTAATTTTACCTATGTCAAAATTTGACCCTCAAGAATATGAGGTAGTGATTGCCATTGGAGACCCAAAAGATAGATTTGATATTGTACAACGATTACCTAAAGAAACAAAATATTTTACACACATTCATCCATCGTGTCAAATATTAGGTGATGATGTTGAGATTGGGGAGGGTAGTATAATATGTGCGGGAACTATAATTACGACAAATGTTAAGTTAGGTTGTCATACTCATTTAAATCTTCAAACAACCATAGGTCACGATTGCGAAATCGGAGATTATTTTACAACTGCACCAGGTTCAAAAATATCGGGAAATTGTAAAATACACGATTGTGTTTATCTTGGAACAAATTCATCAATTAAGGAAAAAATAACAATACATAGTTTGGTTACAATAGGGTTAAATTCTGGTGTAGTTAAAGATATCACCGAACCAGGTATTTACGTCGGTACTCCCGCAAAAAAAATTAAATAGAATGGAATTTTTAATAGGGTTTAATCCAGGGTCATACTCTGTAGAAATGAGTGGTGGTCAAACTGTTTTAAGAGAGTTGGCAAAACAATTATCAATATTAGGGCAAACTGTTTATGTACTATCACCACAATTTAACGTAAATGGAACTAAGTTAATTTCACCTCACGAAATATCAAAATTAGATTCAGACAATTTAATCACAATATATCCTGAAATTACTTTTGGAAATCCATATAATTCAAAACACGTTGTAAGATGGATACTTTATCATACAAGACCTGAAATTGAATCTACGTGGGGTACAAACGATGTTTATTTTTATTTTAATAATTTATTTATTAGTAAAGAAAATAAAGACAGAAAAATATTAAATTGTTTTGATTTTAAATTAGATTTATTTTATGATAAAAAATTAGATAGAAAAGGTTATTGTCATATTGATAGAAATCACATACGAGCCAGTTCAGATTCAACATTAAAATTAAAATATGATTCAGAAGATTTATTTTATGGTCACATGACAATAGGATGGGAATGGTTAGTTAATAAATTAAATACTAAGAAATATTTCATCACATATAATGTGGCAACATATTATTCTGTGATAGCCTCAATGTGTGGTTGTATCTCAATAATTTTACATGACGGAATTAAAGAAGATAATATCAAAGAAAAAGTAATTACTCACAAATACGGTGTCGCCTACGGGTTTGAAGAAGTTGAGGAATCAATATCAAATAGGGAATTATTAAAACCTTATTTAGAGGAAGTAACTAAAGAGTCAATTGAAACAATTAAGAATTTTATTTTGTATTGGGAGTCAGAATTAAAAAATTACTCATCACTACAACAGTAATTTACATAAAAGATTATGAGAGTATATTTCATGTAAAGATTAATCATTAAAATAATAAAATGACAGAAAGAAAAAAAAGAAGTACGGTACAACCAAAACCAGTTGATGAGTACAAACCAAAATTATCAAAAAAAGAATTAATATCACAAATTGTAAAGAAAAAATCTAAAGAGAAGTTTCTTTCGGAAAGTCAACGAGAGTATTATGACATTTTAATTAACAGTCAAATTACTATTTGTTCAGGCCCTGCGGGTGTTGGTAAAAGTTATATCTCTATGAAAGCTGCGGTGGACTTATTGTCAGACCCAACAACCCCTTATGAAAAAATTATTATCGTAAGACCAGCGGTTGAAGCTGAGGAGAAATTAGGTTCACTTCCTGGTAATGTTGAAGAAAAATTAGACCCTTACATTTTCCCATCGTATTATTTATTAAATAAAATCATTGGTAAAGAAGCAAGAGAAAAATTAAAAGAGATTGAGGCGATTGAAGTTTTTGCTTTAGCGTACATGAGAGGTATGAATATTGACAACTCAATATTATTGTTTGAGGAAGCACAGAACTCAACTCCAAGTCAAATGAAGTTATTATTAACAAGGATTGGATTTAATTCTAAGTTCTTCCTTTCAGGTGACTTAGAACAATTTGACCGACATAAAGACAAAACTCAAACAGGTTTGTGGGACGCACTACAAAAGTTTCAAAACTTAGATGATATCGGAACATTTGAATTCAAACCTGAAGATGTTGTTAGAAATCCGTTAATTTGCAAAATCTTAAAAAGATACGAAAACTAAAATTATTATTAACCCAATAAGTATAAATTTAATTTAATTTACTTATTGGGTTTTTTACATATTTTTTTATGTATATGAGAATAGGTATAGAAATTAATGGAGTTTTACGAAACACATTAGATAAAATAGAACAAACTTATCAAAAATTCATGATTGATAAGACTGACGGTATTGAAGACGAAAATAGATTCAACTACGAAATAACAACCCCTATCGACAGTCTTGATTTAAAAAAACATTTTAGTTTTGAGAGCGATGAGGAATTGTATTCATTTTTATACGAAGAATTCCCGATGGAAATTTTTGGTCACTCACAATCCTCAGAATACTCAACGTTCAATGATTTAAACGAAATTTATTTGAGATTAAGGAATGACCATGATTTTATTATTATTTCGGATGAGATTAATAAATCAAAACCAGCATCATTATTTTTTTTATCTAAATTTGGTTGTGAATTTGAGAAGGTTAAATTCTATAGTAATTTAACCATTAACTCTATGTGGAATGAAATTGATGTTTTACTTACCGCAAATCCCGCACTATTATTAGACCATCCATCAGACAAAACATTAATTAAATATGAAACAATTTACAACAATAATGTTGAATCAAAATACACAATAAACACAATCAAAGAATTGGAAGATAAATTAAAAATTATTTTATAATGTTAAAAATATTAGGAGAACACTACTATTTGGATTTAGACAAAATTGATGAATACATCCAAATAAAACAAGAACTGTTATCACCTTCGGGGGAAACTGACAGTACACAAATTAATATCGTAAAATACGAAACGATTAAACTTATGTTAGATGTCATTATGGGTGATGGTGATGGTGTTGATGAAACTTTAGCAGGTAAAGGGTCAGAAGTTACAATTCCATTTAAATTAGCCTTTAACACACTTTTAAATAAAAAATTACTAAATAAATACTAATACAATGAATAAAGAACAAATTTCAAAATTAGAACAGTCAGTTCAAAACATGAAAGATAAGAAATCAAGAATCTATCTTTTAGTTCAAGATACTAAGGGTAACGCCAAAGCATCAATCGCATACATTTATAATTTAGGTATGTCGTTATTAAATGAAGGGTATAACCCAATAATTTTACATGAGAAACCTGACTATACAGGAGTATCAGGATGGTTAGGAGAATTGTACATGACATCATTACCTCATAAATCTATTGAGGGTCAAAACTTAGAAGTTTCACCTGAAGATTTTATTGTTATTCCTGAATTATACGGATTTGTAATGAGTCAAATCTCTAAATTACCTTGTGGTAAAATTGTATTATGTCAAGCTTACGACCATGTATTGGAAACATTACAACCAGGTCAATCTTGGGCACAATTAGGGTTCTACAAATGTATTACTACATCAGAATCTCAAATGGAGTTTTTAGAGAACTTAATGAAAGGTATCTCTTATGATATTTTAAAACCATTCATTTCAGAATCATTTACCAAACAAACATTACCACCAAAACCAATCGTTGCGGTCCATTCAAGAGACCAAAGAGATTCGGTTAATTTAATTAAATCTTTCTACATAAAATTCCCTCAATATAGATGGGTTACTTTTAGAGATATGAGAGGTTTATCTGAAGAAGAATTTTCTAAATCATTAAAAGAAAGTTTCTTATCTGTATGGATTGATGAAACAAGCGCTTATGGCACATTCCCATTAGAATCAATGACTTGTGGAGTACCTGTTTTAGGTTTAACTCCAAACTTACTACCGTATTGGATGTCAGAGGACAATGGTATATGGATTAATAATAAAAATCAAATGGTTGATTTTGTTGCCGACTTCTTACAAAACTGGCTGGAGGATAATGTTAATCCTAAATTATACGAGGAAATGATTAAGACGGTTGAGAATCTATCAACAAAAAAAGAATTCAATGAGGTTTCTGTAAAGTTATTTACTGATTATATTAACACAAGACTTGCTTCATTTGAAGAACAATTAACTAAACTAGAAACTATCGAAGAGTAATATGGAAAACACACAAAAATTTGACGTATCGGTTATTTTACCAATTAAGTCAGGAAAAGCAAACGGATTTACTGAATATTTTGAAAAATGTATTGAGTCATTAAAAAATCAAAAAGTTGGTATCAATGAATTAATCATAGTTCATACTAATGAAACACATATTGTAGATTACTTAAATCAATTTGATTTTGGTACTTTAAATGTTGTTAAAGTCGAATGGACAAAAGACGCTAACTACGCATCACAAATAAATCATGGAGTAAGGTCAGCAAAATCTAAATGGGTTTCTCTATTTGAGTTTGATGATGAATATTCAAGTATTTGGTTTAAAAACGTTGAGGTTTATTCTAACTCATATCCTGATGTTGACGCATTCTTACCTATTGTTGTTGATACAGACCAAACAGGCAAATTTGCAGGATTTACAAATGAGGCAACATTTGCAGCGAACTTTACACCAGAAATGGGTATTTTAACACATGAAACTTTATTAGAATATCAAAATTTCCAAACTTCTGGTATGGTAATTAAAACATCATCTTTTATTGATTTTGGTTTATTTAAATCATCATTCAAATTAACATTTGGTTATGAATTCTTCTTAAGAATGACACATAATTCAGTTAAGATTATGTCAATACCTAAGATTGGTTATAAACACGTTAACTTGAGAGACGGGTCTATTTTTTGGAATTATAAAAATGGTGATAATAGATTAACGGAAGACGAAGTAAGGTTTTGGATTGACTCGGCCAAAAAAGAATACTTTTTTATTAACGACAGGGCCATAAAGTATGAACCCCAAACAGTTTAATGACAGAAATTATTAATTTAACAGGAAATACCAATGTTGAGTTAAAGAAGAAAGGTAGAAAACCAACACAATTAAATTATTTTGACGTTCCAGAAGAGCAGGCGGTTGTTAGATTTTTAGAATCAACCTCCTACGAAGAAAGAAATAAAATTTATAATGATTTTTTGAAAAAACCTTTAGATAAGATGATATCTTCAATAATACGAAGATACAAATTATATAGAAAAGACATGGACTTTACGGACATACATGTAGACACTCACTCATTCTTAATGACAAAAATTGAAAAGTTTAAACCCTCTAGAGAGAAAAAAGCTTATTCATATTTTGGCACAATCTGTAAGAACTATCTTATGGGTCAAATTATTAAGGACCAAAAAGAAACTAACCGAAAAATATCATACGAGGATATATCAACAAGTATAGAAAATAATCCAAGTTTTTCTTACAGTATAGAAAAAGAAGGTATTGACTCAGAAAAAGTAATTAAAAACTTTTTAATTGAGTTAACTAATTTGTTAGAGAACGAAAATTTATCGGAAAATGAGGTCAAATTAGGGCATGCGTTACATGACCTTTTTGAAAACTATGAATCTATTTTTATTGGTAACGATAATAATAAATTTAATAAAAATATTATCCTACTCTCATTAAGGGAAATGACTAATTTGTCAACCAAAGAAATTAGGGGGTCAATGAAGAAATACAAAACGATGTATTACACTTTAGTGGAGAATATGGTTAAATAAAATTTTATAGTTAATATTTATTGTAATGGGAAGACCACAAAAAAAAGAAATTAATTTAACTAAAGAGTCGATGTTATCTTTGATGCAAGAAATCTATAATGAACTTGTTGAGCAAAGAAACACCGCCATTAGAATACAAAATAAAATGTTGACAATGATGAAAGAACCTGAGGATATGACTCTAATAGGCCCTGTTATTGAAAAACAACAAAAAATTATTAACGACTGTGTTGAAAAGAAATTAACATTATCTAAACTACAATCTACTATGTGGGAAAAATCTAATATTGCTGGAAGCGGTAGCTTCTCAATTACTGATTTAGGTGTAGACGATGATTTATTAGAAAATTTAATACTGAAAGACGCGTCTAAACCTGATGGGTCTTACAAAATGAAAAACTAACTAAAATGGCATCATTAGATTTAGGTCTTGATTATAAAGACGCTCAAAAAAAGATTTCGGCGACAACCACATATAAGGATTTAAAAACTCAATATGATGACACCTCTAAAAAAGCTGGAGAGTCTTTTGATACTGCAAAACAAAACGTTACTGAGTCTATAGATAAAGTTAAAGAACAGACTAAAAGATTTCAAAGGGAAATCAAAAATCAATTTGAGCAATTATTAGATATTAATAATCTTACTGGAGGTAAGGGTAGTAGTTCAATTAGTTACGTTAAAAAAACATTAATTAGGGTTATTAAGAATATTGAACCTAAAATTATTGAACTTCTTATGGAAGAAGCGATAAATGCGGTTGGTTGTGACCAACAACAGACATATGCCGCACAGGTGGTGTACGTTAAAGTAAGTTCAATTGATTTAATTAATCTATTAAAGAAAGACCCATCAAGTAAAGAAGGTAAAGTTTTATTTGAAAAAAATCCAGTTAATATACAACTTTATCCGTTCTCAATGAATAAAGAGTTGTATACAAGAATCCAAAGTGGACAACCCTATTCAACAGATAATGGACAACAATATATTGGTCAATCAGGTCAAGCATTATTTGATATTCAATATGTTGACACAAATAACATAGGAGAAACTGGCCCATGGTTTAAGGTAACACTACCTAATAGGGCAAACAATATTAATAAAGTTGGTACTTTTTTAGCAGATTATTATAGAACAACTAAAGTTGTTGAGTTTACAAATATTATGGCAAATATTATGGAGTCATTAAGTGGTGCCATATCTATTAGTGCTAATGTTGGTGTTGCACAAGCCGAAGACACAAATAAACTTATGTTGATAATTCAAAGAGTTTTAGGTTTATGTTTTGATAATAAAAAAGAAATTGATGTTAGTGGTATTGCAAAATTAGCGGAACTAGATGATATTGACGAGTCATTTTTCGAATTCACAGATATTGATTTACGTAATATTGACCAAAGGGTGACTAACATTAAAAATGGTGTGGTTGAATTTGAAGATTGTGGTAATGTTAAATTACCTGTTAATTATGATGATATTCTAAATGATTTAGGGACATTAAATTTTATTGAAGATAAAGATTTAGTTGATGCCGCTGACGCGTTAACTCAAACATTAATTAACAATCCCGAATGGCAAGGTTTTGCTATCGAGGGGAATATTAAAGCCACTGTGGATTTAAACTTTCTTAAATTAATTGTTCAAGGAATTGCCGCATCACTACTATCTCCGAAAGTATTATTACCAATATTTGTAATGTTAAAATCATTAGGACAAACATTTGTTGATGGTGTTGACTCATTCGTTGCTTTTATGAAAACATTTAAAAAGTTTTTTATAAATTTAATGTCAAAAATAGGGGCTTTATTTGTTAAGGAACTTTTTGAAATTATTAAAAAAGATATTTTAAATTTAATTCAGTCAGTAATTCAAGATGTCGCCAAAGAAAAATTGGATAAACGAATTATTATAATTTTAAAATTAATTCAACTTATCATTATTGTCGCTCAGTTTATTTCAGATTGGCGTAAATGTAAAAGCGTTATTGATGAAATTCTGTGGTTGTTAAAAATTGCGGGGACAGGTTTTGGTGGTGATATACCATTACCTCTATTATTTGCCTCTCAATTTGCGGGTGGGTATTCTGAAACTCGAGCGTTTATTGGGGCTATTGAGGAAATGCAAAAACTTGGTATTCCAACAGGGCCAATGCCTGACGGAAGCCCTAATTTAGATGTTTTAAAAATGTTAGGACAAATGAAATCTATGGCGTCAGAAGAGGCCGAAAATGGTAAGGTGCAAATTGCAGTACCACCATTAACAATGACACCAGCAGGTCTGACAGTTCCTTCAAGTGCTTTTGGTAAAAAAATGTAATTATGACAAAAAAAGAACAATCGGAAAAAGCCGTAAAAATAATAAAAGACTACAAATCACACTCGAATAAAGATTTGACTTTTGTTATGGATTTTATTCAGGAAGATTTTAAATTTACCAAAGACGCAATCATTAAAATGACTGAGCATTTAGATAAATTAGAATTAACTTACAACACTATTCTTAAAGAATATCAAAACAGAACTATTAAATAATGAAAATAGACCAATCTAATAAGTATCAAATTATATTTCCTGGAATTGTTTACGATAACCAAGACCCTATGATGTTAGGTAGACTTAGAGTAATACCTGAAACACAAACATATAGTGATATTTTAGCTTCAGTTCCTGATTGGAATGAGGAGATAGATAAATGGACTTCTAAAGACCCGTTAATTTTTTTACCATTACTCCCTTTTTATTTTAGTCAAGTACCGAAAAAAGACGAGTACGTACACATCATATACCAAAATAAGAAATTTAATTTCCAAAGCCAATTTTATATTCAAGGACCGTTCTCATCACCAATGACAACTCCTTTTGAATATTACGAAGGAGCTAAGAAATTTTTAGCCGCAGGAGATAGAATTAAACAAGGTATCTCTATTAAAAATAGTGAAGGACAATATCGTAACAAAGATAGTTATGGTGTATTCCCCGAGCCAGGCGATAACGCATTATTAGGTCGTGGCTCTGCTGATGTTGTTGTTAAAGAAAATGAAGTTTTAATTAGAGCGGGTAAAACAAAAGTATTAAGTACAACACAATTACCTGTTGGAAATGCCATGAGGTCATTCTTACAACTCTCAAATTTTACTCAACAAAAAGTTTTATTACCTCAAGAAAGTCAAGCTAGATTAGTAGAAAATGTAAAGGTAGTTAAAAAAATAATAATTTGGGATATTGAAAATTTAGAAAATTCTCAGAATGTTTTTAATGGGTCTGTTGGATTATATAATGTAATACCAAGTCAGAAAGTTAATAGTAAAAATTTTAAGTCCGACACTATCCTTAATTTAACTGTTGGTACCGATTATAGTGGGCCTATTGAGGAGGTTAAATTTACTGCTAAAAGTTTTAATGAATCATTAACTTTAATTAATAAATTCTGTGATGGAGTTTTTAAAAAATTTATTGATTTACCTAATTATGTCGTTAATAACCAATTACGTAATATACCCCAAGACCAAATTTTCCCTTTTGTTGTTACACCATCAAAATTAACTTATGAAAAAGGTGTTAAATTCTCACCATCCCAAGTTGTAAATGATGTTGCTGAATTAACTAATTATGTTAATTTTTATAGTAAAATTAAATTAAATATGGGATTAATTAATAGTGGGTGGTTTTTAGTTTGGGAAAACAAAAATGGAACCGCAATTATCGGACCCCAAGGAGATATTAAAACTGAAACAGTTACTCCATCCGAGTTTGTACCTTCAGATGTTACTTATAGTGTCTTAGGAGCGCAAAAAATTTATTTACTATCTCAAGACTCTACAGGACCTAAAGGTAAGATTAGTTTAAGCCAAACTTTATATGGTATACCACAAGATAAATTTGTTGGTGACGAAAGTAGTATATACAATAAAACATACCCAACAACAAGAGGTGATGAGTTAATGAAACTACTTAGAAAAATATTTTCATTTGTTACTGGTCACGTACATCCTGTGGCTACGGCACCACCTATTCCTGTTGCCGCAGGTAACGGACAAACCTCCGCAGAAATTAATGCAATACTTGCTGACGCAGAAAATACCATCTTAAATCAAAATATCCGAATTAATTGATATTTATAAGTAAAACACTTAAATGTCAATTAATAACTCCTACTTTAGTAAGAACAATACTATCATATCCAACAGTTTCACCAATACTGGTAGAAACCCAGTTACGGAATTGTTTTATGGTTCTACCGCAGTGTCTCAATATCCTAGTGGGTATAGTAGATTCATATTCGATTTAGACCTTTCATTACTATTTCAGAAGATAAATGACGGTACAATTTCTACAACTTGTAACGACACAATTGTTCACACTTTAAGAATGGTGAATACCTCAACCTTTGATATTGAGTTATTAAACACCTCAACATCTCAAGGTAGAAAAAGAGCCACGTCATTTGATTTAATTTTATTCAGAATCCCATACATTAATAACAACCCACTAAACCCACAGATTTGGGATGAAGGTGTTGGTTATGATTTTGCTGATTTAGTTTATGAATATAGTGATATGGACAAATCTTTTTCCGATAGACCGTCAAATTGGTTTCAAACAACAACAATTGGTGTTTGGACTGAACCAGGAGTCTATAATAACTTAAACAGTGGTGTTGTTCCTTTTAGTTCATTAACAATCGTTGACACACAACATTTTGAATTTGGTAATGAGAACGTTAGTTTTGACATGACTAGCGAAATTAATTCAATTATTGATGGTTCATTAACGAATGTTACAGGATGGGGAATCGCTTACAAACCTCAGGTTGAAAACTTATCAGGACTTAGTGAAACCTATGAAACTCAATTTTTTACAAGACATACTCAAACATTTTACGAACCGTTTTTAGAGACATCATACAATGATTTAATTGAGGATGATAGAAATTTATTTTCGTTAGGTAAGACAAATAAACTTTATCTTTATCTATTTGATAATGGTAATCCAATCAACTTGGATAATAACCCTAATGTAACTATTTTAGATTCATCAGGGACTGAGATTCCTGGATTAACGGGGTTAACCACTTGTCAAAGAACTAAAGGTGTTTATGAAGTTACAATACCGCCAATCATTGGTTATAAAACACCGTGTATGTTTACTGATAAATGGTTTAATTTAAATTATAACGGTTTCCCATTACCTCAATCATTTAATGAATTTACAATTCAACCATTAAAAAATTCAATTCAGATTGGTACTAATTCAGTTGACCCTAAATTATATGGGTTTGACTTTTACGGAATTAAACAAGATGAGAAAATATACAATACTGACATTAGAAAAGTCGGTGTTGTCATTAAACAAGCTTACACAACACAAAAACTTTTACAAAATATTGACGCTCACTACAGGGTATATGTTAGAGAAGGTCAAACAGAAGTTGAGGTTCAGGATTGGACTAAGATAAACAGGACACCAAACGAATATTATTTTATGTTTGACACTAGGGATAAAATACCTAACGAGTATTATATAGATATTAAGGTGGATAGTAGCGGAGAGATAAATACATACAAACGACAAGTTAAATTCCAAGTCGTTAATATGAAATATTTGGATTAATAAGATATTTATAAAATATGTATATAACTAATATAACTTACGACACAATCTCAACTGAAGGTTTAGATTTAATTGAGACTGGCAATTTTGATGATGATAATTTCTTTGTTGAATTACCATTAGATTTTGATATTAATTTCTTAGGAATAAATTATACTTCACTATATGTGGGTTCTAATTCATATATAACGTTTGGTGATGGTTCAGATGCACACGATTTCTTAATACCTGATGAAATTCCTTTATCTGGTCCTCAATTACCAGGAGTGTATCTATCAACAAAGGATGAGTATGGCGAATGTTTAGATAGTGCAATGTGGTTACTATATACAGGTACGACTGATGGTGGTAATACCGTTATTATTAGATTTGAAGGTAATGATAATTATGATGCAACTGAAGGAGATACTAACTTAGTTTACAACTTTAAATTTTATAAAGACCAATCAGATTATTTTGATTTAATTATTGAACAAAATGAGTTTTTCTGTAATGATGACCCAACAGGTGGAGTTAGTAATGGTGTTGACCCTACTTGGGTTGTATCTTTTGATAGTGGCCCTGAAACTGCATATAGATTTTACAGTGGTGAAGAACCACCAATAAGTGCCAACACTGAATCCACTATATGTCAAGAAGTATGTGACAATTCGGTAATTACAATAATCCCCCTACATCCAACCTATATAAATAGCGCTGGTAGAGAAGTTGTTCAAATGAATGCAGTTCTTATCGGTGGTAACGGTTTAAATAGTTAATAAAAAGTAAAAAAATAATACAAAAGATATGGCAAATTATATTATAAATGAATGTTTAACTAATGATGAATACATTGTTTCAGCAGTAACGTTAACGGTGGGAGCCACAATAAGGTTTGTTTTTGACGAGACCTCATTTTGTGGTACTGTTGGGGAAGTAACGTCTAGCCCTATTTCGGCGGATTTTGGTCAACTATATGAGGATTGTTGTGCGTGTTTAAGTGGTATTACAGAGTCTTTAAATTTTAGTTTTATACAATGTAATGACTTAGAAGTGTTTAATATTGCAGCAACTAATTTTTGTCGTGAGTATGGCGCTCCTACAACAGGTATTACTTATGAAATACAATTTGGTTCTGAAACACCATTTTGTGCCACTTTTGATGAGTTATCACTAACGGGTGAAACAAATTATCATTACAGTTCAGGGCCATTTTTAGATTGTGAAGATTGTAAAGAAGGCCCATTTATACCACCATTATCGTCTAACACTGAAAGCACTATATGTCAAGAAATATGTGACAATTCAGTAATTACTATAATCCCACTACATCCAATCTATATAAATAGTGCGGGCCAAGAAGTACTTCAAATGAACGCGGTTCTTATTGGTGGTAACGGATTAAATGGGTAATTAGTAAGACAAATATTTAAAAATATAAAAAATAACCTTAAAATTAATTAAGGTTATTTTTTTTTGTCAAAATTTTTACTATCTTTGTACTTAAGATAATGCAATATACATATAACAAAAAAATGAAAATATATTT
>Ga0209596_1002865_pt1 | contig 13990 bp, 9 predicted proteins | sample M_130807_MF_Meta_FD_187314 | JGI IMG/M metagenome (GOLD analysis project Ga0209596, IMG submission 187314) | Freshwater microbial communities from Lake Montjoie, Canada to study carbon cycling - M_130807_MF_MetaG (SPAdes) (version 2) | ecosystem: Environmental > Aquatic > Freshwater > Lake... | reverse complement strand
TAGTCAAAATATTACTGAACTTGTAAAAAAATAAAAAACAACTAGATTTGTACCTAAATGGGCATCATTAAGCGGCAAAGCCTGAAAACAAGTATAGTTAATTATATAGGCGTATTGATAGGCGTTATATTTTTTAATTTTGTTTTTCCGCATCTTGTTTCTGAAGAGTATTTAGGTTTGATTGGGTTGTTACAAAATTTAACCTATATCTTCATCTCCATACCGGCATTGGGTTTGGCGCAAATAATTTTCCGATATTTTAGTGTTTGGAAGGAAAGTGAAACGGTAAATTACTTTAATGCTTTTGCATTGTTAGCGATGAGCGTCGGAATTATCCTATTCGCTTTTTTTTATTATCTATTTCGTCATCAAATTATAGAGAACTATAAAGCGCATTCAGCTTTATTTGTACCGTATTATTTTCTCATTATTCCTTTAGTTGCAACACAAGTCTTTAGCCAATACTTTGAGATATATAGTATGCTTAAATTACGTGTGGCTGTGCCTACTTTTTTGCGAGAAATAGTGATGCGTGTTTTATTGATTTTACTGATATACGGTTTTATTTATCACCTACTCAATCAAAAACAGTTCATCTATGGATTCGCATTAATCTATATCGTTACTTTTTTTATACTTCTTATTTATGCTGTAAAAGGTCTTGGTTTTAAAGCCTATAGCCCCAACAAATTCCTAACACAAAACAGCGATGTCAAACAACAATTTTATTTTGGTGGAGGTATGTTATTACTTACCGTTTGTTTAAATATTAGTAATTTTCTTGATGGTATTATTTTACCTGCCTATTTAGGTTTGGGTGTCTTGGGTATCTATATGCGACCACTTGTATTGGGACAAATGATACAGGTACCTTATCGTGCAATTTCCTTTATTTCAACACCGATTATTCGCGAAGCCATTGTAAACAATGACATGCAAAAAGTGAATCAATTAAACAAAGCAATTAGTATTAATTTGTTTTTGATAGGATGTTTTTTGTATACATTATTAGTAAGTAATGCCAGTGGTATTTTTGCCTTACTTCCTCCTTCTTATGCAATTGGCGAAAATGTTCTGTATATCATAGCCACAGGACGTTTGGTGGATATGGCATTCGGTCTGAACACTGAAATTATTAATAGCTCCAAACATTTTAAATATATCATTTATTTATCGGTGATTATGATGTTGATGACAATCGTATTAAATGTCTTACTTATTCCAAGAATGGGTATGAATGGTGCTGCTTTGGCTGTGTCTATTTCATTGATGGTTTTCAATGTATTGAAGTCCATTGTTATCTACAACAAATTTCATTTTCATTGTTTTAGCAAACACTATATTACGCTTCTTTGTATTTCAGCATGCACCATGGGTATCTTGTTTTTTATACCTCATCTTTCTTACGTTGAACACCACATGTTTCTGAATTCCTGTTTAAATATTGTAGGAAAAAGTATACTTGGAGCAATACTATTTGTTGTTCCTGTTTATTATTGTAAAGTGTCTACTGACTTTAATGATTTTTTTCAACTCATTATTTCAGGTAAAATATTTAAAGGCGGACATAAAATGGAAGAGTTGTAATTGCTATTGGCATTTTTTTTAATTAAGAAAACTAAGTGATCTTGGTTGTATACCGTAGCGTATTTTTTAATTAAGAAAACAAATACGAATGAGAATATACCATAGTCTATTTTAATTAAAAAATAAATGCTACGGTACTACCAATCTTTTTCCAATTTTACTGCTTGTCCTTTTTCCTTGTCTTTCTTTTCACGTAACTTTTTTTCCTCTTGATTCAAGGCATTTAATAATTGATCTGCTTGATCTTTTGTTAGTTTGCTTGGCTGCGATTGGGGTTTGTCTTGCTCCTTGTCTTTAGGCTCTTTCGGATCTCCTTTATCATCCTGTTTTGGATCTTGTTTGCCTTTGTCTTGCTTGTCCTGTTTATCTTGTTGGTCTTTCTTATTTTGATCTTGTTTATCCTTGTCTTTGTTTTGATCCTTCTTATTCTTGTCGTCATTTTCATGCTTTTTTTTCATTGCCTGCGCATAAGCAAGATTATATTTTGTTTCTTTTGAGTCTGGATTTTGTTTAAGCGATTGCTTATAATTTTGAATGGCTTCATCCCATTTTTTTTGCTCCATATAGGTATTGCCAATATTGTGATTAGAAGCGGCTCTTAAATTTTTATCTTTCGAGTTGGAAGCTGTTTCCGTATATTGTTTGTTGGCTTTTTCATAATCCTTTTGTTGGTAAAAAGCATTCCCTAAATTGTATTGTGCTTCTCTATTTTTTTTATCTTGATAGGCTTTCTGGTATTCTGCTGCAGCGGCTTTATATTGCCCTTTTGCATACAATTTGTTGCCAGAATAAATATGTTGGTCGGCAGTTTGTGCAATAGAATTTGAACATACAAAAGCGGCTATTAGAAAAAAGATAATTCTCATATTGTTTGTAGTTTTTTGCGTTCCGGAATAATAAACTCGATGAGCATGAGCAGTAAAGTTACAACCAAGAAATACTGAAAATAACTGTTGTAATCCGTAAAAATACTGTCTCCAAAATTCTTCTGCTCCGTCGAATTGATTTGCTTTGCAATGGACTCTGTTGCGGCATCTGTATTATTTAATCGTACATAAACGCCTTGACCAGCAGCTGCAATCGTTTGCAATTCAGATTCATTCAATTTAGAGATTACTTCTTTGCCTTCTTCATCTTTTTTATTCTCCTGCAATTCTTCATCCCAAATAGAAGCGCCTTCTGGCGAACCAATACCAATGGTATTAATCATTATTCCTTCTCCAACTGCTTTCTTCACTTCATCTTGTGCATTCTCATCGTGGTCTTCTCCGTCACTGATTAAAACAATACTCTTGTACTTTGTTTCTTTGGCATTAAAACTTTGTCTAGCCATACTGATTGCCTCACCTATCACTGTACCTTGTGTTGGCACCAATGATGGATTCGCAGAAAATAAATTCATTTTTAATGCAGAGTAATCTATTGTTAATGGAACAGAGGTATAAGCCCTGCCAGCAAATAAAATAAGTCCTATTCGGTCATTGGGTAATTTTTCAAATAACTTAGAAATAAATTGTTTTGCTTTTTCTAATCTATTCGGACTCACATCTTTTGCCAACATACTTTTACTCACATCTAATGCAATCATGACATCTATCCCTTTTCGTTCTATTTTTTCGGAACGAGATCCTGCTTGTAAATTAGCTAAACCAACTATTCCGATAATTAGTGCTAAACCTAAAAGTATAAAACGAATTACAGTGCGAGGTGAGCTGAAAGTAGGTATTAATGCATGTACCAAAGATTCATCTCCAATTTTTTTTAAACGAGATTGTTTATTCAGCATGGCAAAAATAAACAAGACAATGACTAGTACTACCAATAGTAATAGCCAAAAGTATTCTATGTTTTCAAATCGTAACATGCGGCAAAAATAATGCAGCATGTTCTAAGCATTTCAAATTTAAGAAAGTTTTAACTATTTTGTGAAGGCTGATTTTTTTGGATAAATTTAATTTGTTGTGAGAATTATTTGGGCGGCATGCACGCTATCCGTTTCAATCTTTTTGCTGCAGAGCCAGCAAAAAGGATTTTCACTACTATCGTTGCCGCAATACAACTGCACCTAAGTACTTTTGTTTTCATAACATGCTTAGTATAGCCATTGATTATATAAATATTGTTTTTCAAAATTGAAATTTTCACAGGATAGAATAATGTGTTGTTGAAGGCAACAAGATGAAATTATTAAACAAAAGGTATTTCATAGAGAACTATACTTTTAGTTTATTTGCTTTGAAGAACTAAGGCACGAGAAGCCATCACACAAAGGCCACGCCTCATTCTCGCGCCAGAACTATAAACGATATTTTAATTTTAAAAATGAGAATAATGTGGTTTAAAATATTGGAGTTAATAACTGAAATCGTTGCTTGGTTCGAAATAATGATTTCACCAACGCTAATCGGTGGAATTTTTGGGGCAATTATCTATTTCAATTCCGAAAATTTGATCTGTAAAATAGCTGGAATTAGTATTGGCGTTTTAGGACTATTGATTGGAATTATTTTGGCGACAAAAATTTTTAAATCTAAAAAAGGAACAGTTTGGTTTATATCGAGAATAATGGCTACGCCAGAATTAGATGAGGAAATAGAAGAAGAAAATGACTAAATATTTATGTGCATTAATTTATAAAGCAACAGCACGAGATGCCAGCGCATAATACCAACGCTTCATTCTCGCGCCAGCTAATATTCATCTAATACTAGAAGGAGAAGTCTCCCTCTCGTTCAAATAATTGGAGTACAGTAAAATTATTTCCCCGTACTTTAAAACCGATATGACAAATAAATTCGGTGAAACATGCTATTCACATTCAATTCGAAATCAGATACCTTGCTCGTACTTTCATAAGAATAGAAAATATAGCTTGCAGTTTCCATACCAATTATCATTCTGTTGAAAACCAGTTGGGCTGATAATCCTGGCGAGATGCCAGTTCGAATTGAATGATAATCTGTGCCAGTATTGCTGATGCTTGTTGTAGTATTTAATTGGTCATGTATTGCATTATAGGTTTTGGCAATACCAAGGTTGGATTGACCTGTTGCATAAGAAAAACGATAGTCGGCAAAAGCAGAAAAGTATACATGCTTATAAAAATTTTTACGATATTCTTTTCCCACCGACACATTATAGGCAGTGCTTTTATTGCGCATAAACTCTCGAAAAGAAGTATCATTTTGTATGTATTGTTTTTGTAAAAAATTGCTTCGATGATAGTCTACACTGACGCTTCCCATGAATCGAAATGCGTGATAAGGATTAGTCCATTTTTTGTACTGAATACCAATACCATGTAAAGAAAAATCACTTTGAGGAGTAGAGGACTCCATATGAAATCCAAGTTCATGACTGGTCTTTTTTTCTATGACACGTGCGTTGCTTTGTAAACTGCAAATACTAAGACAGAGGAAGAGGATATTTTTCATTGCGACATAACGCGCACTGCATCGGATTTAGTATGTCAAAGGAAAATTTATTTTAGCATTTGGAATTTTTCCGTTTGGGATAAACCTGTTTCTAATGAAGTAATTTGTACGTAATAGGTGCCAGCAGCAAGTGTTTCGCAAGGAATACTAATATTATTTTGACCAGTAAATAGTGGTTGTGTCATGAAGATTTTTTCTTTCCCTATTTGATCAATAATATGTACAGCAATATGTTTATTTTTTTCTGCGGTGTATTGAATATGGATTTGATTGCTGCTTGGATTTGGATACAATACAAAAGAATTTTTAACATCAGAAACAATTGGAATTCCAACTACAAACATATTGTAATAATAGAAATCTCTTGTCAATGGCAAATAGTTAGCACCTGTATATTGATTTTGTTCTTTATAGATATTATTGTCTTGCATATCATAATCATAATTTATTTTTTTATCTAAGTCCCAAGAATTTCCATTGCCAATATACTGCAATTCTTCTGTGATATTATTGCTTGTATACGCATAGGTTTTTCTTGCATTATTTTGCCATCCATTATTGACAAGTTCCGTATAATATTCTATCAATTTATCGGATGCATTATAAGTATATGTATTACGTGCACTGGCATTCCATGCACCATTTACATAAAGTTCAGTCAAGTTTTTTTGAATGAGGTTAGAAGCTGTATAGGTATTTACAATGCGTGAAGTATTCACCCAAATTGGTGTAACCAATGAAGTATCCCATTTTTGATTTACCGTTTCATTCAGGAGAAAAGGTGTAGTAGAATAATTATACATAACACGAGTTACTGTTGCCCATGCTTGATTAGTATCTGGTAAAGAACGCGTTGCAATGCTTATGGAATCTAGGTTGTAGTTGTAATAGTAACGTTCGTTTTTTGTCCAAGTAGCGGTACTGCTATTCCAAAAGTATTTTTCCAACACATTTATTTTGTCCGCATTATTTACATATTCATGGTGGTTTTTAGATAAAGGAACCCAATTGCCCGCAGAGTTTACATAGGCAATTTCGTCTTGAAATTTATGGGATGCATTATAACCTGTATAGGTTATTTGTCCAGCCGCATTCCATGTGCTGCCATTCCATGTGTGGTATTCTATCAATGAATTGTCGCCATTCACATCATAGGTATACGTATAACGAGTATTATTAACCCAGCTTGTACCATTCCAATTTTCTCTGGTTTGTACGAGTACTTTATCCAATGCATTTAGGACGTAAGAATATTTATAATAATTATTCCAACCATTATTTGAATCCCCTTTGAGCGCAGTTAAATTCGTAAGTGCTGCATCTGTATTATACGCGAATAAAATAGAGTCTTGTCCACGCCAATTATTATTTGCGTAATCGTCATGTCGTTGCGCAATTTTTTTATACACTGTTATTTGTGCATTCGAAAAATAGGAACATGCTAACAATAGGAAGAAGATAATTTTTTTCATGGGATAAAATTAAAGGTAAAATAGGACTTAACCATAGAGTTCAAAATGAATTTGTTTTTTGTCATAACCCATAGTCAGTAGGTTATTACGCGCTTCGTCTATCATCTTTTTCCAACCGCATAATAAAAATTGTGCATCTGGATCCTCTTTGCATAAGCGCTGATAAATAGCGTGTACATATCCATGTTCACCTGTCCATTCTTCTCTTGAAAGTGTAGGTATAAAATGAAACTGTGGCATTTGGTTTTGAAGCGCATTCAATTCATCAAAATACAATAAGTCATGTTGCGTGCGGGTACCAAAAATGAGGTAAATATTTTTTGTCGGTATTTGTTGTTGTTGAATATGATGTATCATACTTCTAAACGGTGCAATGCCAGTACCAGTGCATATCATATAATAATTCTGATCCATGGTTTCCGGTAAAACAAATACACCTGTAGGTCCACGAAAGGTAATCGTGTCGCCAATTTTTATTTCATTACAAAGAAAATTACTGCCCAATCCACCTTCTAGCAAAACGATAATAAGTTCAAAGGTATTGCCGCCATTCGGTGCTGAGGCAATGGAATAACTGCGCCAGCGTTTATTTTTTTTTTCATGAATAGGCAAATCCAGCGTTACAAATTGACCTGGTTTAAAATCAAATTGCTCGATGCCTTGTACTTCAATAAAAATACGTTTTGTATTATAGGCTTCGTCTATCCTATCTGTAACTATTCCTTGTAGCCATTCTAAATTCATATCATTGTATTGGATAAATATAGTCATTAAAACGAAACCCATCTTTTTTTTGCGCACACATTGTGTTATTTTTGGAAAAATTCAGTCGCATGAAAAAAAACGCTATTTTGAGTATTAGTATATTTATTCTATTGGGAATATCATTTTCCATTATTTCAAACAAAGAAATTAAAAAATTAAGTTTCGATAAACCAGATGAAGCAATCGCTTATGAGAACGAAATTACGAAGGATGTCCGTTTAGGAATAGTACCAAGAGAAAGATTATTAATTGCCTTGCAACAATTAAAAACAATGCAAGCCAAAAAGACCCGTGGCGCTATTAGTGGTATTACTTGGCAAGAACGTGGTCCAAATAATATTGGTGGTCGTACTAGAACCATCATGGTAGATCCGAATGATGCTACAAAAAAAACCGTATGGGCAGGTTCTGTTGGTGGTGGTTTATGGAAAACAACAGATATTACAGCAAGCACACCGTTATGGACAAATAATAATGACTTCATGGATAATCTTGCAATCAGTAGCATGGATTATGATCCAAGCAATGTACAAAAAATGTATTGTGCAACAGGTGAAGGTCGTGGAAATGGAGATGCTATAAGAGGGCTTGGTGTATGGATATCAACCAATGGTGGTACTACTTGGAATTCGATTACAAGCACTGCAAATAATAGCGATTTTTATTATTGTCAAAAATTAGTGGTGACCTCTGTTGGTACCGTATTGGTGGCAACGAGTACAGGAATTTGGCGAACAACCGCGCCAGTTACAACCGCGTCTACCTTCGTGAAAGTCAGCGCAGGGACAGACTTTTATGGCGATATCGAAATTGCTTCTGCAGGTGGAACTATTTATGCTTCTTCTGGAAAAGGCACAACTACGAATGGACAATTTTATACAAGCGCAAACGATGGATTAACTTGGACTAGTTCTGCTGATTTTGCAACAAAGGCTGGTACAGTGCGTCGAGTAGATATTGCCTGCAATGGAAGTTCTGTTTATGCAGTGTGTCAATCAGGAACAGGCAATGGTGCTTCTTCTTTTTTATACTCGGCAAATAGTGGTGTTACATGGACGGTTAAAACTTTACCTACCGATGCTGATCCTGGTGTGACGCCTGAATTTACTAGAACACAAGCATGGTATGATTTTGCTTTGGCAGTAGATCCAAACAATGCGAATAAAGTTTGGATAGGTGGAATAGATATGTTTAAATCAACAAATAACGGAGGCACATGGTCGCAACAATCTCATTGGTATGCTGGCTTTGGATTTCAATATATACACTCCGATCAGCATGTCGCAATATTTGAACCAGGTAATTCAAGTGTACTTTATATAGGTAATGATGGTGGTATTTTTCGTTCCGGAAATGCCAGTGTAAGCTCTCCAACTTTTGATGAAAAAAACACAGGAGCAACTGGTAATAAAGGATATAATGTTACGCAGTTTTATTCTTGTGCAACTGCAAATACTACTGGATCAAATTATTTTTTGGCTGGTGCTCAGGACAATGGATCTCAGCAATTTAGTACGGTCGGTATGAACAGCACCATAGATGTAAATGGCGGTGATGGCTGTTTTTGCTTTGTAGATCAAACCAATAGCAATAAACAAATTGTGACTTATGTTTATAATAATGTAAGCACTTCAACAGATGGTGGTGCAAATTTCAATAGCCTTTCCAGCGATAATACGGGTTCCTTTGTGAATCCAATGGACTTAGCAAATGGCTCCAATATTTTGTATTCAGGAAGAGGCGCAAATGAACTTTTACGTTGGACGAATGTATTTGCGACGCCAACAAAAACAATATTGAGTATTGCCATCAATGGCGATGCGGTGCGACATGTGAAGGTTTCACCAAACAATGCGAATACCGTTTATGTTGGTACTACTGGTGGAGGTATATATAAAATTGTAAATGCAAATGTTGGTTCTTCTCCAACGATTACTAGTTTAAATTCGCCTTGGGCAAGTGGCAGTGTATCTTGTATTGAAGTTTGGAAATCAACAAGTGGATTAGATGATAGCATTATTGCAACCATGACAAATTATGGTGTAACAAACAGCGTGGTTATGACCGCGAATGGAACAGCAGCTACACCTACTTGGACTTCATTAGATAATGCTACATTGCCTGATATGCCTATTCGATGGGCAGTATTCAATCCGTCAAATAATGACCAATTATTTATCGCAACGGAATTAGGCGTTTGGTCTACAGACAATATCAATGGTGCTTCCACCGCATGGGCACCTACCAATACTGGACTGGCTAATGTGCGTGTAGATATGATTAAAGTAAGAGCTGCAGATAAGCGCCTTGTGGCAGCCACACATGGTAGAGGTTTGTTTAGTTCTAATATCGTAACTGTGCTTCCGATTGTATGGGGTGATGTAAGTGCCTTGGCGATTGACAATAAACAAATTGATATTCATTGGTCAACAGAAATGGAAAAGAATTGCGATCATTTTGATGTAGAGAAAAGTATAGATGGTATCCATTTTGAAAAAATAAATAGCGTGAAAGGTGCTGGTGATAGTGAAGAAAAAAATGAATATGCAATAACCGATTTTGTCCCAGTAGATGGCATAAATTATTATCGGATTAAACAAGTAGATGTGAATGGTAAATCAAACTACTCCATCATAGTACATGCACAAATTGCTTCTTCTGTATTAGCAGCTAATTTATATCCAATGCCTGCAAAAGACTTTGTAAATGTGCATTTGGAAGGATTAGAGATTGGTAAATTGCATTATAGCATTTATCAGGCGAGCGGCAAAATGATAACCCAACAAACAGTAAATAATAATTTAAAAAGTCTTCATTTCACTATTCCTACTTCCTCCTTCGCGAAAGGATTATATTATGTACAATTCATCAATGGTAATCAACAAATGACTAGGAAGATTGTGATTGAGTAGAAGGGATGTATTATTCATCATCCTATTATCTCCAACTTACTTTTACCATTCGATAGTTTATAAATATGGATTTGCGTAGGAATGCGTTCTGTCATTTCTTGTACATGTGATATCACACCAACCTTACGACCTTGGTTATGCAATTGTTCTAATGCATCCATAGCAATGCTTAATGTAGTTGCATCTAAGGAGCCAAAACCTTCATCAATAAATAAGGATTCTACTTTCATTTTATTGGAAGAAAGTGACGCTAAACCAAGGGCAAGCGCTAGTGAAACTAAAAACGATTCGCCACCAGATAATGAATACACCGTGCGGATTTCATTGCCCATATCGCAGTCCATAATTTGTAAGCCCAATGTATTTGGAATGCGAGATAATTGATAGCGATCGGCTAAATTTTTTAAATGAATATTAGCGTAAGATAGCAATACGTCCAATGTATATTCTTGAGCGTATTGTCTAAATTTTTTACCATCTGCCGAACCTAATAACTCATTGAGCTTCGCCCATTGTGAAGAACTCATTTGCTGCTCATTTATTTGAGATTGCAAATTGCCTGCTTTCTTCTCATTCTCTGCTTGCATCAATATTCTAGATTCAAATTTGTGTTTATCTGTTCTTGCGATGTTCATATTTTCCTTCGTCTTTTCTTTATCTTCTAATAAAATATTTTCTTCTTTGTCAGATATTTTTTTGTTTATATGTTCTTGCAAAGTACGATTGTTTTCCTGCAATAAAGCGTGTGTATGTTTTACTTTATCATTGATTTTTTGAAGATCATTTCTTGTTGTGTTAATCCATGCATGGGTGTATTGCATGAGTGATGAAAGTTGTATTTCATCCAACAAAATTTCTGCTTTTGTATTATAATTCTGCAACCAATGTTGAATGGATTCTTTTTGTTGAATAATAATTTCTTTTTGTTTTTTAATCTCATTTTCAACTTGTAGACATTCACCATCTGTTTTTGCTTTCTCGATTTGTCTTGTAGCCAAGAGAGAATTGTTTTTATCATACTCTTCAGTGGCATTGTCCACTGCTACTTTGAATACCAATTCAATGGCTTCTATTTTTTTTCCTTCAAAAATTTCTTGCCTTTGGTTGAAGAGTTGATGGTATTCATCATGGAATTGTTTGCAATTATTTACTTTATTCTTCCAATCCAATTCATCCTTTGCGTATTGTGATTGATACTGTGCAATGGCTGCTGTTGCTAAGTTTAAGCTGTTGTTGTTTGCCAATAATGACTCATTATTTTCATTCCATGTTTTAGCAAATAGATTTAATTTATTTTCAAAATCATTGGCATCTTTTTCCCAATGTTGAATCCAATTGGGTTGTTGAAAATAGTTATTCAAATCTGCAATTTGAGTATTGGTTTTATTTGCCAGTTCCTCTATACTATTTTTTATTCGAGTTATTTCATTCGTATTATTTCCTTGCTGATGAATGTTGCTTTGGTGTTGTTCGGATAATTTTTGTAGATTTTTTTCTACTGTATTCAAGTTGTTTTTTAGGATTTCTAATTTATTATTTTCTTCCGCAAAATTTTGTAATTGAATTTGCACTTCGCCCATTGCTGTATTTAATTCTGTTTCTTTTGCACTTAAACAAGAGGACATTTCTGCTGCTTGAATTTCTTTAATTTCTGAATATATTTCTAAGTTCTGCCACTCATTTTTGTAACTTAATAATTGAGAATTTTTAAGTGTTAATTCTTTCTCTTCATCCACTAATTGCTTGCTTAAAGATTCAATGGATTGTTCTAATCGATTATATTCTTTATTGATTTTTTCAAATACGGCGCTAAGTAATTTTTGTTCGGCTTCAAGCTCCTCAAACATTTTTGTAGACAGTAAATCCCTTGTCTGCGCAAAGGGATGTTCCTTGCTTCCACAAACAGGACACTCTTCACCATCAGTTAAGTGAGAGCGCATTTCAGTAACGCTTTCTGCAATAAGCAGCTTCATTTTAGAGACTTGTTGATCAATAGCTTCTCGTTTTATTTTAGCTGTTGAAAGGTTATCCTTAGTTTGAATCAGCGAAAGTTTATAATTATCCAGCTCTGTTTTTCTTTTCTCTAATAGTGTTGCCTTTTGCTGACATTCTAGTTCGGTTTGATATAGAATTTTCCAAAGCCCATTTGCAGAAATGATTATTTTTTCTTTTTGTCTGTATTCATTTTCTTTTGCCTTAATATCCTCAATTTTAAAAATCTGTAATTGTTGAGATTGCTTATTAATTTGTTCTTGTAATTCTTCTGTTGCTGTTTGATTTTTTTGTAGTTCGGATGTCGAGCCTGAAACAAGTTCGACAAGCTTAGTTTTTTGTTTTTCTACTAAATCTAAGCTATCTACTTGTTTCTTATTATCCTGTTGAATAGATTGTAGCGTAGACAATTTATCCGCAATCAGATTTATATTTTTTGCAATAATTTCTCTGCTTATATTTTCATTTTGCCATGTAGTTATTTTGAGAATACATATTTTTAATTCAACAATTTTTAGGTTGTTCTCTTCTATCTTTTTTTCAGTTTGTTGTTTCTGAAGAAGCGCATTCTTTTCATCTATTTTAGCATGCGCTAGTTGATTTTCTTTTTGAATTAAAATGGTGTCTAATTCTTTAGCTTTTTCTATTTGAGGTTTTGCATCGGCGAATTCTGCGCTTACTTTTATTTGTTGTGTTTCCAATATGGAAACTTCTTTTTCCATTAATTCTATTTCATCCTTCTGCTTCGTATTTTTCTCTTGTAACTGTTGGAACCTAGCTTGTAAAGCATCTTGTTGTCCTATGGATTGTAGTTTGGCTTCAAATACAGATTTGATAGCTTGTACTTGCTCTACTTGTACTAATAATTTTTCAGTATCGGCAATTTCATTTTTCTGATTTATTGCAAATTGTAATTCATCTTCTAGTTTGTTTTTTCGTTCTTGAATGTCTTTCCAATTTTGCTTCCAAGTAATTTCTTTATCTAGTTGTTCGAGTGCTTTTTCTAATTGAAGAATTGTTTGTTCAGTAGTCTTTTTTTCTTCTTGCAAGATTTGCATTTCGGCTTCGCTTAATATTTCTATGCCTTCCATTTGCAATCTTAATTGTTGCAAAACTTCTTGTGCTTCTTTATTTTTTTCAAAAATTAATTTCGATATTTCGGTGTAGATATGTGTGCCAGTTAGTTTTTCTAACAAAGAAGATTTGGCATGTATATCTGCTTTTAAGAAGGCTGTGAATTCACCTTGTGCCAATAAAACGGATCTTGTAAATTGTTCAAAATTTAATCCAACTAAACGTTCAATTTCTTTTAGGGTTTCCATCTTTTTTGCAGGAAATGAAATCTTTGTTTCTTTATTGCATACACTCATTTGCGCATCTTGTAAACTACCATCTACTTTATTTCTTGCTCTTCTAACTGTCCAAGTGGATACATAAATTTCTTGATCAATACCAACAAATTCAACTTCTGCATAAGCATCTGTTGTGCCATCACGAAGTATACCTCTTGCATCATTTTGTGAAATGCCTGCGCCCTGCACTTCCACTTTGGCATTTGCTTGTTCATATCGCGGCGTCTTCGCATACAAGGCTAAACAAAGCGCATCGAGTATAGTTGATTTACCTGCACCAGTTACACCCGTAATGGCAAAAATGCCTGCAGAATGAAGTGGCTCTTTTGTAAAATCAATTTCTATATTTCCTTCTAATGAAGCTAAATTTCTAATGCGTATGGCAAGTATTTTCATAATTTAGTTTTCTTTGCTTAGCGTTTCTTCAAGCACATCTTGAAACAATTTTTGTAGCGTGTTTGGTATTTCTTCGTTGT
>Ga0209596_1002861_pt1 | contig 14004 bp, 17 predicted proteins | sample M_130807_MF_Meta_FD_187314 | JGI IMG/M metagenome (GOLD analysis project Ga0209596, IMG submission 187314) | Freshwater microbial communities from Lake Montjoie, Canada to study carbon cycling - M_130807_MF_MetaG (SPAdes) (version 2) | ecosystem: Environmental > Aquatic > Freshwater > Lake... | reverse complement strand
AACAATCAAAAACAAAAGCACAGTTAGATGCTGACGAATATTTAGAATCAAATAAACAATCAAAAACAAAAGCACAGTTAGATGCTGACGAATATTTAGAATCAATCAAACAAACAATTACTAAACCACCATTAAATGATAAAGCAAATTTTCAATCAAAAACAAAAGCACAGTTAGAGGTTGACAAATATTTAGAAACAATTAAACAATCAAAATCAAAAACACAGTTAGAGGTTGACGAATATTTAGAATCAAATAAACAATCAAATATTAAACCACAACTAGACATTACCAAAATAAACAAAGATGATAATGTACAAATACAAAAAGTATAAATATTATATATTAAACATTTTACTATAATTTTTCATATAATTACTAATATATATACCAATAATTATACCAATACTTAAAAAAATCATTAACATAAATGTATTTGATAGTAAATAATATGCTATATATAAAATAATAGCAAATATAATAGAATAATAATATCCAAAATATTCTGTTAGCCAATATAAATAGTCTAGCATTATCTATAATAATTTTAATATTTTAAATTATTAGCGATTTAACGTGTCCAACGCGAATATCAGTATTAATCATTATTTGATAACCTGCTTGCGTAATTTTTCTACATAAACTTACATCTTCGCTACATATATCACGGATTACAGTTCCATCTTCTTTTGTTATAGTTAAAATTTCTGAATCAAAATATGGATATTTTAATTTATCAAAAACTTCTTTTTTAATAGCCATAAAACCCATTCCACTATAAACAACCGGAAAAAATTTGAATTCTGTCTCTTTTTTCCATTTTTCAATATCTTCTGGAGTTATAAATTTAAAAACGCCCTTTTCTTTGAAATAGGTTTCATCCCAATCTTTTACAAAAGCATAATTAACTAAATCAACCATTCTATACATTCCTGCAACTACAGGATGCGAATCAGTAGATTCTATTAATTGAACAACTTGCTCATATGTAAATATAATATCGCTATCAATAGTAATCCAAATATCAAAAGGTTGTCCATCAAATGGTTTTTGTTCTGAACCTCTAATAACGTCTAATCCAAGAGTAGACATTCTTACAAATGGAACATATGAACCAGTAGCTGGCGAAATCATAATATCATAACGCCGTGTTTCCCACAATTTGCTAAGTGTCGCCGTCCAAGAAATTAAGAATTTAGAACAAAAATTATCACCTGGAAGAGCAAATACAATCTTTTTAGTAACAGGTGTTGGTACAGCATTATCAACTACCGCATTATCAACTACAGCATTATCAACTACAGCATTATCAACTACAGGTGTTGGTAACGCACTATCAACTACCGCACTATCAACTACAGGTGTTGGTAACGCATTATCAACTACAGGTGTTGGTACCGCACTATCAACTACAGCATTATCAACAACCGCACTATCAACTACCGCACTATCAACTACATCATTATCAACTACAGCATTATCAACTACAGCACTATCAACTACAGCACTATCAACTACTGCACTATCAACTACCGCACTATCAACTACCGCATTATCCGTTACTTCTGACATCTTTATAATTAATAATATAATGATTATTCTTATATATTTTTACATCCAATTTAATATTATGCTAGTAAAAATATAAAAGGGAAATATAAAAATTGATATAAAATATATATAATATAAATAATAATAACATAATAAATGGCTTCTATTGAAAATGATTGCTTAACATATGATATTGAGATTGATTCTAATTCGTTGCGTAGTGGGCAACCAATTAAGATTAAAAAATCACTCAAACCTCATCAGTTAGCATGCTTATACAAAGCAATTTATATGGAAAATGTAGGAACTATTACTTATAAAAACAACTCTCATAATAGAGATGTAAATTTAAGAAATATTCCAAATACTATTAAGATTTCCACAAATATTGGAATTATTGGCGATATTGTAGGATACGGTAAAACTCTAACAGCATTATCAATTATTGCGCATAATCCATTAGATAAAATACATATTAATAATACAAAGGTTCATAGTTTTAATAGTACGAAGGCGTATAATTATTTTACAGCTGTATCTGATAATGTTAATTTAAATAATCTTGATAATATGATTAACTCAACACTTATTATAGTTCCAAGAGGCCCAGTATATGTTCAATGGGAAAAAACGTTGAAAGAATCTACAGACCTTAAATATATAGCGATTGAAGATTTAAATTATATTAAGAAAAATTTACCAACATTTAAGAAAAATAACGAACAAGAAATCATAGAATATTTTAATCAATTTGATGTAGTTCTTATTAAGAATACAACATTAGATAGATTATTAGATTATTATAACTATGCTTCTTCTAATAAAAAAGATTTTATATATAGCTGGAAAAGAATTATGATTGATGAATGCCATGATATTATTAATAAGATTGAAATATTTGATTACTTATTTATATGGTTAATTAGTGGAACCTATTTTAATATGTGTAATAAGATTTCATCAGGATCTTATTCGCAATATTATAATATTAAAGATATACTTAGAGAAGATTATATTAACTATATTTTAGTTAAATGTAATAAGGATTTTGTAAAAGAAAGTTTCAAAATACCTCCTATTATTGAATATTATCACCTATGTAAAATGTCTAAATATTTGAGAGTAATCAAAAAATATATTAATAGTTCAATTTTAGATAAAATTAATGCGAATGATATTTCTGGAGCTATTAAAGATTTGGGAGGTAAGAATGAAACAGAGGAAGGAATAGCTGCTTTGATTTGTGCGGATATGAATAAAACTTTATCAAATAAACAAAAAGAGCGTGAATATACATTGCTTCTTGACATTTTGGAAGAAACAAAAGCAAACCGTGTAAAAGCAATTACTAATGAAATTGTAATAATTGAAGGAAAAATTAAAGATTTAACAGATCGTATTACCGAAATTAATACTAAAATATGTTCAATATGTTTAGATAATGTAACACATCCTATCATATTAGAATGTACCCATATATTTTGCGGTTCTTGTCTATTTAATTTTCTAAATGCTAATACATATAATTCTACAAATGTTAAAAAATGTCCTGATTGCCGAGCTGAAATTAAGAGCACAGAGAACTTAACAGCGATTGTTAGTAGTAAAGAAGTTATTACAAATGATATAGTTCATGTTGAAGAAAACTCTAATAAAATAGGAAAAGGTATTCTTAATAAAGAGGAAACATTGCTAGAAATACTTAAAAATAAGCAGGATGGAAAATTTATAGTATTTAGCAGAGTTGATGTATTTACTAAAATTATTAAATTATTAGTATCAAATAATATTACTTTTGCCGAATTAAAAGGAAATACAGCGCATATGATGAATGTTTTGAAAGATTTTAAAAATGGATTAATTAATGTAATTTTGTTAACTACTCAATATGCTGGTTATGGCATTGATATTAATTATGCGACAGATGTAATAATATTTCATTCTATGGCTGTAGATAAGCAACAGGCTATTGGCAGAGCACAAAGAGTAGGTAGAACAAATAATTTGATAGTTCATAATTTATGTTTTGAACATGAATTAGAAGAAAATGCTCAATTACCTGCTGTCTAACAAATATATAACAATGATGAGAAATGCTAATACTAGCAACATTATTTATAAATAGATTATATAATAGATTATATAATAGATTACATAATATATTACATAATATATATGTGATATCATTTTTTTTACCCCTTTTGAAATTTCAAAAGCCAAATAATTTAATTATCTAAAATATATAAAGCATCTCCCCATCCGTGAGGTGTCATTCTAGTTAAAACTCTTTTAAAATTATATTGGGATAAAAAATTATCAACATCATTAATTAATCCACAATCTTTATATAGTTCTTTTTCATTAACTTCTAAATATATTGCTTTCGCATATTTGATAGATTGAGTAGCACCTTTTAATGCCATAAGTTCTGCTCCTTGAATATCAAAATTCCAAAAATTATATTTAGATGCGTCAATATTATTTCTTTCAAAAAAAGTATCAATTGTAATACTTTTTTGTTTTATTTTATCTACATATATAACGTCTGGATGTTCTTGCGAATGAGTACCAAATTCTAATACACTTGAAGATTGAAAATTATTTGAAACATTAAATATAATTTCTTCATCATCCTTATCTGTTATTACAGCATTATACACATTTGGTATTCCCTTATTTGTTGCTTCAGTAACTTTTGAAGGAATAGCATCAATCCATATAACATCTTTGGGTATTAACCCTATTTCATTATAAAAATGTAACTCTTCGCACTCGTGTGCGCCTATATGAAAAGAACCCTTGATATTTATTTTGTTTAATGATAAAATTGTTATTATTTCTTCATTACTAATAAGCATCTTTTATTATACAATTAGAAAAAAAAATAGGCATTTCAAATGTAAAAAAGTGTAATACATATTATCATTAAAAATTGATACATATATATGATTAATATTGGTTTAACATAAAGAAACGATAAGTTCTTTAACTGTTATTTTGTAATAACAATAGCATAATTAACATATAAATATTTACCCATATATTAAACTAAGTAATATAAAATAAACTTATAGCAAAATATGGTAGATGTTCGTAATGCACAGCGTGGTGCTACCGTCAATAAAAGAAGAATGGATAGGACTGGATACTACACATCCAATTATTTTGAATGTATTGATAGCGCATGCGTTCGCAATTCAAATGAAAAACAGAAATATTATTTAAATATAGCAGCAAAAATAGCTATTAAATCCCCTATGTATAATCATAAGCACGGAGCTATAATTGTATATCGTGATAAAATTATTGGTTCAGGATTTAATTACTACATGGCCGATTTTAGCATACATGCGGAAATTTCAGCAATCGCAAGTGTTCATAAAAAGAAAAAACATATACTTAGTGAATGTGATATATATATTGTTAGAATCGGTCCAGACAGCTTTAATAACCCTTTGAAATATTCACGACCATGTACTAATTGTAGTAATATAATTATTAAGAATAATATAAAAAACGCATATTATTCTACAAATTATGAATATGATATTATTAGAGGATGTGTTGTATGCTGATGTATAAATAAATATGTGTGAAAAATGTAAATATATATATATCAATTAAATTGTAAGTGATACTTTTGGAATAATTCTCTTAATATTTTTTTTAACAAATGTTTGCCTATCTTCGTCAAAAATACGCTTCAACAATTCTTCGCCTGATAATTCTTTAAATTGAATAATTTTTGTTTTAATATCATTCATTTTAATAGGCACTTTACATTCCTTTTCACTTGTTTTAATTCGTCCATGTTGAGTATTTAGATCATTATATTTATAATTAAACATAAATTCCTCAATTTTATTATTAAGCACTCTTTGATAATTCTTTCTTTCTTTCATCGCAATTTTTAATTTTCTTATTTGATCATCATATTTAAACCAATCATTTACAAGGTTCTTAAATGTTTCTAATTCATCTTCTGTTGGTTCAATTCTTTCCTGATTAATAATATTATCTACAATATTATCTTCATTCATTATATTTATATATTTGTATATATATTTATATATTTATATAATTATATATTTATATAAATATCTCTATGATTTTACAAATTTATTTATATCTTTTAAAGTTCTTTCACCATTATATTCATTTATTTTTTTTCCATTTTTATATTTTAAAATTGTAGGAAACCCATTAATATTTTTTTTATATTTTGCTTTTAAATATTTGAGTTGAGATACTTCAACATTTAATACACAGCATTTATCGTCTTTTTTATATTTATTACTTACTTTATCCCATATTGGTTTTAACGCAGCACAATGACCGCACATATTCCAATAAAATAATATTGTTAAATTTGGAGATTTTTTAATAATATCATTAATATTATCTTTGTTTTCATATGTTAATAAATATAACATATAACACTCTTTTAATATATTTAAATATTATTTTTATTATTTATAAGTAAGAAGAATATAAAAGAGTATAAATAATGAACTATTATGAACTAGATTATGAAACGGATTATAATCCCAAACTCCTAAGCGCCAAGGAGTCTTGTAAAAACATGTCAGCATTATCTAGTACTTATACAAAACAGCAAAATGATTTATTTGTGGATAAAATAAATATGGATATATGTAATTATCACAATAACTATAATTTAAATGTAGAAGAAATAAAGACAAATGAAAGTGAATTATTAAAAGGATTTTCAATAAATAAAAAAAGTTGTATATATAAACGTCCAGAATACGATAATGGTCTTTGGAAAGACCAATATAATTCAAGCGATACTTTTAAAAATGATATAAATAGTTATAAATTATACGATTATCAAACTAAAAATAAAATTAAGGTAATAAATAAAAATTGATATTTATTTTAAGTGGTTATTATATAATAATACAATATGTGGTATATCCTATTGTTTAATAATACTAAAATTGTTTCAGAATATGACTTCTTAGGTCATCAATTTATTGAAAAATGTATATGCGATATCTATCATAATATAGAAGTCAAACACAATGAAGATTACAAAAAATTAAATAAATATTTAGAAGAACATATTATACAATATGTTAATAATATGTCATCTAATAAGATTGAATTAATGGTATATAATTATGGGATTGACAAGGCAATATTATTACTCAATAATTATGTAGTTAATAGAAAAAAACATATTAATACAACTTCAAAAAGTTTATTATTTTCTATATTTATAAGCAAATTTAATTTTGAGTTTACAGTTGAATATACTACAAATAATTATAATAACAAATATGTAATATATCATATTATAAAGATACAAAGATTCTGGCGCAATATTTTAATGAATAAAAACAAAAACACAATATATAAGGTTCAAAAAGAATTTGATTACGTATTAGATAAAATAAATAAACAAATTGAAGAGACGTCTGTAAAAAATATATTGATATATATAATTAATAAATATAGAAGACGAATTAGCACAACATTAAGAATATGATATTGCGAATGGTTGGAAACTTATTATTACATGTTTATCAAAATAATTGCACAGATATTTAAGCATAAAGAGTCCAAATATTATTTTAAACATATTTATATTATTATATATATTTATATTATTCATTTTTTATATTTTTATACACTTGAAGATTTAGAATCTAGAATCTATTCTTGTGTATATATAATATATTATTACCAACCCATTTCATACTCATATTATTATTTTTTAATAATTTTTGAAACTTGTAATTACCAAAATAAGGTTCTTTATTATTTTTATGAAATACACGCGGTGCTTCTTTATCATATAGATGGTAATCACATATAACAAAGCAAATTATATTATATGGTTTAAGATTATAAAATAATTTATTCCATTTTTGCTGGTCTTCTAGTAATTCTTTAAATTGTGGATTATCTCTATCTATTATTTTTTCATTAATTAGTACATTGTTTAACTCTGTTAAAAATAATTTATGTTTTGCTAATGTTCTAGGTAATGGATTTGGATCATCAGTTACTATTTTTGCGGGTACCGCATAATCAGAAGGTGGCCAAAAAGGCGTGCTATAGGGGTCTTTCATTTTAGCAACTTTCGGAGAAGGACTTCTTCGTTTCGCAACTTTCGGAGAAGGACTTCTTCTCGCAACCGCACTAGAACTTGTGCGTGTTGGATTTCTTCTTGGAGCTACGTTAGAAGGTGATGGACTTCTTCTCGCAACCGCACTAGAACTTGTGCGTGTTGGATTTCTTCTTGGAGCTACGTTAGAAGGTGATGGACTTCTTCTCGCAACCGCACTAGAACTTGTGCGTGGTGGATTTCTTCTTGGTACTACTTTAGAAGGTGATGGACTTCTTTGAGACGATGCCTTATTCATTTATAATCTTATTCTAATATAAATCTATATATAATTTAAAAAATTGATTGTAAATATTAGAATATATAATCATATAATAGCAAATATATATTTACCAGATGAGTAATATATATATTGGAGCACATATAAATCGCGAAAAAACAATTGTAAAAACAATGGAAACTATTACAAAAAATGGTGGTAATTGTCTACAATTGTTTGTTTCAAATCCAAGAAGTTCCTCATTAGTTAATATTTATAACTATTTAGATACAGCAGAAGATATAAAAGAGTATACATCTAAAAATAATTTTAAAACAATTATTCATTCATCTTATACTATTAATTTGGCACGCGATTTTAAAATTGGAAAGCGTGCTATTCCTATTAATGAATGCTTATGGTTAAAGATATTATTAAATGAGTTATATATTTCGCAATTAATTAATTCAGCTGGTGTTATTGTTCATGTAGGAAAACACACCACTTTATCATATGAGTACGGATTAGAAAATATGCGAATTGCTATAGAATATATCATAGAGGAAATGAAAAATTATAATATTAAAGCAAAAATTATAATTGAAACACCCGCTGGACAAGGAACAGAATTATTAACTAATTTACACGACTTCATACTGTTTTATAATAGTTTTACAAAAGAACAAAAAAAATATTTAGGTATCTGTCTAGATACAGCACACATATGGGCAGCTGGATATGAATTAAGTGAAGCATATAATATAATATGTAATAAAAACTCTAATGATTTAATTGCTATACATCTTAATAATAGTAGCGCAGATAAATATAGTAATATTGATAGACATGCAACATTATTTGATAGTACAAAAGGAACTATTCCTCTAAAATCTATTAAAGAGTTTATAGAATTATTTAGAGATAATGAGCATATACCTATGATAATTTTAGAAACTCCTTCACAAGAATATTCTCATGAAATTAAATGGATATATTCAATTATATAAATATATTACTTATCATCAATTTTAATCCAACTATCAGGAAATAAATCGTCTGTAATTGTTCCATTATAACCAGGGCCCAGCCAATTTTCAGGATAACATATAATAGGTTCATTTGAAGAAGATAAATAGGCTCCAAACCAAGAGAATGTGCTATTACCAATAATATAATGTTTTGAAGATGTCATAATTAGTAATTGCTCCCAATCCTGAATAGCATCAGATACTTTTTTATATCTTAAATCTTTACCAGTTAATTGTTTTAAAGCGTTATTAATTTCTAAATTATAATTGTTTACTCTATCGTTGTCATTTTCTTCGCAAAAATATAAAATATCATAGTCGTATATGTCAACACCCTTGCTAATTAATTTTTTAAATGCTTCAATATAATATGTTGTTTTTTTAACAGGATGCAACACATGTAAGTTAATATAATCGCCCATACGATAATGAACATATATTGTTTTATTGATAGTATATTCAGGATATTCTGTTAAAACTTTATTAATATGTTCATCAATACCAATGATCCTCCGGATTTTATTTATATTATGTTCAAAGTATTTATGACTTTGAAAATATCCTTTTAAAAGTGTGTCATTCTCAAAAATAGGTATTTGTGCATAGTGAAAATAAGGTTCCTTGTAATTTTCAATATTTAATTCATCAATATCAGAATCATCAATCTCTAATACTTTGTGACTAATATTACTAAATATTGTATCCCAATAATATTTACGATATCCATTGTTGTTTTTTACATACAAAATATAATTTTGACAATTATCAATATAATATGATATAACAGCAAATATTTTAAACATTTGATTTCCTATTCCATCAGATATTAAAATGCTAATATTATTCATTGTTTATTAATAATATAATAACTTATTTTTATATAATTATAATAAATATGTGATAATGTATTTACATTAAAATAAAAATTGATTAATTATTCTTTGTTGTTATATTAAGAACAAAAGAGCAAAGATATGGCATTTAATGGAACCACCGCAAGCACAGTTGTCACTACACATGATACAACCGTATTTGTAGATCTTGATTATTACACTAATAATGTATCTACGAGTAATGTATCTACGAGTAATGTAATCAATCCTACACTATATGATAGATGGATGTTGCCTCTCTAACTCCTCATCTCAAAGAGTTAATTTGAAAAATAATTATTTATTTTTACATGTAAATTGCTAAATAAATATTTTATTTATATTAGTTTCTATATTTTTTTCACCAATTGTATTTTTCTTATGGTGCTCTATATCAAAATTTTTGTTATTATTATTTATTTCTAGAACTGAAGACCAACTATGTATAAGACATATATCATAACTATCAGTATATTTTGAATAATTTCTTATTTTATTATTACCTAATAAAGATGCTAATATACTAAAACAACTATATTTTACGCCTTGTAAAATTTCTTTACATTTTGATAAACAGAACATATCTAAAACGCTATTGTAATTAGAATAATTATCTTTGTTATCATAATCAATATCTATTATTTTTATTTGTTTATTTTTATTAATTGAAATATTAGTTATACAATTTTGTATTTCAAGTTTCCAATTATTATCTTCACTAACAATTAAAAATGTAGGTTCTTCTTCAGATATAATTATATTTTTAACATCATCTAATAATTTATTTATAATTATTTCAAATTCACTTATACTATTTTCATGCCTAGGGTCACCCATATTACTAATTTTATCACTTTTTCTTAGATGAATACCATAAGCTTTTTCTATATTATTTGGTATTTTTGAAAGTATAATTTCTGAAGGTTGTATTATTATTTTTGAATATTCAATAAAATCATTAGAAATCTGTTCAAATGTTATTTCATCTAAAAACTGTTTAATAAATTCATAAACTCTATAAGAACAAAGTGTAGTTCCTGGATTACGAAAGCCTAAATAAAAATTACATTTATCATTGGAATCAGAAATTGTTATTTCATTAAAGTTAAATAACCTAATATCATAATTATTACGACTAATATCACCATTATTATTATCAAATATTACATGTGGCTTATAGTTGAGATATTTACATAATACATAACCACCTACTACATCTAATAATTTATCACCTAAACCATTATATAATAAAATACTAACATAATTATTTTCCATTTATTGTATATATATTTATCTTTATATTTATATATATTTATATTTATATTTATATTAGAAGCATAATATATTTCAACACAATTTGTCCTAATTTTACTTTTATTATTAGAAAAATGATTATAAATGTTTAACATTTATACTGCCCATATTGCCAAAAGATAGCTTTCAATTTGAAAGCTTTCCTAAACGCAAATAGCCGCCTTCTAACGAACGCAACCAGCCTTCTAACGAACGCAACCAGCCTTCTAACGAACGCAACCAGCCTTCTAACGAACGCAAATATGAACTGCACTATTGTGACGAGCTATAAGCGTGCTTATCACACCTTCACAAACGTTGAATTTACAGGAGTTGTTGATATAACTCCTGTAAATGTAAATATCAACTATCATCTCTTCATCCTATACGGCAACATGGTCTATATGGATGTGAAGGGTGTTGGCGAGGTTGTGATTACATATGAAGAACTTCAAAAAAACAAGTATTGGAAATATTATTATGACTTGTCGCTTATGCTCGCAAATGACAAGCATCTTGTTGTACAGGAATTTGAAGAAAGTAGCGACTACCTCGATTATCAGATATATGATACTGATAGGATTTGGTCTATTGATAATCTGTATATTATTGGTAATGAACTATATCAATACGGAGACAGGGGTATTAGTGATATATATCAGAAAGCAGCTTATTACAAGGTCAATCCATTCGACTTGGAAAGAATGGATTACACTTCACCAGAAGATTTGGAAGTCTTTTGTATGAATTATATGTCTTTGCCAAATATCAAAAACTTTGAAACAAAGCGCCTTGCTTACAATAATCTTGCGATTGAGCATTTAACAAAAAATATGGAAGGAATGTCAGAAGAGATTGAAGAACTTTCAGCATTCTTTGAGAATAAAAAGCAAGTTGCCGATATTCTCACATCAATTAATGATAAATATAGTATGAATGAAGATACATTAAGGGTTATAATTAACATGTATCTACATTATGGTCACCCTACATGTTAATACGTACGCAAAATAACACCAATATGTGGCTGATATTGGGTACTAAATAATTAGCAAAAAGCAAATGTAATATATATGTATATATTTTTTTACTTGATTAGTAGCATTACAAGAAGTAGGAGAACTATAACGCCCCACTTTATTTAACTACACAGATACCTTTCATATTATGTTCTCGACAAGAAGGTATTTTTTGTATTCTAGAAAAATTAATAAAAAATGATAATATTAAATACTTTTATATTTAATTAAAACAATACAAGTATCAATGGAAACATTTAAATACACATTTGAAGAAAAAAAGAAACATTTTACACCTGTTTATGAGCAATCAAGATATATATATCAAAATACAGAAGACAACCAAGCAACATTTATGGCTTCTCTCAACGCAGGGGACGAACAATTATATGTTGGAGGTGGTGCTATAAACAAATCATTTAACATCGCAATTAGAACAGACAATTGCGATACCGAATTATATGAATTATCTACAAAGATGCATCTATCTTGCTATATGGATTGTTATAATGTTGAGGAAGAAGAAGATTTAATTCCTGATATATATTCAAGAACTAAATATTTGAATATTGTGAATAATGAATATTTAATTTCAAAAGCAGGAACTTTACATCACTTTGACGCATTTAAAAAAGGAGGTAAGTTTGAAAACAATCCATATTTTAAAGATATGTATCTGTATATTTCGGAGAGCCGTATTTGCGACTTTTTAAATAATAGTTTGTATCCAGGGGACATTTTCATAGATATATTGAAAAACAGCCCCTATTATAATAAAGCAAATAAAGCGATGATATACTGTGTAGGACCCAAGGGAGGAAGAAGCACAGCAGATAATTTTAAAAATGCGGTGTATGTAGTTGGTAAAAATATAGCAAACGCAATTTACCATTATAACAACAAAATAGATACTGAAAAAATTGATTATGTGCGTATTTGTCTAATTTCTGGTGGAAGTTTCAAACATGAGAATGTCAGTCATATTGAGGTAGCCGAATGTCTTATCAAAGGTATCCACGAAGTAAATGTCAATAGACAGGTTAAAAACATTGTATATAACTTTGCCTATGATAATGATGCGTTTAAACAGGCATTTGATAATTTACAATTGTAATATGATTGTAATAACCATATATATCACAAAACCGTCAACGTATTAATTCAAATTTTAATCATATTTTTTTATAAAATTATATAATTTTTCATATGTCCTTTCTTCTTCAAATGAAGCAATAATAGTATCATTATTTATTGATTTATCAATAACAATTATTGTTGGAAAACTAGATATATTTAGAAGGTTAACGCGTTCTAAGTGTTCACTTCTATTGTATTTTTTAAGAGTTACATTAACCCACGTAATATTATTAAGTTGTTCCCAAATACCAGAATTATTAAATTCTACACAATGCCCACAAGTATCCATATAATAATATTCTACACTATATCTTTTATTATCACTATTAAAAAAACTTTCTTGTATTATTTGCTTATTGGCAATTAATACTGCAAATACAAATATTATCAAAATTATAATAACATAGTTTGATATCCCTTTTATTTTACCAATTTTCATTTTATTCTAACATAATGATATATTATTAATATATTATTAAATTATATTTTTAAATTATATTATTAAATTATATTATTAAATTATATTTTTAAATTATATTATTAAATTATATTATTAATAATTTCTAGATTATTATTATATTTTTTATAAATAATATCTTTTATACTATCATTTTCATATGTAAATTTTATAAATGTATAAAAATCATTCATTTTTTTTGAAATTATATTATTCAAAAAATCTTCAAATAAATCAGATTTAATTAAAAATATTCTATAATCTAATGCGTCGTAGTTAATATTTGAAATAGTA
>Ga0209596_1002847_pt1 | contig 14056 bp, 18 predicted proteins | sample M_130807_MF_Meta_FD_187314 | JGI IMG/M metagenome (GOLD analysis project Ga0209596, IMG submission 187314) | Freshwater microbial communities from Lake Montjoie, Canada to study carbon cycling - M_130807_MF_MetaG (SPAdes) (version 2) | ecosystem: Environmental > Aquatic > Freshwater > Lake... | reverse complement strand
CGCAAAGGTAGGGTTTGCTAAAGGCGCTAACCTCATCAATACTTATTGCAAGTTTCTGTTTAATGAGCTTAGGGTTTGGCCTTTTAGCTTCATAGGCGTAAACCATGTAAAAATCTCAAAGGATAGTAGGGGATTCAACCTAAAAAGAATACCCGGAGGTGACGCTCTAACCTACCACTCCACCATGAAGATATACACTACCCTCAAGGATAAGATACAGAAGCTAAATGAATCCGTAAGAATAGTTAAGCTAGAGATGGAGAAGAACTCTCTAAGTAACGCAGGGGAGAACAGAGATATTACAGTGTCTATGAGGTGGTCTCCTGATGAAGAAGGAAGACAACACACTGTATGGGACTGGCATGAAGCTACCATAACGACTATCGTCGATATGGATCCTACCATCAAAGGTAGAACATGCGCTTTCTTGCAGCTAGAGAACATAGACAAGTCAAGGAAGACCGCTGACTGCGGAATACTTGGTCTTGTAAAAGCTAAGTGGACAGACATAGGCAAGGCTATAGAAGACAACGATGAAGTTAGGACAGAGCTAGATAAGATGCACGGAATAGTAAAGCGCACCCCATTTAAGCCTGGTGTGCCTTACTGTGACCAGATGTCCGTAACCGAATAGAAGGGTAATAACATGTTTGACGAAAAAGCTGACTTCTTTAAAGACAGGCCATTTGGCATAGACTCAGAGGAAGCATCCTCTGAGTCGGCCTTTAAGATTCTACTAAAGAGATTCCCAACTGCTGGGCATATAAAGGAGCTGAAGGAGCTGTGTAAGGTCCAGACATCACAGTCTAGGATTACCTTATCGTGGTTCTCCGAAGAGTTTCCTAGCTTTCCAGTTAAGGTGTTCTATAAGAATGTTCCCTGGGTCAGGGACATGTGGGACGGCTTATATAGCAAGTTTAAAAAGACAGACCTTTATTCCTCGTGGAAGGAGGAAGAGGATAAGTTTAAGGGAGTACATAGCGATGGAAGGCCGTCTGTTTTGGTGTTTAACTGGCCTAAGTGGAAGACCTGCTGTATGCATAACTGTGAATCAGAAAGATTCGGTGGTTCATGGTATAGTGTGGCTTCTAATGATAAGTCCAGGGAAAGCTTAAAGATAGTAAGATCGTTAGCAACTGGAGAGACCTTTGTGATCGAACCTTTCGATCAGTTTCTCGAGAGTATATCTTGGTCTAAGTGACCAGAAAGAGACGTAATGAATACTAATACAAACTTGTCCGTTCAACTCTATAAGTCTATGCACCTTCCGTGCACAGCTAAAGATACGGAGGACACTACTATCGCGAACTCGGACCGGTATCTTGAAGTACAAGTGTCATACCTTCCTGACTGTGCGTCTGCCGTATCTATGGAGGACAGAGCCATTAGAGAGAGTGCAGACAGGGATTGGTTTAAAGTCCTTGTAGATCTTAACCCTAACATAGACAACTTAGCCGCGGCGGTGGACCATGCTTCTAAGGTCTTCATTGACTCCGTAATGCCGCGTACCATGCAAATAAACGTAACTCTGAGCGGAACAGCGGATCGTAATGAGTTCTGTACCAAGTCTGTCTCCCTTGACTACTCTAGGGATGTAGAGGTCGTATAGTATGCCTGTCCCTAACTACAACCAGGAGTCTTTAGCCGTTGAGGTGCAAGGACTTACGTTCAACAGCACTCAATATGGTAAGCTAGTTGACTTCCTATCTGATCAAGAAAGGATTACTGAGTCTTGGCTAATAGACGACGAGTCTCAGTTGTCCCTAACCAGAAAAGGAAAGACTGTTGGAGGCGATAGAATATCCTGGTTGGCTTTACGCCAGATCTGCAAGAACCTATCTTCAGGTCTGGCTTCTTCTTTATCTGATCTTATAGGCCTACGAAGAGCAGCAGAGTCAATGGACGGGCCGGCTAGAATGAAGGCTGATCCTGATGATGACTTCACAGTAGGAGAAGCTGCTGCTCTTTATAACTTGGCCCTTAAGAAAAGGTTTGGAAGACTCTTCGGGTTTCAGGCAGTGAGAAATACGGAGACAAAGATAATAGAAGCTGTTGTTGGGTCTAGGTATAGGCGAATATCTAATAGCGAATTTCTATCGGCTGTTTCAAACATTATAGAGTCACTGGATCTGGAATTACAGTTTAGGTCTGCTGTACTCTACGATAGAAAGATATCTATTACGTATACCTTGAAGGGCTACGATGACTGCAGCCTAACTCCTGGACTACTAGTGAGTAACAGCGAAATAGGTGATGCAGCTATACGGGCCACTACTATACTTACCAACAGTGAAGACTGCGTTATGTCTGCTCCTTTTGGAAAGCTAGGACGAGTAGCCCACTCAGGAAAAGATCTATTGGGTAAGCTTTCACAGCTTATTACAGGAGTATCTTCTAGACTTAAAAATAACTTATTCTCTAAAGATAGCCTAAACGACAGGGTAGAAAGTAATAAGGCTAAGTCTTTAGGGTTTAAGGGAGAAGGGGAGGATGAAGAAAGGTTTAAACAGCTAATAGAGTTCCTCACTGATAGGTGCGGTATGCCATACATTACTGCAAAGAAATGTATATCAAAAACGTTAGCTGGATCTGACTTGGAAAGAGGCACATTTTCCATGCTGGAAAGGTCTACTACCTGGCCTAAGAAGTCCGTTATGTGTTTGGTTGAGGTAATTACCAAGGAGTGCAGAGATCAGGTCCTATTGAGTTTTTTTTCAAAAGACAAACTCGAAAGGGTAGCCTGGCCTTTGTTCTTTAATAAATTATCCGTTCCGGGAACAGCCGGAGAGTAAATTTTTTTCTATTCACACTGAGGTGTAACATGACCGATAAATTTGAGGCCCTTCATAACACTACAAAAGCCGCAGGCAATACTCATGAGGTAGAAGCTGCAGACAAGGTTAGTGGGGACGTGATGGAGCTAACGAAAGCTGAGCTAGAGCTCAGAAAGAAAGCTATAGACGGTATGGACGAGCAACTTCTAGCCATTTATCAGCAGGAGGTTGCCGCCTATAAAGACCATAGAGGAGACATCGTAAGTTTTAATTATGATAGAGGCACCGTAGCAGCAGAGGTAAATAGAAATCCCAATTACGGTACTGCGGCAATTGACCTACTAAGTGTCGCTCTAGGACTTGATAGGTCTACGATGTATAAAACAATGCGATTCAGTAATATGTATACGACTAAGGCTGATCTTGAAAGCACCTTAACTGATGCTGACAAGAGAGGAGTAACTCTTACTTGGTCTCACTTTGTAGCCGTCCTTTCCATTCCAGAAACAGAAGGCTCGTCTGACCCACATGAAGACAGGCGTAGAATGCTGGATACTGCAGTAGAAAATAAGATGTCCGTTAGAGCATTGTCTGCTGAAGTTAAGCTGGTCTATGGCAATAGCACAGCTACTAAGGTCAACACAGCTAGAGCTAATGTGAAGTCCTTATTCAAGCAGCTGGATGGGGGCAATACCAGGTTCGCGGTTAAGCTGAAGAGTAAGGCCGACGATTTGATTAGTGACTTTGACGAAGCCGTAGAGACAGGGTCGTCTGAAGACATTAAGCACTACCTAGAAAAAGCCTTAGCTCTAAAGTTAAGCCTCGATGCAGTTATTGACCTGGTAGGAAGGGTAAAAAGCTTCATAGATAAGTTCCCAGGTAAGATCAGTAGTGCAGTAGCCGAGAGAAAGAAGGTAGCTGACATGCGAGATGACTCTGACACTAAAAAGTCAAAGGTAGCTAAGTAATGTCTACAACCATCTGTTGTTTACTGTATGGTGACTATGCAAAGCTCGCTGATAGGTGCCTTAGGCCTATCAGCGAGCTTTATAACAATGGGGTAGAGGTGAGGCTTGGGTGCAACGAGATATCCCAAGATACAGAGGACTTAATAAACAAGCTACTACCACCGTCAGAAAGACTAACGGTGATAAAGCACAACCCTCAGGTATACAAGTACCCTATTATGAGGGAGCTATTTAACGTTAAGCCTATAACCACTGACAAGGTTATGTGGTTCGACGATGACAGCTTTATAAAAGATACAAACCCTATCGGCTGGCTGAACTCTACTCAAGAGTTCATGGATAATACCAAAGCCAACATGATAGGGTCCCTGTACTACATGCCGGTGTCGCATAAACAACAACAGTGGAGACGTCTCCACTGTTCTTGGTTTAAGCCTGAGCTCCACAAAAGTAAGGCCTGCTTTGCTACTGGAGGCTGGTGGACTATTAAGTCAGAGGTAATAACTAAATACGATTGGCCTCATCCTATGCTAAAGCACAGAGGAGGCGATGTATTATTAGGAGAGCTTATGAGCCACGCCGGGTTAAAGCTGGTAAGGTATAACACTGGTATAGGCATAAATTCTGACAGTGAGGGCAAAGAGTCACAATCAAAACGTAGAGGTTATGATGAGCCCCCAATTTAGCTGGAGTAAAAATGCGTAAAAAGGATATAGAGCATGAAAAGATTAAAGTGTCTGTCAGTAAAATACAAGACGTGCGTAAAAGAGTGCATGATTGTCTTCGCCCTTTTATTGGTAGTACTCTTTGTGGCGTCGTGTTTGATAGGGCTACATCTGCTCTTTCATTTTGTGTTCCCAAGTCCTGCATAAACATAACTTGTAGTCAGGACATGCTGTTAAAGTTTACTAGACAACCTGTAACAGCTAAGGATGTAAGGATTATAGGTGCAAGGGTTGCAGGTAACCTTGAGCACATAATGTCCGGTAACCCTATGTATGACAATGACTGGAGGTCAAGGTCTGGATGGGGCTTAGTCCAGGTGTTTGGAATAGAGAAGGCTACAAGGACGTTCAAGGATGGAGTAACTCAGTCAGGAGCGTGGCTTGACCTGGATATACATTCAGGACCTGCTAGTGGGTATAAGCTAAAGAAGTTTTGGTCTTTGGATATGTTTAACTTTGCTAAATATAGAATGGGGTTTAGTTACCCTACATCTAACCCTACCTCTAAAGCAGTATGTGGCTATCCATTTTTAGATGAGTCATATGTATTTGGCTTATACTTTTTAGGGTACTTTGATCACATGGCCCTTAGAGGAGATAAGCCGGAATACACTAAGTTCTTGTGCACTGACTACCTAGTAGATATAAACAGGAAGCTTTTAAGGAAGAGGCTTAGGTCTATACACACTAAGGAGGACTTTAAGTGCCCGACTTCTGTACCTGTTTCAACCCCCTGCCACAAGTGCCCTTCTGGCGTAGACGCGTGCGAAGCAGCGGTAAGAAGGAAGTCATACATATCAGGTGATTGTAAGTCGTGCGGGCAGTTATCTTGGATAGATCCCTATAAGTCTGACTCTTGCATTAATTGTAGTTCCTCGGTAAGCTTACACGTAATTACGGTACCTAAAGAATAGAAGAAAGGCAGAAGATAGTCATGGCAGTAAATATGATAGGACACCCAGACAAGAGAAGATACAACCCAGGCAGGGATATAGCCTATTGCTGGCCGTGGATTATGCGCTCAGCCATAGATCGCATTACATCTGGGTCTGGTGAACCGTGGGCGTTAAAGGTTATAGATAAGTACAACATAAGTAATGAAGACCTAGTAAAAGTGGCCAAGGGTTTGGCCACTTTTATGGCTTTATGCAATGACCCAGAGAAGTGCCCAGACAATCCAAAGGACACAGTAGAAGCAAGTGGTCTATTTGGGTGTAGCGAAGAGGCTAGATTACTAGTATACTCTGCGGTCGGAGAGACCATGTTGGCTGCTTTCTTTTTAGCTATCAGGGATGTTTTGTTAGAAGACGAACCATCTCCTCTTAATGATAAAAGGTTTGCAGAACTTATTCAGGCCTCCATGGATAAACTTTGTCTACGGAACGAGTCATTCTTCAGACGTTTTCTGAGGAAGATTAAGTCCTGGTTCTAACTAGATTGGATAGTCATGGATGATGGCAGTATCTGGCTACTACAGGCTGTATCTAAGCTTGGGCCCCTTCCAGTTAATTACCTAGTATTCGATGTTGAATCGACGGGACTAGATCTTAAGAACGATCTAGTGGTTCAGCTTGGATACGCTGTAGTAATAAATAAGAAGCTAGTAGACTGCTCTCATTACATACCAGATTGGACATCTGGAAAGGACAAGCACTTCTGTAACTGGCTGGAGAACAGAATGCTGATGACTAAAAATAGCATGGAGTCCCGCAACCAAGGACAGGGGCCTATGTATAAGCACAGCACTCATAGAATGAAGGCAGAGGGAGTACCAGTTGCCGAAGCATTTACAAACTTTATGGACATCATAAAGATATGTAAGGCTAATAAGTTAAGCCTTATAGCCCACAACGGGCTTAAGTTTGACCAGCCCATTCTTAATAACAATATAAAGCAGGTTCTTGGTGAGCATGAATCCTTTGAGTTTGAAAAGATTGGAGTTGGCTATTTTGACACTATGGCAATGGAGCGAGGATTGTACAGCAGGATAGTGCCATATCCTGAGGATGATTGGATGAGCTTTACCGGAAGACTTGTAAAGGAGGGAGGAAGAATATATTCTTCTTTAGATAGGCACTGTTCAAATAAATATAATTTAGTAAACAAACATAGTATGAGTGGTAGTGCTCATGAGGCGGATTTTGACTGTAGATTAACCCACCATCTTTTTGAAGAGTACAGAGAGATGTGCGAGAGAGTCCAGCAAACCATAATCAAAGAGATTAAATGAAATTCAACGTAGAAAAATATCCTGAAGACCTAGGAGAAAAGGTATCTGCCCTCAGGGTAGATAACACCAAGACAGTACTAGGATTAGACCTAGGTACTAACTGCGGGTACTCTTACTGCTTCATAAATACCAAAATTGAAAGCAAGACTAGAATACACGCCGGACAGCTGGATCTATCAGCCGGCCCTTACGATTCCGGAGCTATAAGATTTATACGACTTAGGCAGTTCTTGTCTGCTATAAAGCCTGACCTTATATGCTACGAAGACGTAAAGTATACTCCATCAGGACAGGGCTTTATGAGTGTAGGAGCTATTATAGCTAGAGCTGCCCCTGCTTGCGAATGGTTCGGAGCCCTTAAGGCTACAGTAAGTACTTGGGCTGAAGAGAATAATGTTCCTTGCTCTGGAATACCTATCGGTACTATAAAGAAGAGGGCAACTGGAAAAGGTAACGCAAATAAGGTAGATATCATAAAGGCTTGTAACAGCGAGTTTGGATTCGACTTTGACCATGAGGGTTATGAGAGCTCCGGAGTGGACAACATAGCAGACTCCGTGTACGTATGTGCTTTGGCGGTAGAAACTTATGGATTAGGATTTAAAGAACAGAAAGAGGTTTTAGATGCACGTTAATCACGTTAACAACAGTAAGGTAGCTCACGCTACAAAAGACCCTTTAAAGTCAGCCCTGCTATATGAGGCAGAGGGCCCCGGAAGTTTATACTTTATGGACGCCCTAAAGCTGTCTAGGATGCTAGAGACAGCAGCCTTGGCAGACGTACAGGCTAAAGCATCAGCAATGGGTGCTAGCAGTGAGGCAGTGGATAAGCTTAAGCGCGACGTGGTCTATATGGCCAGGTCAAACCCCATAGAGAGCTTTAGAATATCCAAGGCCTGTAGTAAGGCTTCAAAGTACCTATCAGACTCCTCTGAAAAGCAATCTAAAAGCTCTGGCTCAATACCTTCAAAAAAATGCAAGCCCCTGTATAACAGGGAGAAGTATATGCAGAGATTTGACGCTGGCTTAAACAACGATGAGCTTATAACTTCAAGCATACCAAACCTATTTACAGGTAAGAGAGAAGACCTAGACTTAGTTATCTCTTACATACTAGATAGGTGTGAGATAAACGAGAACTGTTGCTTGCACTTAAGCTCCAAGAGCTTTAACAAGAAGCTTAATAAGAACTACAAAAGACTTAAACCAGAAGACTGGGAAGGAAAGTTAAAGGCTAGGAATAACTCAGGCATGAAAGGCTTGATAGCTATAGGAAGCATGCTTAAGCCTCTTGAAGTGTTAATAGTAGATGACCTAAGCCTTGGCTATGGCTATTCTGATAAGGCTTACTCCAACCTTAGGAAGGCTCATATGTGCTACAATAGCTGCAGTCTTAGCACATGCGCTAGGGGCGTAGTATTGTTAGCGTTTCAAGAAGCTGTATCTGACGATAAGATAAAAGACTCTTTCGCTATGACATCTATGATTGAAAAGTCAAACTATTACGAATGTCTATCTGACGGTAAGAGTGTGTTCTTAAGGGATAAGTCTTTCAACCTAGTCCTAACTATACCTAAGGAGTAGCATGTCAGATAAAAGACTATCACATGAGGAAGTTGAAATCCTAGTAAGCGGAACTCCGGACACCGAATTTGTGGGGCGGGCTCCTGTAGACGAAGGCATAGTTGACGGCAAAATAGACTCACCCTCTATGAGTGAGCTTAAAAAGCTGCCAGCCTTGAAAAGAGTAGAGCTATCTGACTCTCTATCAAGCCTTACCAATGACTTTGTGTTCTTTAACCATACTATGCTGTTTTCAAAGGGAGGGTTAGACTTTGACCCACTCATGGAGTATCAGGCATGGTGCGGTAAAGATAGCGCTGTAAACTACATGGTATTCAATAGGAAGATATTCAATAACTTCGACTTTCCAGATAAGAGCGGAGGGCATGACAGCCTTCTAGCTTTCACTACTGTAGAGCACTGGCCCGTAATAGAGAAAGCCATAGGATCACTTACTATTCTTAATCGAAGTAAGGATTACATGTTTCTTTGTGAGCTGGCTAAGGTTAAGATACCTGACCCCAAGAACCCTAAAATGTTCATAGAGCCGTATATATGGAACCTGAGAGGATCGATCTGTAGCTGGGAGTGTTCAGGCTACCCAGTACCCCAGCTTATAAAGAAACCAGCTAACTACGAAGCAAAACGACTTATGAGGGCCATTAAAAATGAGCGACTTGACCCCTGATAAAAGATTCTTAAAGACTAAGACCTTTGTGGAAGAGAGAGTCTACGAGAGACCCGTAGGAGCAGCTCCAGATGACTGGCGCTTAGTTAAAGTAACAGAGCCTCTAGACGATACAGTTAATAACTGGGTTGTTAAAGAAAGGGTTACTATTGTAAGCACATCTCCTCCTGGAATTAACAGCAGGTGGCTAGACAAGGACATGACCAGTAGGGCAGTACTGATTGCTTTGACGATCATATATGAAGGCGGCATAAATGAACAATGGCCAGAACGAGTCTGATTCAGGCCATGAAGGCGGGAATGATAATAAGTTCTACCTTATGATCATACCCGCTCATGGTAAGCCGGAATGCAAGGAGTTTATATCGAAAGACGACCTTGTTTCCGAATTAAGATCCCTGTCTAAGAAAAGGGTATCTTGTCATGTATTTGAAGGGCAGCGCTGGCACATATCTTTACCTCCTCGCAAGCTTATTTCTCCAGACGGATCTATAGAGGCTGACCTATCTCACAATCCAGACTCAATAGACATAGACTTAGAAGGGTATCTTTTTGAAGACCCAGCTGTAGTCGACGACGAGGATGAATTCGAAGTTTAGCGGCATATCTATCTCCTAAATTCAGCTAAAAAACGCGTCATAATCATATGTTACGGCTACCCGCCGTCAACTGAAAGGGAGGGTGTAGATATGGAGATCATTGTTCTCCTATCCCTTGTCATATTTCTTGTCTGGGCGTGCTCGTCACGCAAAGGCAAGAAGCAGCCAGAAGGCGTAGTGTCCATGAGGCCTTACGTACTTCTGGATGGCCAACTCAGGGAAGTTGTCCATCGGAAAAGAAGCGGCCGATCCGTGGTGTGCACGGTGAAGCCTTTGGAGAAGGGCTGCCCTCGGGCCCGAGTAATCGTTCCTGCGGAAGGGAACGATATAACCTGGTTACCTAAAAGGTAACCTCTTTATAACAGGAGATAACACGATGTTATCAGCTAATGGAGTGGTAGGTGGTGGTGTTTCTGGTTTAACCAAAGCGGCCTTAGAGGCCTTATTTGGTGGCGCTTACGATAGTAACGCCTGGGTCCTATGGCTGCCTGATGACGGGCAGTCGACCACCTTTAAAGGTGGGGACTTATTCACAGAGGAGAGGGTGATAGCCCTCGTTCGCTACGGAAACAAGAACGTTTCCGTATGGAAGAGTATTGACGGTCAGATGACGCCTATGTGCGTCTTTGTCCCCGCTAAGTGGGGGTTTGGCAAGAATAAGAATATTCCCATAGCCTCAGCATACGCTGAGGGTCTATTGGGAGTAACACCCAACGATGGGTTCCTTGACCACCTTACATTGCCTAAGAGGGTAGTAGGCTTCAAGGATGCAGACCTGGAGACGTTTGACGTCTCGGAATGCAATCAGAAGTACCTCGCCTCTCTTGCTAGGTCTAACGACCCAGCAAAGATGGAGGCAGCATTCGAGGCCCTAAAGGCCAAGAAAATAGGGGGTATGAGCTTTATCCCCGAGGCGGTCTTACCGGACAGCTATGTTCGGGGTATAGACCAGCCTTCGTTGCTAGACCTTTCAGGTCTGATAGACCATTTCAGGGAGCCAATTCCCCAAATGGTTTACCAGACTGCCTTAACCAAGCACGGGCTTGGTTATGGCGCCGCCATCGGAGGAATCCGTAGGCGGGAGAAGAATACCCGAGGAAGGGCGTAAGCCTTTCCTCGGATAGGGCTATGGCGTTCTCTCCATAGCTTTGCAGGACCTGCGGTAGCGCTTATAATTCCTGATGCCAGTCAACAAGTGAGATAGACGTAGTGGCTAGCCACTACCGCTATTTAGCTTAGACGGCTAGGGTGTAGTATGCGCTGCAGTAAGAGCTGCCCTTCAATGGGTAGAGAAGCTTAGGGGCACAAATGGTAACTCCTAAGTAGTATTCCAGGCCCCTGTTCGGCTAACCCTTAACCGGGTGAACAACAGTCCAATACCGGTGCTCCCGGTTCTGAAGACTGGTTTGAGCGGGGGGCAGTTTAACTTCGACAGCCTCAGCAATGGGGCTGTCATTTAACATTAGCCAGGAGGGTAAGTAAGATGTTATATGAAGCAGAAGTTATTGGGGAGTGGCGGGTCGATGCCGCTGTCGAAAGACAGTGTGTGTTGGCCGCATTGAAAAGTGCCGAAAGGCACGGACCCGGAGATTTTCGGGTTTTGACGGCTACCTCGGGAGGTAGCGTAGACGTGGTATACGTAAAGGTATACCTAATTAACTAGACCTAAATCACAGGAGCCTTAAACGGCTTCTGTGATTTTTTTTTAGCTATTAGATATCGTTACCTAGGATTACTTCTAGTACTAGAGGGATACCGTATCCCACCATATATATGGAGGACATAATTAAAATCACATGATAGTAGGGATTGCCAGCTACGAAGTATCCTATATTATCTGCAATCCATACTATCCGATCTTCTAATCTCATGTTGCTTATTGCTCCAATAAACAGTAGAAAGTTATAGTATAAGTTATTGCTTCAATATACTCGAAAGGATAATCATGAACGGATATAACGGTCTAAGGTCTGTAACGGATGGATCAAACATAGATCCAAATAGGAAGACAACCAAAATAATCGTAGATCCTCATGAGCTGGACTCATTCACTATAGACATAAGTGCTATGAAGTCGGCAGCTAATCCTCATGCAGTAAAGTGGCCCGATAAGCAGGCTGATCTTAGGTCCCTCAACGGTGTGGATAGGTCAAAGTTAATATCCGACAATCTTAGAAAGATGTCTAGGGACGTAACTCAGGAGTCTCCCCCCAACCTAGGTACAGTGTCCGCTACTATTGATGGGGGTAATCACGCTAACCCGTCTGCAATGTTACCCGGTTCAGCCGTAACTCCACCGTCTGTAAGGGTTTATTTCGATATGCCAGGGCTGGCTACTCTTAACTCTAAGTATCATGGAGCAGCCTTAGTACCTGGGTACCTTGTCCTCACGACGGATATGCGGTATGCAGGCCCAGGCGAGTTTTACCCATTTACTAGTAAGCTAGCTAACGAGTCTTCGGCATACATTGGAGTTATGGTAGAGGGCATAGATAGCCTATTTCTCATCAGACCTCCAGCTATTACTCATAAGTTCGGACCTTACGAGCACTGCCTTGTACCTATCAGCCAAGAAAAAGAGCTTCCAGAAGAGATTAAGAAGAACGTTGATAAGGATAAAGAAGTGGAGGCGTCTCCACAAACAGAGTATGATGATAAAGTTGGTTATGAGGAATATGATAAAAAATCTAGCGACGATATCGGTGTACTTTAATATAAAGACATAAGATCGGTATCACATAAGCCTTAGGAGACTGGTTTAATGCCCGACTATTCAGAAGGAGCCCTAGGACGCGGATGGGCACTAAACGGCCGAGGGGATGAACCGTTTCCAGATCCATTTATGGATTATGCCTCTACAGTTATGCCTGAGAATATCAGGGATGGCCTAAGGTACTGCGAGTTTATTTTTCATTCAAACTCAATGATAAGAGAAGCGGCTAGAAGGGTCTTAAGCTATTTTATCACTGACGTAGAGATAAGAGGCTTAAACGGTAAAGACTTAGGCGATGACGAGCGCCAGAAGTATGTATCATTCCTGGCTGAGACTCTAGACATAAAGACCATCCTGCACTCAGTAGGCCTAGACTTTCTCTGCTACGGCAATAGCTTTACCACTCTAGTAGTTCCATTTAGAAGGTATCTCTACTGCCCTAAGTGCGGCCTTGATGTTCCACTAAAGAACATGATTAATAATCCTAGCTTTGCATTCAAGTGGTCCATGCCTGATTTTCAGGCTGTTTGCCCTAAATGTAAGTTCACTGGTAACTGGAAGCGAGTAGATAGGCGCACTAACGAACCAGAAGAGGTGCGTATTAGGCGCTGGCCAGCCGTAGAAATGGAAATAAGACATGACCCAGTAAGGGATAACCGAGATTACCTGTGGCGTATACCAGAAGACTATAGGCTTCAAGTACGCAGAGGTGACCCCCAAATCCTAGAGACTGTACCATGGGAGATAGTCGAGGCAGTGGCCGCTAATGGGTTTCTTCTATTCGATAAGAAGGCTGTACATCATATGTATGAGCCTACTCTATCTGGAGTAAGGTCTAGAGGTTGGGGCATCTCTAGGACCCTAGTTAACTTTAGGCACGCTTGGTATGTGCAGGTGCTTCATCGATACAACGAGGCTATCGCACTGGACTACGTCATTCCGTTTAGGGTACTAACTCCAGAACCGCAGTCTAGCTCAATGCCAGAAGCGGGTGATCCACTTATGAACATGGACCTAGGTGGCCTCAGAGGCCAAGTCCAAGCCATGCTCAGAAAGCGAAGAAGAGATCCAGCATCATGGAACTTCCTTAGCACTCCTATTAAGTACCAGATGCTTGGCGGAGAGGCTAGAAACTTAGCGCCTACAGATCTGCTAGAGGCAGGTATAACTAACTTACTTAACGGCTTTGGTATGCCAGCTGAACTATACAGAGGCACCCTTAGTCTTCAGGCTGCTCTTCCAGCTATTAGACTCTTTGAGTCCAGCTGGCAGTACCTTGTTCACTGCCTTAATAGCTTCCTAGCTGAGACCGTAAAGTCAGTAGGGGACGCATTTGGCTGGGAGCCAGCTACTTGCAGACTTATCAAGCCCTCTATGCTTGACGATGTTCAGCTTATCATGTCCAAGATGCAGCTTATGCAGGCCCAGCAGGTCAGCCAGACTGGCGTGCTTAGAAGTATGGGTATGGACTTCAAAGAAGAGCAAAGGCAGATTCTCGACGAGCAAAGATTTGTTCAAGAGGAGCAAGCCAAGCTTCAGAAGAGTATGGAAGACTCTTCTATTATGGAGCAAATGGCTCCATCTGTAACTGGGCAGTTCATGCAGTCTATGCAGCAGGGAGGACAGCCTCCTCAACCAGGCGGAGCCCCTGCACCACAAGGAGCTCAGCCGCCTCCGGGACCTGCTCAGAGCGCACCTCAAGGCCAAGGCGCCCCTCCCCCTCAGGGAGCTGCAGGTATGGCAGCCCAAGGTCTGTCGCTATCTACTCCTACTGGGCCTAACCAGAAGGTAACTCC